>Ga0190275_10000016_pt1 | contig 287152 bp, 284 predicted proteins | sample Popmic550T_FD_133745 | JGI IMG/M metagenome (GOLD analysis project Ga0190275, IMG submission 133745) | Populus adjacent soil microbial communities from riparian zone of Yellowstone River, Montana, USA - 550 T | ecosystem: Environmental > Terrestrial > Soil > Riparian zone > Trees stand...
CAGGGCATTTGCGAGGGGCGCGCCGACGACATCGTCTATTCGAGCCTGTTCACCGGCGTGCACGGCAATTACCTCAGGAAATCGATCGAATTGGCGGGTCTCGATCCCGCCAACCTGCCCGAAGGCGACATCAGTACGATGGATTTCGGCACCGGCGACGGCTCCAAGGCCAAGGCCTGGCGCGACATCTGGGGCTCGGGCCAGGGCATCGGCGCGATCAACGAAGTGCTGCCGGCGGGAGATTATGTGGCGCGCCTGATCGCGGAATATGCCGAGGCCAAAGAGGCGCTCTGCGCGAAGTAAAAGTCCTCCCTGTCGCCGAAGGCGATGGGGAGGGGGACCGTGCGAAGCACGGTGGAGGGGCCATGCGGCAGACGACAAAAGCCACCGTCGCAAAAGCGCGGGCCCTTCGTCGCACGATGACCCCGCCGGAAGTCAGGCTCTGGCAGATTCTCCGAACCCGGCCCGCAGACCTGAAATTCCGCCATCAGCACCCAGCCGGCCCATATGTAATCGACTTCTATTGCCCCGCAGCAAAGCTCGGAATCGAGATCGACGGCGTCGCGCACGAAATGGGAGACAACCCGGCTCGGGACGAACGCCGCGACCTGTGGTTGCGCGAACGCGGCTATCGGATCCTGAGAATTCCGGCCTCGGAACTGCGGACGAATGCCGAGGGTGTACTCCAGCACATTCTCAACGCCTGCGCCGAATAGCCCCTCCACCATGCTGCGCATGGTCCCCCTCCCCATCCGCTTCGCGGACAGGGAGGATTCGCTCAAGCCGCCTTCTTCAAATGCCGCCGCCCCAATAGCTCCGCGATCTGGACCGCATTGAGCGCCGCGCCTTTGCGCAGATTGTCGGAGACGCACCAGAGCGAGAGGCCGTTGTCGACGGTCGGATCCTCGCGGACGCGGCTGACATAGGTGGCATATTCGCCAACGCACTCGATCGGGGTGACGTAGCCGCCGTCCTCGCGCTTGTCGACGAGCATGATGCCGGGCGCCTCGCGCAGGATCGCCTGCGCCTGCCTGGCCGAAATCTCCTTCTCGAACTCGATGTTGATCGCTTCCGAATGGCCGACGAAGACTGGGACGCGGACGCAGGTCGCGCTGACCTTGATCTTCGGATCGAGGATCTTCTTGGTCTCGACCACCAATTTCCATTCCTCGCTGGTCGAGCCGTCGTCGAGGAAGTCGCCGGCATGGGGGATGACGTTGAAGGCGATCTGCTTGGTGAAGGTGCGTGCTTCGGCACCGTCGCCGACGAAGATGTTGCGGCTCTGCTCGAACAATTCGTCCATGCCCGCCTTCCCCGCGCCCGAGACCGACTGGTAGGTGGCGACCACGACGCGCTTTATCGTCGCCGCGTCGTGCAGCGGTTTCAATGCCACCACCATCTGGGCGGTCGAGCAATTGGGGTTGGCGATGATGTTGCGCTTTCTGTAACCGTCGATCGCCCCCGGATTCACCTCGGGCACGATCAGCGGCACGTCCGGGTCCATCCGGAAATAGGAGCTGTTGTCTATGACGGTGCAGCCGGCCGCGGCGGCGATCGGCCCATATTGCTTGGAGACCGCGCCGCCCGCCGCGAACAGGGCCATGTCCCAGCCGGCGAAATCGAAATGCTCGATGTTGCGGACCTTGAGCTCGCGCCCGGAATCGCCGAAATCGATCATTCTTCCGGTCGAGCGGGGGCTGGCGACCGCGGCGATCTCGTCGGCGGGGAATTCGCGCTCGGCGAGGATGTTGAGCATCTCGCGCCCGACATTGCCGGTCGCGCCGACCACGACCATTCGGTAGCCCATATTTCGTCTCCGCTTCGAAGGCGCCGCCCCTATCGCATGATGGCGGCGGAATCGATATGGCTTGCGCCAGGCGGGGAACAAGGGAGGGGCGGATGAAGCGCGCGGGGGCATTGCTGGCGGTCTTCATCCTGCTGCTCGCGGCGATGGCGCTGAAGGGCTTGCTGGTCCCCCTCCCCACCCCGCCCGGCATTCCAAATGCCGAGGGATTCGACGCTGATCGGGCGGCGGCGCGGCTGGCGCGGATCCTGGGCGACCAGCAGCCCCATCCGGCCGACAGCGCGGCGGGAGACGGCGTTCGCGACCGCCTGATCGCGGAGATGCGCGCCGTCGGCCTCGAGCCGCGCATTACCGACGATTTCGCCTGCAACGAGAACCGCCGGGGCCGGAGCGTCAATTGCGCGCGGGTGCGCAATCTTGTCGCGACGATCGGGCCGGCCGATGGGCGCCATCTGCTGCTCGTCTCGCATTACGATTCGACCTTCGCCGGGCCGGGCGCCGCCGACGACGGGATCGGCCTCGCCGCCATGCTGGAAATCGCGGAGCGGTTGCGCGGGCAAAGGCCTGCGCGGGCGGTCACCTTTTTGTTCAACGAGGGCGAGGAGCTGGGTCTCCTGGGCGCGCGCGCCTTCCTCGATCGCGACCCGCTCGCGGACCGGGTCGACACAATCGTCAACCTCGAGGCGCGCGGGGTGAACGGGCCGGCGATCATGTTCGAGACCAGCCGGCCGAACGGCGCCGCGATTGCGCTCTACCGCGCCGCCGTGACCCGGCCGATGGCCAACTCCCTCTCGACCGATCTCTATCGCCTGATCCCCAATTCGACCGACGTCGCCGTGTTCGAAGCGCGGTCCTGGACGATCCTCAACTTCGCGGTGATCGGCAACGAGACGCGCTACCATAGCGGCGGCGACGATCTCGCCGCGCTCGACCGGCGCAGCCTCCAGCATATGGGCGAGCAGGCGCTTGCGGTGACCCGACTCGCCGCCTCGGGCGAGGCGCCGGCGGCGAGCGGCGAGCGGCTCTACACCGACCTACTGGGCCGCGCTCTGATCGTGCTGCCACTGATGTTCGGGCTGGTTCTGCTCGGCGTGCTGCTGCTCTTCTTCCTGGTCGAGGGGTGGCGGCGCCGGGCGTTCGGCATGCCGCTGGTCGCGATGGCCGCGGCGCTGGCGGGATCGGCCGCGCTCGCTTTTGCCGGGCATTTCCTGGTCCAGCTGCTCCGCCCCGGCGATTATTGGCGCGCTTATCCGCTGGCGGCGACCAGCGCGGTCTACGCCTGCGCGATCGCCGCCTGCGTGATCGCGCTCCTCTATGTCGCCCGGACGCGCGAGCGGACCCGGCTGCGCGCCGCCTTCTGGCTGCTGTTCTGCGCGCTCGGCGCGGCGCTTTGCCTGATCGCGCCCGGCGCCGCGATCTATTTCCTCCTGCCGCCGCTCGCCGCGGGCCTTGGCATTTCGGGGCGGCGCTGGTCCGCCTGGTCCGAACAGGCCGGCGCGATCATTGCCTGCCTCTTGCTCTATGTGACGTTCGGCCCGGCGCTCGGCCTGTTCGAGGAGCTGATGAACGGCGGCCCGCTCTGGGCCTTCGCGCCGCTCGGGGCGATGATCATGCTGCCGGTCCTGATCGAGTTCGGGCCGGTGCTGGCGAAGGTCCGGCCGATTCTCGTGGCCGCCGGAGCGATCGATCTCGCCATTCTCGGCTGGATCGTGGCGGGTCTCGCCCCTGCCTACAGCGCCGACCGGCAGCAGCTCTTCACGATCGAATATGTGCGCGACGGGAGCGGCGCGCGGTTCGCGGTCAACAATGACGGCGCGCCGGTCCCGTTCGACGCGGCGTGGGAGCGCACCGAAATGCTCTACACGACCCGGCGGCGCTGGGCGGCGCCGGCCCCGGCCGTCCCGGTCGCGGCCCCGGCGGTGACAGTGGTCGGGCAGCAGCCGGTCGCGGGCGGGCGACTGCTCAGGCTGCGGCTGGCGACCAACGGCGCCGAGTCCGTCTCGCTGATCGCGGCCCCTGAAGCGCGGCTCCGGGCGGCCGGCGCGGGCGCCTTCGTGCGCCGCTTCGGCCAGGGCGCGGACACCGACAAATATTATGTCCGCTGCATCGGGCGCGCCTGCGACGGGGCCGAGATCGACGTCGTGATCGGCTCCGCCGCGCCGGTCGAGTTCACGATCGTAGGTTTGCGCAGCGGGCTTCCGCCTGCCGCCGCGCCTCTGGTTGCGGCACGGCCGGCGACGGCAAGGCCGCAATATGGGACCGACGCGACGATCAGCGTGAGCAGCATCCGCCTCTAGGTGCCAAGTTCCGTGAAATGAGTTACTTGGCCTTCATGGCCGACCTGTTCCAATCCGATCCCGCCCAGCCGGAGGCGGCCGCGCCGGACGAGAACGCCCCGCTCGCGGATCGCTTGCGCCCGCAAAGGCTCGACGAGGTGGTCGGGCAGGAGCATCTGACCGGGCCCGACGGCGCGATCGCCCGGCAGGTGGCGGCGGGCAAGCTCGCCTCGATGATCCTGTGGGGGCCGCCCGGGACCGGCAAGACGACGATCGCGCGGCTGCTTGCCGACGCGGTCGAGATGCGCTTCGTCGCCATCTCGGCGGTGTTTTCCGGTGTCGCGGACCTGAAAAAGGTGTTCGCCGAATCGCGCGAGCATCGCAGGCTCGGCCGCCAGACGCTTTTGTTCGTGGACGAGATCCACCGCTTCAACCGCGCCCAGCAGGACGGTTTCCTGCCCTATGTCGAGGACGGCACGGTCGTGCTCGTCGGTGCGACGACCGAAAATCCGAGCTTCGAATTGAACGCCGCCTTGCTGTCGCGCGCGCAGGTGCTGATCCTGAACCGGCTCGACACGGCGGCGCTCTGCAAATTGCTCGACCGGGCGGAGGAGTTGATCGGGCGCCCCCTCCCCCTCACGCCCGAAGCGCGCGACGCTCTGGTGGCGACGGCCGACGGCGATGGCCGCTTCGTCCTCAACCAGGCCGAGACGCTCTTTTCGATCGAGGTCGAAGCGCCGCTCGATCCGGCGGCCCTGGCCGCTTTGCTCCACCGCCGGGTCGCGGTCTACGACAAGGACCGCGAGGGCCATTACAACCTGATTTCGGCGCTCCATAAGGCGATCCGGGGCTCCGACCCGCAGGCCGCGCTTTACTATCTCGCGCGGATGCTGACCGCCGGCGAGCAGCCGCTCTTCCTGCTCAGGCGCCTGACCCGTGCCGCGTCCGAGGATATCGGCCTCGCCGATCCCAATGCGCTGGTCCAGTGCATCGCCGCCAAGGAGACCTACGACTTTCTCGGCTCGCCGGAGGGCGAGCTGGCGATCGTCCAGGCCTGCCTCTATCTCGCCACCGCCCCCAAATCGAACGCCGTCTATAAGGCGCAGAAAGGCGCCTGGCGCTCGGCGAGGGAGACCGGGTCGCTGATGCCGCCCAAAAACATCCTCAACGCCCCGACCAAGCTGATGAAGCAGATCGGCTACGGCAAGGGCTACCAATATGATCACGACGCCGAGGGCGGCTTTTCCGGCGACGATTACTGGCCCGAGGAGATGGCCCCGCAAACCTTCTACACGCCGACCGACCGCGGCTTCGAAAAGCGCGTCGCCGAGCGGATGGCCTGGTGGGAGGAGCAGCGGGCGAAGAAGCAATGAAGCCGCTGCGGATCGCGGCCCTCCTGCCGGCCGCCCTCTTGCTTGCGGCGGCGCTCCCGGAGCGGAGCATTGCCGACCGTGCCGCCTGGAACGCCGATTATGCGCGGATCAAAGCGGGCATGGCCCAACATTATGCCAATCTCGATTGGGTGAGGGACCATCGCGGTCTCGACCTGCGCGCGCTCGACCGGCGGACCCAGGCCCGGATCGACAGCGCCTCCAAGCACGGGCAGGCGCTCTCGGCGCTGAGGGATTTTGTCGCAGCGTTTCGCGATCCGCACCTGGAACTGACCGGGCGAGGTCCCTCGCGAAAGGCGGCCGAGGGCCGCCCGGAGGACCCTCCGGCCGGCTCCGATTGCCGGGCGGCGGGCTATGCCGATTCGCGGCTTGGGTTCGCCCGGCATTTCGCAGCGATCGAAGGCTGGCGCCCGCTCGAGGACGGACCGTTTGCCACGGCGCGCATCGGCGATACCGGCGTGATCCGGATCGCCTCGTTTCGCGAGGAGGATTATGGCGCGGCCTGCCGGCGCGTCTTCCGCGCCGGCATGCGCGAACGAGCGCTTCGATACGCGGTCCGGGCCGATTTGCAGCGCGCGCTCATCGCGACGCTCCAGGGCATGAGGGCGAACGGCGCCCGCCGCCTGATCGTCGACATCACCGGCAATGGCGGCGGCAGCGAATGGGGCCGGGAAGCGGTCGCATTGTTCACCGACAGGGCGATGCGCCGCACCGCGCCGCGAATCGCAAATCCCGCCTGCGATCGGGCAAGTGTCTGGGCCGGCGACAATCCCTGCTTGGTGTTCGCCGACCAGGCCCAAATTTCGACGGTCGCGGGAATTGGCGCCTGGGCCGGGCCGCTCTGGGTCCTCATCGACGGCGGCACCGCCTCGGCCGCGGAAGAATTCGCCGGATGGCTCAGCGACAACCGCGTCGCCCTCCTGGTCGGGCAACCGAGCTATGGCGCCGGATGCGGCTACGTGAACGGCGGCGCGCCGATCGCGCTCCGCGCCTTCCCGCTGATCCTGAAGATGCCGAATTGCGCGCGCTTTGCCGCGGACGGCCGCAACGAGATCGAAGGCTGGCGGCCCGATATCGCCTTGCCGGATCCGCGCTCCGATGCGCAAAGATGGGCGCGGGAACTGGGAAGGGTTGTGGCACAATGAAGACCTGGGACGAGGCCGTCGCTTTCGCGCTCTCGCTTCCCGATACCGAACTGTCGACCAGCTACGGCAGGCCCGCGGTCAAGGTGAACGGGCGGGCCTTCCTCTACACCGGCCACGAGGACAAGACTTCGTTCGGGATCGCGATCGACCTCGACACGGTCGAAATGCTCAAGGAGACCGACCCCGACACCTTCTGGCAGACGCCGCATTACGAAGGCTGGCCGGCCGTGCTCATCCGCTACGACAGCGCCGATCCCGAGCGGGTCCGCGCGATGATCGAACGCTCGCACGCCTGGACCGCGGCCAAGCCCAGGCCAAAGCCCCGGAAGAAGAAGTGACGCCGCACTTCGAGCGCTTCGCCGCGATCGACTGGTCGGGCGCCAAGGGCAGGCGCCACAAGGGGATCGCGGTCGCGATCTGCGAGAAGGGAAACGGCGCGCCCGCGTTGGTGCGGCCCGGACATGTCTGGTCGCGGACCGAGCTGCTGGACTGGCTGATCGCCGCGGCGGACGAGGCGCCGACCCTGTTCGGCTTCGATTTCAGCTTCGCGCCGCCAATCGCCGAGCGCGGCGAATATTTGCCCGGTGAGCCCGACGTTCCATCGACCGCGCGCTCATTCTGGGCCTATGTGGACGGGCTCTGCGACGACGAGGACCTCGGCGCCGCAAGCTTTCTCGAGCAGGCGCACCGCCGGCATTTCTATTTCGGGATCGCGGACGGCGTGAAGGCGGGATTCGTGCATTTCCGCCAGTGCGATGCGCGCCTCAACGCTCAGGGAGGACGCAAAACGGCCAGCGCCTATGATGCGATCGGCGCGGCCCAGGTCGCCAAGGCGAGCTTCTCAGGAATGCGGCTGCTGCTCCGGCTGGACGGCAAGGTGGCGATCTGGCCGATGGACCCGATTCCCGAGCGCGGCAGCGCCGTCGTCGAAATCTACACGCGCATCTACCTTCGCCGCGCAAAGCTTCCGGGAACGAAGCTCAGAACCAGAATTGAGCTCAATCGCGCGCTGAAGGGCCTCGGCAGCCGGCCGGTTCGGCTGCGGTTCGAGCCGAGTGATCACCAGACCGACGCTCTGGTGACCGCCGCCGGAATGCGGGCGCTCGCGGCGGACGAACCTTGTGCCTTCGCCCCCGATGGCCTGACCCCGGAACTCGCACGCATCGAGGGCTGGACGTTCGGAATCCTTTAGATCATCTGCTATAGGAAACCGCGGCCGGGTTAGCTCAGCTGGTAGAGCAACCGCCTTGTAAGCGGTAGGTCGTCGGTTCGAGTCCGACACCCGGCACCACGGTTGAATTCGGGCCCGCTTTGACGATATCAGCACCCTCCATTCCCGAGGCGAAAAGCCGCGTTCGAAAAGCAGTTTCGGCATGATCCGTAAGATAAGCAGCCAGGAAGTCGTCGATATCTTCCTGGAATTCTTCGAGAGCCGGGGCCACACGAAAATCCCGGGCCATCCGCTCGTTCCCAGGAACGATCCGTCGCTCCTGTTCATCAATTCCGGCATGGCCCCGCTCAAGCCCTATTTTCTCGGGCAGGAGCGGCCGCCCTCGCCCGATCTGTGCAACATCCAGCGCTGCATCCGCACCAACGACATCGAGGAGGTCGGCGATCGGCACCATCTGACCTATTTCGAGATGATGGGCTCCTGGTCGATCGGCCATTATTGGAAGGAGCAGGCGATCGCCTACGCCTGGGAGCTCCTGACGAAGGGTTTCGGTTTTCCGCCGGAAAGGCTCTACGCCAGCGTTTATGCCGGCAATCCCGAACTCGGCGTCCCCGCCGACGAGGAATCGCTCGAAATCTGGCAACGTATCGGGCTCGCCAAAGATCATATCGTCCTGCTCGGAGAGGATAATTTCTGGGGCCCGGCCGGCGCGTTCGGCCCGTGCGGGCCGTGCACCGAGGTCTTTTTCGATACGGGCGACGAATTTGGCGAGCGCTATGCGCCGGGTGGCCATTTCGACGACGTCAACCGCTACATCGAAATCTGGAATGCCGGCGTCTTCATGGAATATAACAAGCTGCCGGACGGCCTTTCGAAGCTGGAGATGCGCAGCGTCGACACCGGCTCCGGTCTGGAGCGGATGGTGATGGCGCTCAACGGCGTCGAAACCGTCTACGAGACCGACCTGCTGCGCCCGCTCGTCGAATTTGCCGCGGCGCAGCTTGGCGGCGCGTCGACCTCGGACCGGGCGACCCGCCTCATCTCGGACCATATCCGCGCCGCGGCGATGATGCTGGCCGACCGGGTCAAGCCCGCCGCGAGCGGCCCCGGATACATTCCGCGCCGCCTGATCCGCCGCGCGATCGCCGCCGCCTACCAGCATGGCGGCCGCGCGTTCGATTTCACCGGCCTGCTCGAGCTTGCGATTGCGGGCGCGGGGAGCTGGAACCCGCATGTCGCCGAGCGCCGGGACGAGATCCACGCTCTCTTCGCCCGCGAGCGTGAGGAGTTCGAGGCGACGCTGGAGGTCGGCATCCGCAAGCTCGCGGACGCGTATGAGGCGGGCCAAGGCAGGATCGACGGCGCCGGCGCGTTCCGGCTGTTTTCGACCTACGGCCTGCCGGTCGACACGATCCGCGAATATTTCCTGTCGCGCGGCGGGACGTTCGACGAAGCCGGGTTCGATGCCGCCTTCAGCGAGCATCAGGACCTGTCGCGCAGCATCAAGGATGAGAACGGGAAATCCGAAGCGGCCGCCGGGCTCGACGGGCTGCCGCAGACCGAGTTCGTCGGCTACGCCCATCTGGAGACGGAAGGGGCCATATTGGCGATCCTCAAGGACGGCGCGCGCGCCGACGCCGCCTCGGCCGGCGACGAGGTGCTGGTGGTCGTCGACAAGACCAGCTTCTATTCCGAAGGCGGCGGCCAGGTCGGCGACCGCGGCGCGATCTCGACCGATGAGGCTCGGTGCAAGGTGGTCGACGTCACCTCGCCGGCCTTCGGAATCTACGCCCACAAATGCGTCGTCGAGAGCGGGATGCTGCGCGAGCGGGACGTCGCCCGGCTCGCGGTCGACCCGGATCACCGCCGGCGCGTCCAGGCCAATCACAGCGCGACCCACCTTCTGCACAGCGCCTTGCGCAAGGTGCTGGGCGAGGATGTCGGGCAGGCCGGCTCGCTGGTCGACGCCGACCGGCTGCGCTTCGATTTCACCTATCCGGACAAGATCCCCGAGGAGACGCTGCTCGAGATCGAAGACATGGTCAACGAGGCGATCCGAGCCAACAGCCCGCGCGCCGAACGGCTGATGCGCTTCGATGAGGCCGTCGAGGGCGGCGCCCTGGCCTTTTTCGGCGACAAATATGGCGACGAGGTGCGCACCATCGGCTTCGGCGATTTTTCGATGGAGCTGTGCGGCGGGACCCACGTTTCGGCGACCGGCGATATCGGCCTGTTCCTGATCGTCTCGGAAGGCAGCGTCGCGCGCGGCGTGCGCCGGATCCAGGCGCTGACCGGCGCCGACGCGTTCAGGCTGCTGCGCGACCACGACCGGATCCTGCACCGCGTCTCCGCCCGCCTCAACGCGCGGCCCGGCGAGCTCGAGGACAGGGTCGCGGCGCTGCTGAGCCGTTCGAAGGCGGGCGGCGAGGAAGCCGGGACGGAAATTTCGGCCAAGTCGCTCGCGGCCGAGGCGATCGATCTCGGCGACGGCCTGCGCGCAGTGATCAAGTCGCTCGATATCCCGACAAAGCAGATGCAGGCGCTGGCGCTCGACGTGGCCCAGGAGATTCAGGGCATTGCCGTGCTGGTCGTGGCGGTGGAAGACAAAGCGAGCGTGACGGTCGCGGTCCACAAGAGCCAGACCGAGCGCCGGCGCGCCGACACGATTTTGAAGCGCCTGCTGCCTTTGGTGGAAGGTCGCGGCGGCGGCAAGGACACGCTCGCCGCCGGTTCAGGCCCGAATGTCTCCGGCGTCGAAGAGCTGCTCGATGAAGCCCGGCAACTGACCCACCCGAGCTAGCCGGCGCAGACCTCCGCGCGCTGGACTTCGTCCTGGCCGAAGCTCGAAAACAGGGGCTTGGGCGCAGGCGCCAGGCAGGACGCGAACTCGGCCATGGACGCTTCGACGTTGCGGCGCCAGAGCATCGATCGGCCGCGGGAATAGGCATTGAACGCCATGGCGAGCCGCAATTCTTCGTCCCCCAGCAAGCGGCACACCGCGCCGGCGAACGCGCCCGCATCTCCCGGGTTCGCGAAAATGCCGTTGTCGGCGCCGACGATCTCGGCGGCGTGGTGATAAGGGGTCGAAACCACCGGCTTTCCGAGCGCGACCGCGTAGGAAAGCGTTCCCGAGGTGATCTGATTGAGGTCGAGATAGGGCGTGACGTAGATGTCGGCGGCGGCGATCAGATCAAGCAGATCGCTCTGGTCGAGGAAGCTGTCGATCCAGCGCACCCGCGCGCTGACGCCCAGCCGTTCGGCACGATCCATCAGACCGTCGCGATAGCGTTCGCCCTCACGGGCCACGAGATGCGGATGGGTCGCGCCCGCGACGACATAATCGGTGTCGGGATGCGCGGCCAATATCGCCGGCATCGCTTCGATCATCGTCTCGATACCCTTGTTCGGCGAGAGCAGGCCGAAGGTGAGCAGCGCGTTCCTGCCGGCGAGATCGAAATCGGGCTTGGTGAGCGCCGGATCGAGGAAGGGCCGGTCGGGGACGCCGTGCGGGATGATTGCGATCATCCGATCCGGGACGCCGTAGACCGCCTTGAGGATCGAGCGCCCCTTTTGCGCCATCACGATCAGCCGGTCCGAGGCGCGGATCAGCCGCTCCATCACCCGGCGCTGGTCGAGACTCGGCCGCTCGACGATGGTGTGGAGCGTGACGGCGACCGGGACCGACAGCCGCTCGAGCAGCCGCAGCAAATGCGCGCCGGCCGGCCCGCCGAAAATGCCGAATTCATGCTGAACCCAGACCAATTCGGCCCCGCTCGCCTCGATCCGCCGGACGGTGCGCAGATAATCGTCGACCTCGTCCTGGCGGATCACGCCCGTCACCGAGCTCGGATAATCATACCGGCCCCCGGGATCGTTCATTGCATAAAGGTCGACCTCGAGCGCCGGGTAGCGCTCGCGCAACGCGTCGAGCACGTGCGACGTGTAGGTCGCGATGCCGCAGCGGCGGGGCATGGCGTTGCCGATAAGCGCGATTCGCGACAAGGGCGGCCGCCCCCCTGATCCAACCCAAATATCCATTTCATTCAAACGCCCGTACATCGAAATTGCTCCATTTTCTCATAATGCTAAGGGTCGGCCTGTCGCGGCCAGGCAACCTCCCGTAGAGTCTGGGGTTCTATACTCTGTGAACGATCGCGCGTGCCGCGACCTTTTGATCCTGTATCTACCGCGGAGCGCGATTTTTTGACCGGACCGGAATCCATCTCGCTGGCGCCGCATCCCGGCTTTGCCGCGATCGAGCGGCTGGCCGATGCCACCGGCATCATGCAGCACAGCCGCCATTCGGTCCCGGATCCGGATCACGGCTATTGCGTGGACGACAATGCCCGCGCCCTGATTCTCATGCATCGCCGCCGCGACCTTGCCGACGCCCTACACGATCGCTGGGCCCAAGTCTTTGCCGATTTCGTCGCGCGCGCCTGGAATCCGGAGCGAGCGCGCTTTCGCAACTTCATGAGCTACGAGGGAGCATGGCTCGAAGAGGCGGGATCGGAAGACAGTTCGGGCCGCGCCTTATGGTCGCTCGGGGTGACCGCCGCCGAAGGCCGCTCGCCCGCGCTTCGTGCCTGGGCGCAGGGCCTGTTCGAGGAGGCGGCCGGCCCGATGCTTGGCCTGCGCTCGCCGCGGGCGATGGCTTTCTGCATCCTGGGCGCGGCGGCGATCCTGGAGCGGGACGCGGGCAATGCGCTCGCCGCCAGGATCGTCGAGAGGTTCGCCACCCGCCTTGCCGGGCTCGCTTCGGCGCAGGCGCGGCCGGGCTGGACCTGGTTCGAGCCTGTCCTCGCCTACGACAATTGCCGGCTGCCCGAGGCGCTGCTTCGCGCCGGCAGGGAGGATTTCACCGCGCTGGGACTTCGCACGCTGCGCTGGATCGCGGACAGGCAGGTTGCGAGCGAGGGCCATTTCCGCCCCGTCGGCAGCGAAAGCTTCGGCCGCGAATATGCGGAACCCGCGCGTTACGACCAGCAGCCGCTCGAGGCGCAGGGCATGATCGAGGCCTGCGAGGCCGCCTTCGCCGCCACCGGCGATCCGCTCTGGCGCGCGCATGCCGAGCGGGCCGATGGCTGGTTCTCGGGCGCGAATGATGGGCGGGTCGCTCTCGGCGATCGCGCCAGCGGCGAATGCTATGACGGCCTTACGCCGACCGGGCCCAACCTCAATCGCGGCGCCGAATCGGTGCTTGCCTTTCACCTCGCCTCCTGCGCTATCGCCCGCCTGCGCGGCCAGGGGAGCAAAGAATGATCCATCGCCATCCACTGCGGCTGCAGGCCGATCCGGCGCGGGTCGTGATCCGCCCGTTCCACCTCGCGTGGCAGGTGCAGGACGCCGACCCGAGCCGGGCGCGGCGGCTGGTCGACGCCGTGCTCGCGCTCGACACCCGCACCGCGCGGTCGGAGCTCGGGCTCGTCTTCCGCGATTTCGAGGCGCGCCATTGGCAGACGCGCGATGTCTTTCTGTCCCGTTTCGAGGAAGTGGAGAAGCAGCTCGACCTCAAGACGCGGTCGATGCCCGAGTCGCGCAAGGAACTGATCGGCGCCTATTTCTGTCACGAATATAGCTACGCCGCCGCGGCGCTGATGAATCCCAGCATCGTCTCCCATCCCGACCAATCGGGGCTGAGCGCCGGCGCCCGGCGGATCGTTCTGACGCTCCGGGCGGTCGGCGAGGGGCACATCTCCTCGATCGCCTTTCGCGAGGGGGTGGTAACGCCGAATCGCGAGTTCGAGCTGATGCCGGAGCCGCCCTTCGCGACCGCCGCGACCTGCCGCGCCCACCGCGCCGCCGGCAAAGGCCAGCCGGTGACGGTCCGCCGCCATCCCAAGACGACCCTGTCGGGGACGGTCATCTTCCCCGTGACCGAGGCCCAGCGCCACGGGCTCGAGGATTTGCGGCTCGTCGATTTCGTCCATCCCGACGGCGCCAGGGAGTGGATCGGCACCTATACCGCCTATAGCGGCCGCGGGATCCGCTCCGAGCTGATGCGCAGCGGCGATCTCAAGGCGTTCGATCTGATGCCGCTTGGCGGGCCCGCCGCCGAGCATAAGGGCCTGGCGCTGTTCCCGCGCCAGATCGACGGCCGCTATTTGATGATCGGCCGCCAGGACGGAGAGAATATCTTTCTCCACCGGTCCGAGCGGCTCGACCAGTGGGATTCCGGCGAGATCCTGATCCGGCCGCGCTATCCGTGGGAGCTGGTGCAGATGGGCAATTGCGGCTCGCCGATCGAGCTCGACGAGGGCTGGCTGCTCTTCACCCACGGCGTCGGCGCGATGCGCAAATATTCGATCGGGGCGGTATTGCTCGACAAGGCCGAACCCTCGCGCGTGCTCGGGCGGACCTCCGATCCGATCCTGTCGTCGCTCGATCACGAGCGCGAAGGCTATGTGCCCAACGTCGTCTATTCGTGCGGCGCGATGCGGGTCGGGGACGACATCTTCATGCCCTATGGCGTCGCCGACAGCTCGGTCGCCTTCGCTTTCCTTCCGATTCGGGACCTGCTCGCCGGGATGCGCTGATCTTGAGGCCGGTTTCGGCCCGACACGGCGACAAGCATTCCACCCGATCGATTCTTGTATATCATGCTTTGCATGACGGGGTCCGAGCAGATTGGGGTCACGAGGGACGCCGGTGTTTCCGGCTTATTGCGCCGCGTCTTCGATTGCCCCGAAGATCTCGCCGACCAGATTCTGGTGCGGGGCCGGCTGCGCCAATATGGCGCGCGGGTGACGATCGTGCGCCGGGGCGAGAATATCTCGACCCTCTATGTCGTCGTCGACGGGCGCGCCCATGCCTTGGTTTATTCGATCGAGGGCCAGGCGGTCCTGCTCCATGAATATCGCTCGGGCGATTTGTTCGGCGTGATGAGCTCGCCTTATTCGGCGGCCCACGACGCCGACGTCGTCGCGATCGAGGACGTCAACGCTTTCCTGCTCGACGGCGTCGTGCTCGCCCTTCTCGCCGAGCAGCATTCCTGCATCGGCCTCGCCCTGCTCCGCTTCATGGTCGATCGCCTCCAGCAGACCGCCTCGCGCATGTACGAGCATGCCGCGCTCTCGGCGGTGGGGCGGGTCCATGCCGAGCTGCTCCGCCAGGCGCGGGAGTGCCAGGATCTGACGATCCGGCCGAGCCCGGTCCTGGCCGACCTCGCGCTGCGCGTTTCGACCACCCGCGAGACGGCGTCGCGCGCGGTCAACGCGCTCGAGCGGCGCGGCATCATCCGCCGCGACGGCGAGATGCTGGTGGTGGTCGCGCCGCACCGGCTCGAGGAACTGGTCCTCTGAGGTCCCTGCTCAGGCTCTGAGCGCGTAGAGGCCGATCGCCGAGCCGCCGTCGAACGCCTGAAGCTCGCCGATCCAGTTCGCCTCGCTCGGCGCGCCCGAAGCGACCGCGAGCATGGCGGCGAAATCGCCCGAGACGCAGATCGTGTCGGCGGGGATCGCAGCCGCGATCGCTTCGACGATCGCCGCGCCGCCCCCGGTCGGCCGCTGCGTGCCCAAAAACGGGTCGCGCACGCAGTGGATCAGGCCGTGATGGCCGGCGATGCGCAATTGCATCCGGTCCCGCAGCCGGCCGTGGATCAGCCGCGCCGCCGCCGCCGCCTCGACCGGCCCGGAATAGCCGGTCAGGATCGCGTCGCCGCTAAGATGGGGCGCAATCGCGGTCCCCTGCGCCAGCGCGAGCGCCTCGCGCACCTCGCCGAGCCGGGTTTCGAACCCGGCTTCGGCGGCAGCCCCGACCGAGACCGCGAGCACGGAGAGAAGCGGCGTACGCGGGTCCTCGCCGGTCCCGGCGGGTGCGGCCTCCCTTTCGCCGAAGCGAAGCTGGAACGCCTCCCCCATCAGCCGCTCGGCATTGAGCAAGGCGGCGCCGTAGGCAATCTGGCCGGCGAGCGCGCGCAGCCGCGCATCGGGCGCCGCGCCGAGCGGGCGCACGAGCTGGACGCTCTCCGCCGCGTCGAGCGCGGCGTCGAAGCGGGCGCGCCAATCTGATCCGTGCGGGTCGACGCGCAGTGCCGCGAAGCTGGCCGCATCGGCGGGGAGCACGACATGAAGCTCCGCGCCGCGGGCGAGCAGCGCCTCGGCGGCAATGATTTCCGCGCCTGCGGCCAGCGCGCCGAAGCCGAAGCCGGCATGTTCGCGCTCGAGCGCCTCCGCGATCCCGTCGCCCGCCATGTCCGTACCGGAATAATGGACGGTGCGCGGCGGGCGCAGCAGGGCGAGCCAGGCCGGATCGGCGCCGAGCGCCTCGTGGATGGCGATGAACTGGCGCAGCGTCGAGGCGTGATCCTCCCAGGCGCGCGGCGCCGCCGCGATCGCCGCTTCGAGCGCGGCGCGCGCCTCCTCCATCCGGCCAAGGATCAGCAAAGCCTCCGCCTCGGTCGCCGCGCGCCAATATGGCGTCTCGGGCTCGTCGGGTTCGGCCGCGATTCGCTCCAGCACCTCGCGGGCGATCTCCTCACCCTGCCCGCGGTCGCCCGACAGCAGCGACAATGTCGCCGCGTTGATCAAGGGGTAAGTCCCCGGCTGCAGCGCCGCCGCCCGGCGATAAGCCTCGGCCGATTGCAGATAGAGCCCCCGCCGCTCCTCGCCCGACGCCCGCAGCGCCCGATCCTTGAGCAACCGCCCCTTGACCGTCAACGCCGCCGGATCGTCGTCGCGCGCGTCGTATCCCGCTGCGGAAAACTGATACCACGCATGATCAAGCGCCCCCGCGCGGGCGAGGGCGATGATCGTGGAGAGGGGGGCGGCGGTTGGCATCTATCGACAACCATAAGCGTAGCGTCCATCCATGCCTAGGCGCGAAGCATTGATGCGCGCGGGTCAACGGCAATGCGGCATCAGGTCCTCGGCGGGCCAAGATTCGTGCCGCTGTCTTCGTGGCCGCGGAAGGTCTCGCCCCCGCCCCTGGGACGATGATTGAGACCAACATAATAGACCTCGGCTTCGTGGTACTCCAAGTCGGCACCGGCCGCAGACTGCATCAAATTCACGCAATAGAAGCACGAGACGTCGGGGTTTCCAGCAACGGTGGCGAGAAGCCGGCCCCCGGTAAACGAGACATCCAGCCCGGACGCCGGCCGCCGCCGCTCGAAATCGACACCGGTGAGTAGCTGCTTGGCGTCCTCCAGCAGTATGACAATATAGCCTTTGTGCCGCCACGTAATATCGGCCACGCTGGTGCCAAATGACACGTAGCTGCTGAGACGTGCATATATCTTGTCGATTTCCGCAGGAACGTTGGCGTAGGCGACGGAGCTGCCAGCAGGAATTCGATAGCATGACACCGGGTCGTAATGACCTGCAAATCGATAGACATAAAACCATTGGCTGTTGAAATCGTCCAGCAGCGCCGCGTCGGCCGCCTTGCCCTCCTTCTTTTCGTTCTCGCTGCTCATCCTTTGTCTCCTCGTTGATATGTGGGAACTCAGTGGTGACTCGATGCGCCCGCCGGCGGATGATGCGACGAAGCCCGGGTGGCCGCTTGCTCGCGGCGCAATTGCTCCTCCGTCACCCCGGCGGGCAATCCGAGACTCATGGTCAGCAGATCGTCGATCAGCAGCCGGTAAAGCTGACGCCACTCGCCATTGCCGGAATCCTGGCTCGTGAGCCGAACCGCCGCCTCATAGGCCTGAAACAAATGCTGCCGCGCGTCGCCGGCGGCACCCAGCCTAGCGTAGGAATGCGCGACGCCGCGCCGCGCGGCGGCCAGGCGGAAGTCGAAGTCGGCATTTTCTGGCTCGGCGCCATGCAGGCGCTCCACAACCGCACGCTGCCGCAACCGCGTGGCGAGCGACTCCCGCCACATGCTGCGCACGTAATAGCTGTCCGCGAGCCATCCCAAAGCGTTGGCCTCGGTGAGCAGGATGTGATGATCGCCAGGCCGGGCGCGCTGGGCGCGCTCGAGCAATTCCACCGCGCGGGCATAGGACGCCTGCGCCCCGGGAAAATCCCGCGTCCCGTTCAACTGCACATTGCCCAGATCGATCTCGCTGGACGCCGCCCGCATCAGATAGTCCGGATTCCCCGGGGCCAGCAGGACGAGACGGCGGGAAGCCTCGGCAAAGGCGGCGTAATGACGCTGCGCCGCCGGCCAGTCATGCTGAAGCTCGTAGACCCGCCCGATGCCGAAATCGCTCTTGGCATGCTCGAACATCCGCGCCGGATCTTCGGGTGCGCGTGCCAGTTGCTCGGCCGTCGTCCGAAAGGCCTCGCGGAAAGCGAGAAGCGCGGCCGGGAGATTGCGGCGGGCCAGCTCGTCGTCTCCGATCGCATGAAAAATGCGCGCGCGGCGCGCAAGCGACTCGCTCGGCAAACCGGCAACGTCGGCGCGGCCGCCATAATAAGACAGCGCGCGCTGATTAACGCTCGCGAGGACGTCGAGCCGCCCCACCCCCTTCAGCCGGTCGCGCAAATCCGTCAGCATGAACTCGATCAACCCCTCAGCCTCCGTGCGTTGCCTCTCCGCTTCCGCGCGCGCTCGCACCGCAACCACTGCCAATGCGGCCATGATTAGCATCGCCACCAAGGCCGCCGCCGTGACGGCCATCACGCGGCGGATTCTTCGTGCCGCATCCCGCTGGACGAGCTCGTCGAGGCCGACCCCGGTGATCCCGGCCACCAGTTTCAGCAGGCCCAAATGCGCACCGTCCTTGCCGCGCCTGAGGTCGGTGGCGAGCGGTTCATGCCAGGTGCCGTCGCGGCCGAAGGCGCGCAGCGCGGCGGGGAAGCAGTCGGGCGGGTCGCCGTCGAGGATCGCGGCGAGGATCGGGCGATCGGGATGGAGCGCGCGGAAGGTCGCGATCTCCTCGGCGACCCAGAGCGATTCCGCCGCATTGGGCGAGCACAGGACGATCAGCGCGCCCGATTGGGCGAGCGCGGCGCGGACCGTGTCGCTGAGGTCGCTCGCCGCCGGGAGCTCCTCGCGATCGCGGAAGATCGGCGCGAGCCGCGCCGGAACCGTCCCCCGCGCGCCCTCCGTTCCGGCCAGCCGCTTCGGCATGCGGTAGGATTCGAGGCGGCCGTGCAGCCGCGCGGCGGCGGCGGCGTCCTTGTGGCTGTAGCTTAGGAAGGCCGTGTAGCGGACCTCGTCGCGCGCGCCTTCGGCCATCGGCACCCCCCGGTCCCGAGGGCGGACCCCGTCTCCGCCCCACCGGGGAAGACTGCCAGAATAAAAGAACCCACACAAGGATCGGCTAGTTCTTTTCGGACCCCGGCGGCGTGACAATTGTCACGGCCCAAGAATTAGGCGCATGGGGACTTGGACGCGGCCCTGTGGAAGGCCAAGCGCTTCAGCGGTGGCGTTCCACTCCGGGACCGACAAAAAACCCCGGAAATCGTGGCTATTGGCAAGGCACGCGTGAAAGCGCACTATCCCCGGGAGACGAATCGCGCTGCGCCGACGGGGATAAAATGGTGGCTGGCAAGGACATACGCGTCATAAGGTGGGCTGTCGGCCTGACCGGCGCCTTCTGGTCGGCCGCGGCCGCCGCGCAGGGCTCGCTCGCCGATCCCGCCGGCTCGGGCGTGATCGTCGCGGCGGTGCGCTGGCTCGAAGGCACGTTGCTCGGCACCATCGCCACTGTCGTCGCGGTGATCGCGGTCGCCTCGGTCGGCCTTCTGATGCTCACCGGGCGGATCAACTGGCGCTACGGCGCCACCGTCATCCTGGGCTGCTTCATCCTGTTCGGCGCCGCCAGCATCGTCGCCGGCATCCAGTCGACGGCCGGCCTGGGCCGGTAGGAGGCCTGTACGTATGAACGGGTTGGAAAGGGACACTTTGTTCGTGGCGTTGACGCGGCCGCAGATGTTCGCGGGCGTCACTTATTCCTATTTCATCGCCAATGCGGTGATCGCCACCGAATTGTTCCTGATCTTCCGCTCGATCTGGGCGCTGGCCATCGCCCTGCTGGTCCATTTCGTTGGCGTGGTGATGTGCCTGCGCGAGCCGCGTTTCTTCGATTTGTGGCTCACCCGGGTCAGCCGCACCCCGCGCGTCAAAAACCATGCGATATGGCGATGCAACTCCTATCGCCCCTGACCCGCGACAGGAAGGCGGTCGCCCGCGAGAAGCCGGCGGGATACCATCTTCCCTATGCGCGCCATGTCGACGATCACACGATCGAGACCCGCGACGGCCTGCTTATGCAGGTGATCCACCTGCGCGGCCTGTTGTTCGAGACCGCCGACACCGACGAGATCAACTATCGCAAGCGGCTCAGGGACGCGATGCTGCAATCGATCGGCTCGTCGCGCTTCGCGCTCTACCACCATATCGTGAGGCGCCGGATCGAGGCCGAGCTCAGCGCCGACCACAGGGACGATTTCTCGCGCCGGCTCGACACGGTCTGGCGAGCCCGCCTCGCGACCAAAAGGCTCTACGTCAACGAACTGTTCCTGACCCTGATCCGCCGCCCCCTGCAGGGCCGCGTCGGCGGCTTCGACCGGCTGCGCACGATGATCGGGCGCTCGTCCGAAGCGGACGCAGTGGCCGGCGACGCTTATGAGCTGCGCCAGCTCGATACGGCGCGCGACGCGCTGATCGCCGCTCTGGGCAATTACGGGCCGCGTCTGCTCGGCGTCTATGCGACCCCCCAAGGGCCGTGCTCCGAGCCGCTGGAATTCTTCTCGGCGCTCTTCAATGGCGAGATGCGCCCGGTGCTGCTGCCGATGCAGGATCTGGGCGCCTACCTCCCCTATCGGCGGGTGAGCTTCGGCCAGGAGACGGTCGAGCTCGGGCCTGCGGGGCCGAGCCCGCGCAGCTTCCTGGGCCTGGTCTCGATCAAGGACTATCCCGGCCAGACCGCGCCGGGAATGCTCGACGAGCTGCTTCGGCTGCCCTGCGAGCTCACCATCTCGCAAAGCTTCGGCTTCGTCGAGCGCCAGGCGGCGCTGTCGCGGATGAACCTGGCGCTCAGAAGGATGCGCTCGGCCGAGGACGAGGCGGTCAGCCTGCGCGCCGATCTCTCCAGCGCCAAGGACGAGGTCGCCGCCGGCCGCGCCGGCTTCGGCGAGCATCACATGACGATCGCGATCCGCTCCGACACGCCGGGCGGCGTCGACGAGGGCGTCGCCGAGGCGCAGGCGGCGCTCGCCGATCTGGGCATCATCGCGGTCCGCGAGGAGATCGCGCTCGAGCCGGCCTTCTGGGCACAATTTCCCGGCAATTTCAAATATATCGTGCGGCGCGGCCTGGTCTCCACCAGCAATTTCGCGGGGCTGGCGAGCGGCCACAATTTTCCGCTCGGCCAGGCCGAAGGCAATCATTGGGGCGAGGCGGTGACCCTGCTCGAGACCACCGCCGCCGGCCCTTATTATTTCAACTTCCACCAGGGCGATCTCGGCAATTTCACCGTCATTGGCCCGTCCGGCTCGGGCAAGACGGTCGTGCTCAATTTCCTGCTCGCCCAGGCGCGCAAGTTCCGGCCCCGGATCATCTTCTTCGACAAGGATCGCGGCGCGGAGCTTTTCATCCGCGCGATCGGCGGGCGCTACGATCTGCTGCGGCCGGGGACGCCGTCGGGCCTCAATCCGCTCCAGCTCGATGACAATCCGGTCAACCGGCAATTCCTGATCGACTGGCTGGGCCTGCTCGCGGGCGGCGCCGACATCGACGAGACCGCGCGGATCAAGGATGCGGTCGACGCCAATTTCGGCCAGCCGTTCGAGCATCGCCGGCTGTGCCATCTCGCCGAATTGTTCCGCGGCGGACAGCGGCCGCACGGCGCCGATCTGTGGGCCAGGCTGAAGCCGTGGTGGGGCGACGGCGAGCGCTCCTGGCTGTTCGACAATCCGCAGGACAAGACCGACCTCGCCGCCGAATCGGTCGGGTTCGACATGACCTCGATCCTCGACGATCCGGCGATGCGGACGCCGGCGATGATGTACCTTTTCCACCGGGTCGAGGAGCGGCTCGACGGAACCGCGGCGATCATCGTCGTCGACGAGGGGTGGAAGGCGCTGGACGACGACGTGTTCGTGCGCCGGATCAAGGATTGGGAAAAGACGATCCGCAAGCGCAACGGCATCGTCGGCTTCGCGACTCAAAGCGCCCAGGACGCGCTCGAGAGCCGGATCGCCAGCGCGATCATAGAGCAGGCCGCGACCCAGATTTTCATGGCCAATCCCAAGGCCCGCGCAAGCGATTATATCGAAGGCTTCGGCCTCACCCAGCACGAATATGAGCTGGTCCGCACCCTGCCCGACAACGCCCATTGCTTCCTGATCAAACACGGCGCCGAAAGCGTCGTCGCGCGGCTGAACCTGACCGGGGAGCGCGACCTGCTGACCATATTGTCGGGCCGCGAGCGCACGGTCAGGCTGCTCGACGAGATCCGCGCCGAGCGCGGCGACGATCCCGCCGACTGGATCCCGCGCCTGCTGGAGGTGGCATGACCTGCGCGGCCTTCCAGACCTCGCCGGGCTTCGTCAGCGGCCTGCTCGACTTCGTCGACTGCCAGGCGCAGGCGATCGGAGCCGGCGGCTATCAGGCGCTCGCCACGCCGGGATCGACGCTGTCCCTTGTCCTGACCGGCCTGCTCACGCTGTTCGTGGCGCTGTTCGGCTACCGCATGCTGTTCGGCCAGTCCCCGAGCGTGCGCGACGGCGTACTGGCGCTGGTCAAGATCGGCATCGTACTGGCGCTGGCGACGAGTTGGAGCGCCTATCGTACGCTCGTTTACGACGTCGCCTTCAAGGGACCGGCGGAGCTTGCCGCCGACATCGGCGGCCCGGCGGCGATTCCGGGCACCGGAGGCGGCATGGTTTGGCGGCTCGACAATGCCGACCGGCTGTTCGTCGCTCTGGCCGCTTTGGGAGCCGGAAATGCGGGAGCGCCCGCCGCCGCCACGCGCCCGCCCTATCTCACGCCGGGCCCGGCCACCGGCGTGCCGCCGCCGGCGGCGGCCAATCCGGAGCAGCCGCAAAGCGCGAGCTTCGACCCGATGGCGCTCGGCGGCGCCCGGATTCTGTTTCTTTCGGCCGCGGCGGGCGCGCTTGCCGCCGTTCGGCTGATCGCCGGCGTGCTGCTCGCTTTGGGCCCGTTTTTCTTCGCCTTCCTCTTGTTCGACGGGACGCGCGGCCTGTTCGAGGGATGGCTGCGCGTCCTCGCCGGAACCGCGCTCGGGGCGCTCGGCACCGCGATCGCTTTGGGGGTCGAGCTGGCGCTGATCGAGCCGCGTCTCGCCAATCTGATCGCCTTGCGCGTCGCCGGCTATTCGACCCCGGGCGCTGCGGTCGAGCTGTTCGTCATCGCCTTGGTCTTCGCTCTGGCCGTGCTGGCGATGCTGATCGCCGCCGCGCGCGTCGCCTACGGCTTCCGCTTCCCACCCGCCTGGCGCGTCCTGCCCGCCCAGCTCGCGGGCGCGATGCGCGGCGAAGAGGCGCGATTCGCCTTCGCCCGCGAGCCCGCCGCCGCGGCCGGCGAGCGCTCGCGCGCAGCCGCGATCGCCGATGCCGTCGCCGCAGGCCAGCGGCGCGAAGCCGGGCCGGCGGTCGCGCGCGGCGTCGCGGGCGCCGACGCCCCGCCCCGTCCCGGCCCGCGTCTGGCGCCCGCCCGTGACGGGCCGCCGCCGCCGCCAGTGCCGCTCGGCCAGAGTTTCCGCCGCACCCGCTACCGCGCCTCGGCCAGCGCGGGCCGCAGGGATGTCCGCCGATGAATAAGCAGGCACGCGAAGCGCTCGACGCTTATTATGTCGAGGCTGAAAGCTGGGCGAACGACCAGCAGGACGCGCTGCGCGCCTCGCGGCGGATCGCCTGGACGATTGCTTCGGCGGCGGCCCTCATCGCCGTCCTCCTGGCGATCGCGCTCGTCGTCCTGATGCCGCTCAAGACGGTCGAGCCTTATACTTTGCTGGTCGACCGCAACACCGGCTTCATCCAGGCGCTGACCCCGCTCGATCCGGCGCGGGTCTCCGGCGATACCGCGCTGACCCAGTCCTTCCTCGTCCAATATGTCATCGCCCGCGAGAGCTTCGACATCGACACCGTGCAGAGCAATTACCGAAAGGTCGCGCTCTGGTCGGCGGAATCGGCGCGCACCACCTACATTGCCGGGGCCCAGGTCTCGAACCCGCAGAGCCCGCTCGCCCTTTATCCACGCTCCAGCGTGGTCGAGACGCGGGTCAAGAGCGTCTCGCCGGTCGGCCGGGACGTCGCGATGGTCCGCTTCGAGACCCAGCGGCGCGACGCCGGCGGCCAGGCCGAGCGGCCCCGCGCCTGGGTGGCGATCATCCGCTATCGCTACTCGGGCGAGCCGATGAGCCTCGACGACCGGTTCGTGAACCCCTTGGGCTTCCAGGTGGTGCGCTATCGCCGCGACGCCGAAGCGCTGCCGCCCGAGCCCGAGGCGCCGCCCCCGGCCGCCGCGCCGCTGGTGGTGAAAGTGCCGGCCGCGCCGGCACAGGCCGCGCCGGCGCAGCCGCAGCGGCCGGCGGTGCCGGAGCCGGAGCTGTGAGGCTGGTCCTCTTCGCCGCGCTGATCGCTCTGGCGTCAGGCGCGCTCGGCGCCCAGATCCGCCCCGAACCGGGAAAAGGCGACCCGCGAATCCAGACCGTCACCTACGATGCCGACCAGGTCGTCCAGCTCCAGGGCGTCCCGGGCTACCAGATCGACGTCGAGTTCGCCTCGGACGAGCAGATCGAGAGCGTCGCGGTCGGCGACAGCGCCGCCTGGCAGGTCACCCCCAATCGGCGCGGCGACCATCTGTTCGTCAAGCCCCTGATCGCCGGGGTTTCGACCAACATGACGGTCGTCACGACGGCGCGCGTCTATCTGTTCGAACTGGCGCCGCTCTCCGGCGTGACCTCGGACATGGCCTATATCGTGCGCTTCCGTTACGCCGAGGCGAGGGCCGCCGCGGACGACGCCCCGGGGGCGCCGATCGAGGGGCGCTACCGGCTGAGCGGCGCGCGTTTACTGCGTCCCAGCCGGATCGCGGACGACGGCGTCCACACCTATATCGAATGGCCCCGCGAGCGCGCGCTCCCCGCCGTCTACGCACTCGACGCGCAGGGCCAGGAGACTCTGGTCAATGGCGGAATGCGCGACGGCCTGTTCGTGATCGACGGGATCGCCTCGCGCCTGGTTTTCCGCATCGACCGGGATGTGGCGCGGGCCGAGCGGCTCCTGCGCGAGGGAAGGCCCTGATGGCGACCCTGCACCCCGAAGGCGGCGATCCCCGCGCGCTGGGCCGCCTGTCCGGCGAAGCGGGGGTGATGCCCATTGTCGCCCGGCCGCGCGGCGGGCCTTCGATGTTGGTGATGGGGATAGGCGTCGTAGTCGCCGGCGTGCTGCTCTTCTCGGTGCTCGACGCCCGGCGGCGGTCGCTCACCGCGCCGGCGGTAAGCGTACGGGCGGGCGATTCGCTCGGCACGAGGCCCGCGCCCCCCCCGCTCTATGTGCCGCCCGAAATCCCGCTGGTGGTCGCGCCCTATGTCGAAGCGCCGCCCGCGCCGCCGCCGCCGGCCCCGCCGCCCCAGCCGCAAATCGTCTACGTCCCGCAGCCAGTGCCGACCCCAATGCCGGTCGAGCCGCCGCCTCCGCCGCCGCGCACCAGCAACGAGCCGGCGCTGGTCGTCGACACCGGCGCGGCCAGGCCAGCCGGCGCGGCGCCGGCGGCCGACCAAACCGCGGCCGCCTCCGCAGCGCCCGACGGGACGATCCAGAGCGGCGGGCGCGCCCGCGCCGGCATGTTCGCCAACCGGGCAACGACGGTGCCGCAGGGCACGCTGATCCCCGCGGTGCTGGAGACCGCGCTCGATTCGACCCGGCCCGGCTTCGCGCGCGCGATCGTCTCGCGCGACGTGCGCGGCTTCGACGGCAGCAGGGTGCTGGTACCGCGCGGCAGCCGGTTGATCGGCGAATATCGCTCAGAAGCCGCGCCCGGCCAGCGCCGCGCCCTGGTCAATTGGACGCGGCTGATCCGCCCCGACGGAGTCACGATCGCGATCGGATCGCCAGCCGGCGATCCGCTCGGCCGCGGCGGCATCCGCGCCCGGGTGAATTCCCATTTCTTCGAACGCTTCGCAGGCGCGATCCTCCAGTCGGCGCTCGATATCGGCGTCAACCTCGCCGGCCGCGCCGGCGGCAGCGGCACCGTGGTCGTGCTGCCGGGCACCGTTCAGGGCGCGGCCCAGATCGTGCAGCCGGCGCAGATCACCCCGACCCTGACCGTGCGCCAGGGCACCAGCATCTCGATCTTCGTCGCCCGCGATCTCGATTTCACCGGCGCCGAGAACCGGCGGTGAGCACCGCCGCCAACGACGGCGCGGGCATTTACCTGCGCTCCTACCTCGCGCCGCTGACCGGCATGCTGGCGCGCCCCGACGTCACCGACATCTACGTCAACCGGCCGGGCGAATTATGGGTCGAGACCCTGAGCGGGGAGATCGAGCGGCACGACGCGCCGATGCTCGACAAGGCGACGCTGGCGCGCCTCGCGCGGCAGATCGCCGCCATCGCCCATCAGGGCATCAGCCGCGAGCATCCCTTATTGTCGGCGACGCTGCCCGACGGCGCCCGGGTCCAAATCGTGGCCCCGCCGGCGACCCGCGGGCCGCTGGCGCTGGCGATCCGCAAGCACGTCTCGCCCGATCTGGCGCTCGAAGATTATGTCGCGGCCGGGGCGTTCGAGGAGACGCGCGGCCGCGATTCGCTTGCTTGTTCGGAGGTCAACCGGGCGCTCAAGGCCCAGCTCGACGCGGGCGACATTGCCGGCATGCTCGCCGCTGCGGTCAAGGAGCGCAAGAACATCCTGGTCTCCGGCGGAACCTCGACCGGCAAGACCACCTTCCTCAACGCGCTGCTGCGCGAGGTGCCGCTCGAGGAAAGGCTGATCCTGATCGAGGACACGCCCGAACTCTACGTCCGCCACCCAAATGCCGTCGGCCTGCTCGCCGCGCGCAGCATTCTCGGCGAGGCGCAGGTCAGCGCCAACGACCTGCTCGGCGCGTCGCTCCGGATGCGTCCCGACCGGATCATCCTTGGCGAACTGCGCGGCGAGGAAGCCTTCGCCTTCCTGCGCGCGGTCAATACGGGCCACCCCGGATCGATGACCACGGTCCACGCCGACAGCGCCGAGCGGGCGATCGAGCAGATCGTCCTGCTCGCGCTCCAGGCCGGAACCCAGCTCAGCCGCGACGACGTGCGCCACTATATAAAGAGCACCGTCGATATCTACGTCCAGCTGACCCGGGTCGCGGGCCGCCGCCGCGTCGCCGAAATCGTCTTCAATCCCTGAGCACGATCCACCGATGACCGACGGGCGGCTTTATTCCTGCTTCGATTTCCGGCTTCGCTCCGAGATCGCTCTTTCGGAGCTGATCGCGGCCGACGATCCCGCCGACGCGCGCCCGATCGTCACGATCCGCCTGGGCTCCGTGCCGGAAGCCCTGCCCGGCGCGACCGAAACGCTCGCCGGCCTGCAGGTCGCCGGCGACGATGTCCTGCACGCGGTCGCCGGGATCGCCCGGTATCTGGTCCGCGGCGGCCGCGAGATCGTCGTCGAGCCCGTGGCCGGGAGTTCGGAGCGGATGGTCCGGCTGTTCCTGCTCGGCTCCACCCTCGGCATCCTGTGCCACCAGCGCGGGCTGCTTCCCCTCCACGCCAATGCGATCGTCGCCGGCGATGGCGCTTATGCCTTCGCCGGCCACTCGGGCGCGGGCAAATCGACCCTCGCCGCCTATTTCGGCCGGGCGGGCTATGAAATCCTGTGCGACGACGTATGCGTGATCGGCTTCGACGAAGCAGGATCCCCGGTCGCCTGGCCCGGCCTGCCCCGCCTCAAATTGTGGGGAGACGCCTCCGCCGCTTTCGGGCATGACTCCGCCACGCTGGAGCGCGCGATCGAGGGGATGGACAAATATCACGTGCCTTTGACTTCGCCTTCCGATGTGCGTCCGATACCGTTCCGCCGCCTCTATCTGCTGGGGCGAACCGACGCGGGCGAGCCCGGCGCCATCGTCAGGCTGCACGGCGCGCAGGCGATGGAGGCGGTGATGGCCCAGACCTATCGCGGCGCCTTTCTGCGGCCGATGGGGCTTGCCGCACGTCACTTTCTGCAATGTTCCGCGCTGGCGGGACAGGCCGAGGTCTATGCCGCGTCCCGGATCTGGGGTTATGACGTTTTCGACCGGGAAGCCGGTCGCCTGGCCCGCCATCTACTCGAGGTATGTTGATCATGAAAAGAGCGCAAAGCCTGCCGGGGGATGCGATCCTGGTCCAGAACCCGGGATTGCTGACCACCGAGGTCGACGGCGAGCTGATGGCGATGAGCGTGGAGAAAGGCACGTGCTACGGCCTGAACGGCGTCGGCAGCCGGATCTGGGCGCTGATCGCCGAACCGCGCTCGATCGACAGCCTGTGCCGGCAGCTGGTCGGCGAGTTCGACGTCGAGGAGGAGCGCTGCCGCCGCGAGGTGGAAGAGCTTGTCGAGGAGCTTCGCGCCGAGGGAATGCTGATCGTCCGGACCGAATAGGGTCGGCGCGGCCCCGGCCCTTCCGGTCAGGCAAATCTGTTTGATATCGGCGGTCAGTAGGCTAAGATCGCATTTCGACCGATCCAGCGGAGGAACGACCACATGATCGAGAAGCAGGAAAAAATTGCCGTCTCGAAGGAGCAGCCGACCCGCGCGGAGTGGGAGGCGCCGGAATTGCGTCGCCTGGAAGCCGGCAAGGCGGAAACCGGCGGCGGATTTGGCGCGGACGGTGCTTTTTCCTGAGATCGACCGCGCTCCAACAGGGTTTTGAACCGCTGATCGTGGTCGGGCCCTGTCGCTGACGGCGCTCGCGGCCGGTTTTTAGAGGCGCGCCGCAAAGATGTCCGCTCTCGCCGGCTTCTGGAGGTTTAACGGCAGGCCCGACGCGGGCGAATCCTGCAGGCGAATGCTCGCCGCGCAGGAGATTTACGGGCCGCATGGCGAGGCCCAATGGGATGGCGGTTCGGTCGCGCTTGGCCGGCGGCTGTTCAAAACCCTGCCCGAAGACGCTTTCGACCGCCAGCCTTTCACCGGCGGCGACGGGCGGTTCGTGCTCGTCGCCGACATTAGGCTGGACAATCGCGGCGAATTGGTCCGCGAACTTCGAATCTCGCCGTCGCAGGCCGAAGGCTTGGCCGATGCGGCTATTCTGCTTCGCGCCTGGGAGCGATGGGCGGAAGCCTCGTTCGACCATTTGCTCGGCGACTATGCCTTCGCCCTTTGGGACACGAGCGAACGGCGGCTGATCCTGGCGCGGGATCCGATGAGCGCCAGGCCGCTTCATTATCATCGCGGCGAAAATTTCTTCGCTTTCGCTTCAATGGCGAAGGGCCTCCATGCCCTCCCTGAAATCCCCTATGCGGCGGACGAGGTTCGGGCCGCCGAATTTCTGGCGCTGATGCCCGAATATGGGGCACGCAGCTTCTTCGAGGGCGTGAGCCGGGTCGAGCCCGGCCAGATGCTCGTCGTGACCGCCGGAGGGGTCGAAGCCAGAAGGCATTGGGTGCCGGATCGCGAAGCGCTGAGATTGTCGAGCGGAGACTATGCCGAGGGGCTGCGGCACCATTTGGACAAAGCGGTGGAAGCCCGCCTGAGGGGAAGCGGCGGGCGGATCGCCTCCCATTTGAGCTCGGGCCTGGACAGCTCCGCGCTCACCGCGACGGCGGCCCGGCTGACGGCCGGGGGCGGCGGCAAGGTGGTGGCCTTCACGTCGGTTCCTCGCGCGGGATATGACGGCCCTCCCCCGAAAGGGAGCATTGGGGACGAGAGCGTGCTCGCCGGAGCGACCGCCGCCCTTTATCCCAATGTGGAGCATGTCATCCTGCGTCCCAACGGCCGCACGGTCATCGACGACCTCGATCGCGATTTCTTCCTGTTCGAGCGTCCGCTGGTCAACGCCTGCACCAATCACTGGCTCAACAACGTCAATGCCGAAGCCGGCAAGCGCGGTCTGCGCGTTTTGCTGTCCGGAATGATGGGCAATTTCACGATCAGCTATTCCGGGATCGAGCTGCTCGCCGAGCTTGCCGCCCGGGGAAGCTGGCGCCGGCTCGTTCGGGAATGGCGCGCTTTGGTGCGCAGCCGACAGATGCGGTGGCCCGGCGTTCTTGCCGCCACGTTCGGGCCATGGATGCCGGCGCCGTTGTGGACCGCGCTGAAGCGGGCGCGTACGGGTGCGAGCTTCGACATAGGCGATTATTCCGCGATAAGGCCGGATCGGTTGCACGCTCTCGCTTTGCGCGAACGGGCCCGGGCCCAGGGCCTCGATTTCGCTTACCGGCCCTGGAAGGACAGCTTCAAATTCCGCCTTTGGGGTCTAGGGCGGATCGACTGGGGCAATTATGGCAAAGGGGCGCTCGCCGGCTGGGGCGTCGACGTCCGCTACCCTGCCTCGGACCGCCGCCTGGTCGAATTCTGCCTGTCGGTGCCCACCGAAGCCTTCCTCGCCAACGGCGAGCTGAAGTCGCTCGCGAAACGAGCACTGGCCGACAGGCTTCCGGCGGAAGTTCTAAGATCGCCACGCCCGGGAGCGCAGGTCATCGACTGGCATGAGGGGCTGACGGCCTCCCGCGAGCAACTGCGCGAGGAAATCGAGCGCCTGAGCGCAATTCCTTCGGCGGTGGCGGCGCTCGATCTCGCCCGGGCGCGCAGGCTGGTGGAGGACTGGCCCAAGGGAGACTGGAATAGCCCCGGCATAATAAACGCTTACCGATACGCGCTGCTGCGCGGAATCGTCAGTGGCCATTTCCTTCGCAAGGCATCGCGCAGCAACGCCTAGCAATACAAAAAAGGGGGGAACGGCGCGGCCGTTCCCCCCGATAGACGATAAAGGTCCTAGTTCGGGTTGATCACCGCGCCGGTGAAGACGCCGTTATCGGTGTTGCCGATCACCCGGTTGGTCCCGAAGCTGTTTATCTGCGATCCGCCCGCGGGGTTGAGCCCGAGGGCGTTGCCGGTGACCGTCGAGTTGTTGAGACGGGCCGTCGCGGTGCCGCCATTGGCGACGATGCCGGTGCCGCTGTTCATGCTGACCGTCGAATCGGTAATCAGGGCGGTGGCGCTGGTCGTGGCGGGCGGCGTCGTCATGGCGATTCCGGTCGTGTTGCCGGAGAAGGAGCTTCTTTCGATATCCACGATAATGCCGGCGGCGGCGGTATTCCCGGTCGTGTTGATGAACAGGCCGTTATTGGCGTTATTGTGGGCTCGCACGTTGATCATGACGACCCTGGCCGATCCGCCGGCCCCGGTTGGCTGGATCAGGATCCCGCCGCCGGTCACGCCATTGCCGTTTTCTGCGACCGTCACATTGTGGAGGTAGAGCTCGGCGGCGCCGCTCGGCTGGAACGAAATGCCCTGACTGTTCACAGCGTTGAAGCGACGGATCGTGGTATCTTCGATATGGAGCGTCCCCTGGGCGATGAAGCGGACGCCGTTGGTGGGCGGGTTGACGCCGAAAATATCGAGACCGCGGAGGAAGACTACGTCGCTCGCCGACGGCAGGTTGACGGTGATGCCGTTGCCGCCGGCGAGGGCGCCGCCCTCGGTATAGGGGCACGAAATGGTCATCGACTTGATGATATTCACCGCGCCGAAGCCGCCCGGATCGAGGCAGTTGATTTCGCCGCCCGCGGCGGTCTTGGAAATCGCGCCCGCGAAGGTCTTGCACGGCGCCGTGCGGCTGCACGGGTTGACGTCGTCGCCGACGCCCGAAACCCATGTCCGGGTCGCTTGGCCGTGGGCGGGCATCACGTAGAACATCCCCGCGGTAAGAAGCAGCGCTGCAGATTTTCCAAAGCGTAGCATATCGAACTCCCCTGATTCTGATCGTGGCCGACTCGGCAGGGCCGAAACGATAGTGATGGTACCGGCATTTTGGAAGCAAAATGAAATGAGCGATGAACAGCGTTCGGACAGCCCATCTTCAAGAAAACCCCGTGACTCCGATACGACCGGACAAGGTTGAGCAGCAGGCCCGCGCGTGACAAGAGGCGGGGTGGGGAAGGCGAGGTATATGCGATTGATTCTCAGGATCGTTCCGAGCGGGCGCGCGGCCGTCCGGCGGGGCCGCGCGCATAGGGCATGAGCGGGTTGGTTCGCGCCTGCCTGGCGTTCGGCGCCGCAATCGCCCGCTTTTCCGGCCGCGGCGGGCCGGCCGCCGCTTTGCTCGTCGGGCTGGGCGCCATATTGGAGGGCGTCGGCATCCTGCTGCTCGTGCCGCTGCTCGCTACCTTGTTCGGCGAGGGAGGCGGCGCGGCGCCCCCGCTTCTGTCCGGATGGATGGATTGGCTGGCCCCCGGTCTCTCGCGCGTCGGGCGCCTTTCGCTGATTCTCGGCCTGTTCGGCGTGCTGATGGCGTTGCGCGGCGTCGTGCTGTGGCGGCGCGATACGCTGCTCGGCAGGCTCCAGATCGGGTTCGTCGAAGAACAGAGAGCCAAGATCGCGCGCGGCCTGGCAAATGCCGAATGGCGGATGCTCGCCCGTATCGGCCACGGCCGCATCACGCATTTGATGGGCGGCGACATCCAGCGCTGCGCGGCGGGAGTCAATTTCGTGCTGCAAAGCGGCGCGGCGGCTGTGATCCTGGTCGCTCAGCTCGGCCTTGCCTTCGTGCTTTCGCCGAGCCTGACCGCACTTGCGATCTGCGCAATGGCGCTCGGCGCTTTGGCGCTTTCCGGATTGCTGCGGCGCTCGCACGACGTCGGCAAGATGGTGACCGAGGCCAGCCTGGCGCTGATGAGCGGGCTGGGAAAATTTCTCGGCGGCATGAAGGTGGCGATGAGCCAGAATCTGCAGCACGCCTTCGTCGCCGAGTTCGAGCACGACATCGCCGCCACCGCGCGGCGGCAATCCTCGTTCGTCGCGCAGCAGGCGCTGCTCCGCGGCCTTTGGAGCCTGCTGGCGACCGGCATCGCCGGCATCACGATGCTGGTCGGTTTCGCGGCGCTCGACCTTTCGGCGCCGGTGCTGATCGCACTTCTGGTGATCCTCGCGCGGGTCAGCGGGCCCGCCGCCCAGCTCCATCTCGGCTTGCAGCAGGTCGCCTACGCCCTGCCCGCCTGGCAGGCGGTCACCCGGATGGAGGAAGAGCTGGCGGCCGCCGCCGCGCCGCCGCGCAGTGACCGCGGCGCCGGGCCGCGCCTTGGCGGAAGCATCACCTTCGACAGCGTCGTCTACCACCACCGGGAAGAAGGCGGGGGCGGGATAAGCGGCGTCTCGCTCCGGCTGGATGAAGGAGAGATGGTCGGCCTTTCGGGCGCCTCGGGGGCGGGCAAGACGACTCTCGCCGACTTGCTGGTCGGCCTGCTCCCGCCGCAATCGGGGCGGATCGCCATCGGCGGCGAATCGCTCGACGACGCGATCGCGGCGCGGTGGCGCGAGCAGGTCGCCTATGTCGCGCAGGAGCCCGTGCTGTTCAACGAAAGCGTGCGGCGCAACCTGATCTGGTCCAACCCGGCCGCCGACGATGCCGCGATCGCCGCCGCGCTCGCGGTCGCCGGGGCCGACCGCTGGATCGAGGCGCAGCCGCTAGGGCTGGAGACGATCGTCGGCCAAAGCGGCGCGCTGATCTCCGGAGGCGAACGCCAGCGGCTCGCTTTGGCCCGCGCCTTGCTCCGCGCGCCCTTCCTTCTGATCCTCGACGAGGCGACCAGCGCGATCGACGTTGCCGGCGAAAGCGAGATTCTGACTCGGCTGCGCGCGCTCGAGGCGCGGCCGACTATCCTGATGATCGCTCACCGCGGCGAGAGCCTGCGCTTTTGCGATCGAATCCTGACGCTTGCCGAAGGCCGCCTCGTGGGCAATCAGCCCGCCGCCGCCGCGCAGCCCCGGGAGCCCCGAGTGTGAACGGCGCCCTGCCCGCCGAATTCTCGCTGATGGCGGCCTGCTGTCGCTGGCCGCCTTCTCCGGCGCGGGAGGCGGCCGTAACCGCGGCCGCTTCGGCACCGATCGATTGGGAAGGTTTCGAACGGGTCGTTGCCCGGCATCGCGTGGTCGCTCTGGCCCAGGATGGGCTTCTTCGTTCGGGAATCGCGGCGCCCGCTTCCGTCGCCGGGCGCCTTGCCGGCGCGGCCGCCGCCGCCAGGCGCAGGGCCCTTGCAATGGCGCGCGAGACCCTTCGGATCAGTGAGGCGTTCGACGCGGCCGGGGTGCCGTTTCTCGCCGTCAAGGGCGCGAGCCTTGCGATCCTGGCTTACGGCGATGTCGGGATCAAGCAGGCGGGTGATATCGACATTCTGACCGCGCCTGAGAGCGCGCTCGCGGGCCGAAGGGTGCTCGAACGGCTCGGCTATTCGCTGACCTCGCCGGACTGGCTGAACGAAGACCAGTTCGTGCGGTTCATGCGCCTGGCCCGGGAATGCGCCTTCACCAACCAGGCGCTCGACATGACCGTCGATCTTCATTGGCGGCTGACGGAAAATGCCCGCTTGCTGCAGAACGTCGGCGTGCATTCCGCGGCCCAGGAGGTCGAGATCGGCGGTGCTCGGCTCCAGACGCTTGCGAACGATCCCTTGTTCGCCTTCCTGTCCGTGCACGGCACCGTCGATTGCTGGTTCAGGTTCAAATGGCTTGCCGATGTCGGCGCCCTGCTAAACGGCCTGGGCGAGACCGAGATCGAGCGCCTTTATCGTGCCGCGGCCGGCATGGGGGCCGGGCGCGGCCCCGCCGTGACGCTGCTGCTCTGCAATCGGCTGCTCGGCCTCGCACTCCCCGCTTCGCTGATCGCGGAGATTCGCGCCGACGCGATGGCGCGCGCGCTGGAGAGGTCGGCACTGCGCTGCATGACTTGGGGCGGCGGCGAGCGCGAGATACCCTATTTGTCCAGCGCGACTTTCCGCATCGCTCTGTCGCAATTCTTTATTGCCCCCGGCGGCGGCTATGTGTGGAACGAGATTCGGTTCAAATGGAACTCGCCGACGGACCGCGCCCGGTTGAAGCTGCCGCGGTCCCTTGGTTTCCTCTACCATTTGCTGCGCGTGCCGCTCTGGCTGGGGCGCTTCGGCAAGCGCCTGTTTGACCGGCTCGCATGATCGCCCTCATTTCCCGGCTCAGGGCGCTGCCGCCGCCAGAACGAAGGCTCGTTGCGGAAGCGATCTTCGCGCTGGCGGTGGCGGCATTTGCGATCGCCTTCGTGCCCTTCCGCCGGATCGGCGCCCACGCCGGCCGGCGCCTGGCGGCGGCTCCGATCGACGAAGGCGGCAAAGCCCGACTGGTCGCACGGGTGCGCCGGGTGGTAATCGGTTGCGCCCGCCGCGCGCCGTGGCGCGCGCAATGCTTTGAGCAGGGCCTCGCCGCCCAATGGATGCTTCGCCGCAGAGGCGTCGCCGCGACCCTATATTATGGCGTCGCCAGGGGAGGAGACCGAGGATTGACCGCGCATGTCTGGGTGCGCGCCGGGGAGCTCGACGTGATCGGTTGCGACAATAGCGGGGACTTTTCCGAACTGGCGCGCTTTCCAGCGCGCTAGATCGGGCCCGCGTCAGGGGCTGATGGGGTTGTCGAGGTCCGAATCTTTGTTCGACGCCCACAAAATGGCGGCCGCCAGAATGGCCATTATCACGAGGCCGGGCAGAAGGTAGCCCTCGGTATCGAGACTGTTGGCATCCTGGGTTGCCGCGGCGGCCCGGCTGACCGGCGACAATGGCGCGGTCGTCTGCGCCAGAACGGGCGTGGCGGCCATCGAGAGACCAAGTACGGCGGCAATTGCCTTGTTGAAACGCATTTTAAGAGCTCCCGCATAAAGTGTGGCACCGAACCGATGCTCAAGGTTCCTGGAAATCCTGCCACGGAACTTCGCCCCACGTCAACTGGCCTTGTCGGAATGGGTGTTGACGACCGAGCCGTACAGCCTGCACCACGCCCCAAGAACCGGCAGGAGCATGAGGCTGACGCTCGACCATCTCGACCGCCTGGAAGCGGAAGCGATCCAGATCATCCGCGAAGGCGTGGCGGAAGCCGAGCGGCCGGTGATGCTCTTTTCCGGCGGCAAGGACAGCTGCGTCATGCTCCATCTGGCGAGGAAGGCGTTCTTCCCGGCGCGACCGCCCTTTCCGCTCCTGCACGTCGACACCGGCTGGAAGTTCGCCGAGCTCTACCGGCTGCGCGATGGGCTGGCCGCCGCGGCGGAAATGGACCTGATCGTCCACCGCAATCCGGAGGCCGAAGCGCGCGGCATCAACCCGTTCGACCATGGCGCGACGCTCCACACCCAGCTGTGGAAGACCGAAGGGCTGAGGCAGGCGCTGGATTCCGGCCGCTTCGACCTTGCCTTCGGCGGGGCGCGGCGCGACGAGGAGATGAGCCGCGCCAAGGAACGAATCTTCTCGATTCGCTCGGCCGGCCATGGCTGGAACCCCAAAAGGCAGCGGCCGGAGCTCTGGCGGCTCTACAATGGCAGGCTCGGCCCCGGCGAATCCCTGCGCGTCTTCCCGCTTTCCGATTGGACCGAGCGCGACGTCTGGGCCTATGTCGCCGCCGAGGGGATTGAGGTCGCGTCGCTCTATTTCGCCGCTGAGCGACCAACCGTCTTCCGGGACGATGTTCTGATCATCGTCGATGACGATCGCATGCCGGCCGGCGAGGCGATTTCGCGAAGGGTGCGGGTGCGGACCGTGGGCTGCTGGCCGCTGACGGGCGCGATCGAGAGCGAGGCGGAGACGACCGACCAATTGCTGGCCGAAATGGCGCGCGAGGGCACTTCGGAGCGGGCCGGCCGCCTGATCGACCGCGACCGCACCGCCTCGATGGAGCGCAAGAAGCGCGAGGGATATTTCTGATGGCCGACCTGCTGCGCTTTCTCACCTGCGGCTCGGTCGACGACGGCAAATCGACTCTGATCGGGCGCATGCTCCACGATTGCGGCGCGGTCGCGAAGGACAGGCTGGAGGGGCTCGAGGATTTCTCCTTGCTCGCCGACGGGCTCGAGGCCGAGCGCGAGCAGGGAATCACGATCGACGTCGCCTATCTTTATTTCGCGACGCCCAAGCGCCGCTTCATCCTCGCCGACACGCCCGGCCACGAGCAATATACGCGAAACATGGCGACCGGCGCGTCCAACGCCGACCTCGCTCTGGTGCTGGTCGATGCGACCAAAGGCGTGCTGACCCAGACAAGGCGGCACAGCCGGATCGCGCGCCTGCTCGGCATCAGGAGCTTCGTGCTGGCGGTCAACAAGATGGACCTGGCCGCATATAGCGAGGCGCGATTCGAGGAGATCCGGAGCGATTTTGCGCGCTTCGCCGAAGCGATCGGAGTCGAGACGCTGGTCGCGATCCCGGTCTGCGCGCTCGACGGCGACAATGTGACCGGCCGATCCGCGCGGACGCCCTGGTATCGGGGGCCGGCCCTGCTCGAGTATCTCGAGGCGGCGGAGGCGGCGCCGCCGCCCCCCCTTCCCTTCCGCATGCCGGTCCAGAACGTGATCCGGAACGGCGGGCGCCTCTATGCCGGCACCATCTCCAGCGGGGAGGTGCGCCCGGGCGACCGAATCGCCGTGGTGCCGGCGGGAACTTTGGCCGAGGTGGCGCGGGTCGTGACGATGGATGGCGATTTGGAAGCGGCGCAGGCCGGGCAATCGGTGGCGATCGCGCTCACCAGCGATGTGGATTGTTCGCGCGGCGACATGCTCGCGGCGGCCGACGCGCCGCCCCAGGTCGCCGACCAGTTCGAGGCCGCGATCATCTGGCTTGGCGACGAGCCCTTGCTCCCCGGCCGCGAATATCTGTTGAAGCTCGGCACCCAGAACGTGTCGGCGACGGTGCACGAGCCCAAGCACAAGCTGGCGATCGACACGATGGAGGAGCTGGCGGCCAAGACCCTGGAGCTCAACGAGATCGGCGTCGCCAATGTCTGGACGGCGCGGCCGATCGCCTTCGAACCCTATAAGGCGAGCCGGGCGCTGGGCGGCTTCATTCTGATCGACCGGATAAGCGGCGCGACCGTCGCGGCCGGCCTCATCCACTTCGCGCTGAGGCGCTCGCAGAATGTGCACGGCCAGGCGATGGCGGTCACGGCGGAGCGGCGGGCGGAGCTGATGCGCCAGGCGCCGAGGCTGCTCTGGTTCACCGGGCTCTCCGGCGCCGGCAAATCGACCATCGCCAACCTGGTCGAGGCCAGGCTCCATGCGCGCGGCCGCCACACTTTCCTGCTCGACGGCGACAATGTCAGGCTCGGACTCAACAAGGATCTCGGATTCACCAATGCCGATCGGGTCGAGAATATCCGCCGCGCCGGTGAAGCGGCGAAGCTGATGATGGATGCGGGACTGATCGTCCTCAGCGCCTTCATCAGCCCGTTCCGGGCCGAGCGCGCGATGGTCCGCGCCATGGTCGGCGAAGCCGGCTTCATCGAGATATTCGTCGACACGCCGATCGGGGAGGCCGAGCGGCGCGACACCAAGGGGCTCTACCGGAAGGCGCGCGCCGGCAAGCTCGCCAATTTCACCGGCGTCGATTCTCCCTATGAGGCGCCCGAAAGTCCCGAGATTCGCATCGACACGCTGGCGATGGACGCCGAAGCGGCGGCCGATCTGATCGTCCGCTATCTGGAGACCCGATGATGGCAAGGAAGAAGGCCGAGGAGGCCCCCGCGGTCGCCGTCGAAGAGGCGCAATCCGCGCCGCAGGAGGCGCAGCCAGGCGCCGACCAGACCCGGATCAGCGTCTCGCGGGGCTTCGGGGGCTGGCTGCAGCGCAATCGCTGCAGCCTCGGCTTCACCTCCTACCAGACCGGGCAATTGTTCCTGGTCGGCTGCCTGCCCGGCGGCCAGGTCTCGTTCCACCAGCAGAATTATGTCCGCGCCATGGGGCTGCACGCGACGCCCCAGCGCCTCTATGTCGGCTCGCTGTTCCAGATCTGGCGGCTCGAGAACGTGCTCGCCCCGCACGAGCGCGCCAACGGGAATTTCGACCGGCTCTACGTCCCGCGCAATGCCCAGACGACCGGCGATATCGACGTCCACGAGCTGAGCGTCGACAAAGCGGGGCGGGTGATCTTCGTCAACACCAAGTTCAGCTGTCTGGCGACGATGAGTCTCACCCACGGCTTCAAGCCGCTGTGGAAACCCCCCTTCATCTCGCGGCTGGCGGCCGAGGACCGTTGCCACCTCAACGGCCTCGCCATGCAGGACGGCGCGCCCGCTTATGTCACCGCCGTCAGCCGTTCGGACATGATCAACGGCTGGCGGGACCGGCGCCACGAGGGCGGCGTGCTGATCGACGTGCGCGACGACCGGATCGTCACCGACCAGCTATCGATGCCGCACAGCCCGCGGGCCACGCCGGAAGGGATTTATCTGCTCGATTCGGGCCGTGGCATGCTGGCGCGGGTCGATCCTCGCACGGGCGGTAAAGAGGATTTGGCTTTCTGCCCGGGCTTCCTGCGCGGCCTCGCCCTCCATAAGGGCTTTGCGATCGCGACCGTCTCGCTGCCGCGCGACGGCGCTTTCTCCGGGCTCGCCCTTCAGGACGAATTGAAGAGGCGCGACGGCGAACCCTGGTGCGGCGTGTGCATCGTCGATCTGCGCTCGGGCGACCTGGTCGAATGGATCCGCCTCGATGGCGCGATCAAGGAATTGTTCGACGTCGCAGTGATCGCCGACACGATCTGTCCGATGGCGCTTGGCATCGCTTCGCCAGACATTCAGAGCCTGATCTCCTATGAGCCCGAATTCGGCGCGCTGCAGTCACAGGCCTGAACCAACCCTAGTCCAACCGGAAGTCCTCGAACCAGTTGACGCGGACCTGCCAGTCGTTCGGGGTGAAGCCGATCAGCATGTAGCGGTTGAACCGCGACCAGGGCCGCTTCGCGCGTTCTGCGAGATCCGGCGATTGCACGATCGTGCCGATCCCTGCGACCCGCTCGCGCGGATTGTCACGCGACCAGCGCTCGATGATCGGCCGCACCATGAACATCATCATGATGCCTATATGCCGGCGGCGGAAAGCCGGATCGACGGCCCCGCGCAGCATCGCCAGACGGGCACGAACCTGCGGCAGGATATCGAGCGACGCCGTCACCACGCCGATCACCTGCCCGTCCAGATAGGCGGCGATGACGATGTCCTTGACCCGCTCTTCGGCCGAGGCACCGGCCGGCAGGATGCCGAGCCGGTTCCAGAAGGCGATGACGTCGACCTCGATTTGCGGATCTTCGCGACGCCAGCCCTCGCGGAACTCGACGCCGGCCAACCCTTCCGGCGAGACGGGCGGCAGGGGCGGAGGAGTCAGCACCGGATCCCTGCCGAAGACAAAATGATCGAACCAGGCGGCGCGCAGCTGCTGCCCGTCGTCGCCATAGCCGACGAGAGCGAGCTCCGATTCCGGCCAGACCGGCAATTTGGTGAAATCGCCCCATTCAGACTGATCGACGAAGACGAAGCCGCCCGCGAGCTTTTCCTCGGGATGCGCGATCGCCCAGCTTTGCAGCGCCTCGCGACTCGGCACGGCGAGGGCAAGCTGGGCCTTGCTGCGGCGGTACCGGGGATCGGTCGCGCCCCGGATCACGGCAAAGTTGGCGCGGAGGAACTCGATCCGCATGATCGTCGCGGTCGAGACCGCCACAAGCTTGCCGTCCTTATAGGCGGCGGCAATCAGTTCCTTGGCGCGCGCTTCCGGCTCGACGCCATCCGGCAACAAAGCGTTGCGGCGCCAGAAATCGATCGCGTCCGCTTCGATCGCCGCGTCATTGCGCCGCCACGCGGCCCGGACCTCGAATCCGAAAGGCCCCGTCACCGACCGCTCAGAAGCGTACCCGGACGCCCGCCCGGCCGGACAGACCCTCGCGATCGCCGCCGAAATCGAGCTCGCCGCGGATGAAGGCCTCGACCCTGCCCGAGCGCAGCGTAGCGCCGGCGATCGCCTCGCCGAACGTGCCTGGCGCGTCCTGGACGAGCCCGATCGTCTGGCCGAGCGTGAAGTTGGTGCGGGCGTCGCCATCGAACTCCTCGATCGCGTGGATGCCGATATAAGGCGAGAGCGACGCATTGCCGCCGACCGGCAGGTCGCCGCCGAAGCGAATTCCGGCGCTGCCGCGCAGGCTGGTGACGTCGTCGAACGCCACGGTCGCGCCGACGCTGGTATAATCGTCGATGTCGAGATTGACCCAGGACAGGCTGACCGCCGGCTCGAAATAGGCGCGGCCCATTTCGAAGCGGAAGCCGGCATTGCCGCGCAGGCCCCAGGCGGTCGCCTCGAATTCGGTCGAGATGCCGGCGCCGGGCTCCGACTGGGCATCGACCCAATCGACCTTTCCGATCGCGTTGAAGAAGAAGCTGCCGGACTGGAAAGCCGCATAGGCGCCGAAGTTCATGCCGTCGAGCTCGAGCGTGTTGAGGCTCTGGGTGAACCCGATGTCGGACCGGCCGAGCCCGAAGGTGATTCCGATGATCGCATTGCCGCTCTGATAATCGAGGCCGCCCTGGACGCCGCGGAACTCCTGCTCGTAGCTGGTGTCGAACACAGTGGTGCCGCCGCCGCCGACGAAGCTCTGCGAGGTCTCGCGGTCGACATTGCCGGCGAGGATCTGGACCCAGCCGCCAACCCGGCCGCCGCCGGCGAGGCTGTTGGTGCCGCCGCCCGGGATCGCGCCGTCGCGCGCCGCCGCGAGCTGCGCGGTCACCGCGTCGGCGCTCTCGTACCAGAAATTGAGCATCTGCTCGGCGGTCAGCGCCGTTTCGAACACCGGCTGGGTGGGCAGGCCGACGAGCAGGAAATTGTTGTTCGGCGAATCGAACAGCAGGCCGAGCCGGACGAAGGGGTTGGAGGTGGCGGTGTTCGCCAGCGTGAACGCGCTCGCGATGCTTCCCGCCGTCCCGTCGACGACGAGCGTGCCGTTGAGGTTGAATATCGGAGCGCCGAAGAGCGTGACTTCGAGCGAGGTCGAGCCGGTCGCGGCGCCGGTGATCAGGACGTCGGCAATGTTATTGCTGATATTTGCGTCGAGCCCGAGCCGGCTCCCCGCGCCGCCGATGTATGCGCCGGTGACGTTGAGCGTGTCGCCGAGGATGTTGTTGCGCATCTCGACGAGGCCGTTGTTGTTGAACGTGTCGAGCGCGGCGAAGACGGCCGCACCGTTGATCGAGCGGACAATGCCGGTGTTGTTGAAGATATCGGCGCCGGCGCCGAACTGGCTGGTGCCGATTGCGTCGAACAGGCCGGCATTGTTGACCCGGTCGGCATTGCCGGTGAGCGAGATCTGGCCGCGGATGATGCCGCTGGCGGTGGTGTTGACGATGGTCGCGCCGCCGGCTGCCTGAACCTCGAAGCCGCTGGTCGACTGGACGAGGCCGCGGACCGTGACCGTGCTCCCGGTCGCCGAGGTGACGACGATCGCGGCCGCGTTGGTTCCGGTCACCGACACCGCATTGGCATCGACGGTGACCGAGCGCAGGTCGCTGATCGCCACGATGCCCGATGCGCCGCTGCCGGTGGTGCTGACAGTCCCGGTGCTGGTGATCTCGACGTCGCCGGTCTCGGCAAGGGCGTAGATGCCGATGCTGTTGGTGCCGCTGGTCGTGACCGAGCCGCTGGTGATGCTGACGCCGCCGGCCGGGCCGAGCGCGGCCGCCCCGCCCTGGATCGTGGCGGGGCCGCTCGGCGTGGGCGCGAACTGGATGCCGACGATGCCCGGCGAATTGTTGCCGGTGGTGACGATCGTGCCGGAGGTGATCGTCACCTGCCCCGCGGCGACCGCCGCTATACCTACGCTGCCGGTGCCGCCGGTGCTGACCGTGCCGCTGCTGGTGACGGTCGCGTCGCCGCTATTGGAATAGGCGTAGATGCCGATGCCATTGTTGCCGCTGGTGATGACCGAGCCGCTGGTGACGGCGGCGTTGCCGCCAAACGCCTCGACCTCGATGCCGGTCGAATTGGCGCCGCCGGTGATCACGATGTTGCTCGTCACCGTCGCGTTGCCGCCATAAGCGAACAGGTCGATGCCGTCGCTGTCGTGGCCGCCGGTGCGGACCGTACCGGTGCTCGTGACGACGATATTGCCCTGATAGGAGAAGGCGTTGATGCCGTCGCTATAGGCCCCCGCGGGGGTGACCGCGCCGCTGGTGATTGCCGTATCGCCGTAGATCGACGCGGTACTGATGCCGCCCCCGACATAGCCGGTGGCGGTGATCGCCGTGCTGTTGACGATGATGTCGCCCTGCAACGTGTAGACGTCGATGCCGTAGGTGTAGTCGCCGGACGTGTTGACCGTGCCGCTGGTGACGAGGGTGTCGCCGCCATAGGAAGCGGCGTCGATGCCGGTGCTTGCGTCGCCGGTCGTGGTGACGGCGGTGCTGGTGATGGTGACGTTGCCGGCGCCGCGGATGAACATGCCGGCCGCGTCGGCGCCGGCGGTGGTGATCGTGCCGCTCCGGACGACGGTGTTGCCGTCATAGACGTAGGAGACGATCCCGCGCGCGCCCGCGCCGGTCGTGGCGAGGGTGCCGCTGGTGATCGAAACGTCGCCGGCGTCGGACAAGGCATAAATGCCGTCCGCATTGGCGCCTTGCGTCGTCAGCGTCGTGCTGCCGACAATGACGTGGCCGGCGGCGATGGCGGCGATGCCGATGCTGCCCTCGCCGCTGGTCGATAGGGTCGTGCTCGTCACCTCGACGTCGCCGCTCTCGGCGGTAGCGAGGATGCCGAGGCTGTCGACGCCGGTCGTGGTTACCGATCCGCTCGTGACCGAGACGGACCCGGTCGCGGAAACCGCGATGATGCCGTCGCTGTCGGCGCCTGCGGTGGTGATGGTCGTGCTGCCCACCGTGACGTCGCCGAAAGCCGCCGCCATGATCCCGGTCGACTGGCTGCCGGTCGTCGAGACCGTGCCGCTGGTGACGGTGACGGTGCCGCTGGTGGCGTTGGTGCCGGTGCCGGCAAGCGCGATGATGCCGTCGGCGTTGGTGCCGGTGGTCGACACCGTGGCGCTGGTGACGGTGACCGCGCCGCCGCCATATTTGATCCCGCCGGAGATCGCCGAGATGCCGTCCGAATCGGCGCCCGTGGTGGTGACGGTGGTGCTGCCAACGTTGATGTCGCCATATTTGGTGTCGGCGCGAATCCCGATCGCATTGGAATTGGTCGTTCCCACGGTGCCGCTCTGGATCGCGATGTCGCCGTCCGCGGTATTGGCGCGGATGCCGATCGAATCGGTCCCGGAGGTCCGGACCGTGGCGCTGGTGATCGAGATGTCGCCGGCAGCGAAGGCGTCGATGCCATTGCTGCCGTTGCCGCTGGTGGTCACGGTGCCGGTGCTGGCGATCTGGACGAAGCCGCCGGCCGCTGAGGCGATGATGCCGATGCTGTCGGTGCCGCGCGTGGTCACGTCCCCGCTGGTAATGATGATGCCCTGGCCGACTCCGACCGCGCCAGGCGGGCCCGGCGGCGCGGCGTTGGTCTGGGATACGCTGATCCCGGCGGAGTTGTTGCCGGTGGTGGAGACATTGATCGAACCGACGGTCGCGTTGGTGCCCGCCTGGACCGAGATGCCGATGCTGTCGGCGCCGAGCGTGGTGACGTCGCCGCTGGTCACGCTCGCGGTGCCGTTGCCGCGAGCGCGGATGCCGCCGGCGTTCGGCCCGCCGGTGGTGACCGCTGCGCTGGTGACGACGATCGCGCCAGTTCCCGACGTCAACGCATCGAGGCCGATGCTGTTCGTTCCGGTGGTCCCGACCGTTTCGCTGTGGACGGTGATCGGACCTGTGCTGGAGAAAGCGTAGATGCCCCGCGAATCATCGCCGCCGGTCGTGACGGATGTGCTGTCGATCAATATGTCGGTCAGCGCGTTGGCGTTGATGCCGATGCTGTTCGTGCCGCTGGTGGACAAGGTGCCGCTGGTGATCTGGACGAAGCCGTCCGCGGAGACCCCGTTGATTCCCGGGCTGTTATTGCCCGCCGTAGTTATGGACCCGCTGGTGACGGTGACGCCCGGCCCGACGCCGATGGCCGCGGCCGCGCCGGCCGGTGCCAGGAATATCGGTCCGGCCTCGGTCTGGCGGGCGTCGATGCCGGCCGAATAATTGCCCGTGGTGCTAACGATGCCCGAATCCACCGTGACTCGGTTCGAAGCGCGGGCCGAGATGCCGATGCTTTCATCCTGCAGGGTGGTGACCGATCCCGAATTGACCGAGACGTTGGCGCCGGCGCCGTTGGAATAAGCGAGGATGCCGATCGAGCTGAGGCCGTCGGTGCTGACCGAATCGCTGGTGACGATGACGTCGGCGAACTCGGATACCGCGAAGATGCCGCGGCTGAGCGTGCCCGAAGTCCGCACCGTCGCGCTGGTGACGCTGACGTCGGTGCGACCGTCGGCGATGATGCCCACGCTGTAATTGCCGTCGGTGCTGATCGTGCCGGTGCTGGTGACGTGGACGAAGCCGTCGCGCGAATAGGCATCGATGCCAGCGCTCGAATTGCCCAGAGTAGTGATGTTGCCGCTGGTGACGGTGACGCCCGTGGCCGACGCGACGGGAATTGGCCCATCGCCGGGCGCCGCGATCTGGTAGCACGCGCAGGCGTCATAGCTGTTCTGGCGGGCGAATATCCCGACCGAACCGGCGCCGCTGGTATTGACCGAGCCGGAAGTGACCACCACCTCGGTGGAGCTGCGCGCGACAATGCCCGGGCTGTTGAGGCCCGAAGTTGCGACCGAGGTCGAGGTCACCGCGACGCGCGGCGCATAATTCCCGTAATAGTCGGAGCCGGCATAGATGCCGGTCGCGTTGTCGCCGCGGGTGACGACGCTGCCGCTGATCACGGTGACGTCGCTGGAATAGGAATAGGCAAGGATGCCGCCCGAGCCATAGCCGGTCGTGTCGACATTGCCGCTGTCGACCTGGACGTCTTCGAACGCGGCGGCAACGATGCCGGGGCTACCGATGCCGCCGGTGGTGACGCTGCTGCTGGTGATCTGGACGAAGCCGTCCGCGGAGATGCCGACGATGCCCGGGCTGTAGTCGCCCGAGGTGCGGACGCCGGTGGTGTTGATGCCGCTGATGATGTGGATGTTGCCGATCGTCGATGTCGCCACGATCCCGGGGCTGTCGTCGCCCTCGGTCCTGACCCTGGCCGTCTCCACATTGACGTCGCCGTGGCCGGCTGCGACCACGCCCGGGGAGGCCTCGCCGATGGTGATGACGTCCCCAGCGAGGATCCGCACGGAGCCGGCAGACGACTGGGCGTTGATGCCGCGGCTGCCGACGCCGTCGGTATAGGTGAAGTGGCCGATGACGTGGACGCCGGGTGCGTCGCCGCCGGCGCCGAGCTGGCGGGCATCGATGCCGCCCGAATAGTCGCCGCCCGTGACCAAGACCCCCGAGTTGACGAAAACGTCGTTGCCGCCGGTGACGTAGATGCCCGTGCTGTCGTCGCCCAAGGTGGTCAGGCCGGTCGAGCTGATGTGGACGTCGCCGGTGGCGTGCCCCTCGATGCCGATGCTCCCCCCGCCCTCGGTGCTGACGCCCGTGCTCTCGAGATAGACGTCTCCGGCCCCCGCGTTGAGGAAGATGCCGCCGCTGTTGGCGCCCGAGGTTTCGACGTAATCGCTGTTGACGGCGACCGAGCCGCCGGGCGCGGAGGCGTAGATGCCGATCGAGCCGTAGCCGCTTGTGGTCACCGTGCCGGATGTGATGGTCACATTCCCATAGGTGCCGCTCAACGCGGTGATGCCGGTGCTGGCATCGCCGTTGGTCGTGACCGAGCCGCTGTCGATGATGACGTCGCCAAGGTCCGAAACGGCGATGATGCCCAGACTCGAGCTGTCGTGCGTCGCAACCGAAATGCTGGTGATGTCGACCACGCCGGCGGTGCTGTGCGCGTCGATGCCCGTGCTCTGTGCTCCCGAAGTCTCGATCGCTCCCGAAAAAATCGTGATGTCGGTCAGGGCATCGGCCTCGATGCCGCTGCTGTCATCGCCCGCCGTCGAGATGCTGTCGCTTTCGATGTTGACCGAGCCGAGCGGATTGGAGGCGATGATGCCGCCGCTATATTTGCTGCCGGTGGTGGTGATCGACCCGGCCGACACCAGGACCACCGGCGAGCCTTCCGCGGCGACGGACGGCCCGGTGACCGTGGCGACCACGCCCGGGCTGTATTTTTCCGTGGTGGTGATGTCGTTGGCCTCGACCGTCGTGCCGTCCGCGCTGTCGGCGGTGACTCCGGGGGAGAGGATGCCCGTCGTCGAAATGGTATCGGCCGCGACGGTCACCCCGCCCCGGCCGGCGTCGATCAGCACCCCAGGAGTCAGGACCTCGTTGGTGTGGATGCTTGTGTCGGTCAAGCCTTCGAGGTGCAGGTCCACCGCGGTGCCGTTCGAGGTCATCTGGACGGTGTCGCTGACCTCGACCCCCGGCTCGAGGATGACGGTAAGGTCCTCGACCACATTGTCGTAGGTGACGCCGTTCGGATAGGGATTGCCCGAGGGCGGGCAGGAGACGGTGGCGCCGTCGCCCGGCGGGGGGGCGCCGCACTCGTTCTGCGCCTGCGCGGCGGCCGGCAAGGCGGCGTAGACGAGGATCGAGGTGCCGATGAGGAAAGCGGCGCGGCGCTTCGTCAGGCGCCCCTCCCCGCGCGTAGCGCAAGCCGCAATGCCGTCCTCAGCCGAATCGCGACCCACCCCCTCGAACGCCATCGAAGCCTCCACCGGATCGTCGCCAGAATCGAACGCCCTGGCTAGGCTGGGATGCGTAACCCATCGACCCGCTTTTGGCAAAGCGCGCCGGAGGAGCCCGCGCCACATGTTCCTCTCTCGACGACTCTGGATCCGCCCAACGCTTGACCCGGGCGCAAAGCGAGATATTTTAGGTCTAAAGCATCTGGAGGCGGACATGCGCATTGCGTGCCTCGGCGGCGGGCCGGCCGGGCTCTATTTCGCGATTTCGATGAAGCTGCGCGACGCCGCGCATGAAGTCGACCTGTTCGAGCGCAACCGGCCCGACGACACGTTCGGCTGGGGCGTCGTCTTCTCCGACCAGACGGTCGAAAATCTGCTGGCGAACGATCCCGTCTCGGGCGCCGCCATTCAGAGCGAGTTCGCCCATTGGGACGATATCGACGTCCACATCCATGGCGAAATGATCCGCTCCTCGGGCCACGGCTTCATCGGCATCGGCCGCAAGCGGCTACTCAACATCCTTCAGGAGCGGGCGCGCGAACTGGGCGTGAACCTCCATTTCGAGCACGAAGCGAGCCCGGACCTGGCCGACTGGGCCGGCTACGATCTGGTCATCGCCGCCGACGGCGCCAACAGCCGCATCCGCGACCGCTATCAGGAGCATTTCGGCGTCAACATCCAGGTCCGCCGCAACAAATTCTTCTGGTTCGGCACGCACAAGGTGTTCGAGGCCTTCACCTTCGCCTTCGAAAAGACGCAGGCAGGCTGGATCTGGGCCCACGCCTATCGCTTCGATAACGATCTTTCGACCTTCATCGTCGAGATGGACCCACGGACCTGGGCCGGGCTCGGCTTCGATCATATGGACCAGCCCGAGGCGATCGCGCTCTGCGAGAAGGTTTTCGCGGAGTATCTCGACGGGCGCGCGCTGATGTCCAACGCCACCCACCTGGCCGGGCCGCAAGCCTGGCTCAACTTCCGCCGTATCGTCTGCGATACCTGGTCGTACCGCAATCTGACCCTGCTCGGCGATGCCGCGCACACCGCCCATTTCTCGATCGGATCGGGCACCAAGCTCGCGCTCGAGGATGCGATCAAGCTCGCGCAGGTGCTGAACCGGCCCGGCCTCGATCGATCCGGCGCGCTCGCCGAATATCAGGCCGAGCGCAATCTGGAGGTGCTCAAGCTCCAGAACAGCGCCCGCAACTCGACCGAATGGTTCGAGACGCTCGACCGCTACCTCCATTTCGAGCCGATCCAGTTCGCTTATTCGCTGCTCACCCGCTCGCAGCGCGTCAGCCACGAAAATCTTCGGCTTCGCGACAAGGCCTGGCTGGAGGGGGTCGAGCGCTGGTTTCAATCGAAAGCCGAGGGCCGCGCGATCAATCAAGCCGCGCCGCCGATGTTCGCGCCGTTCAAATTGCGGGGATTGGAATTGGCGAACCGGGTCGTCGTCTCGCCGATGGCGATGTATTCGGCGGAGGAGGGCATTCCGAACGATTTCCATCTGGTCCATTATGGCGGTCGCGCCCAGGGCGGCGCCGGCCTGGTCTACACCGAGATGACCTGCGTCTCCGCGCAAGGTCGAATCACGCCCGGTTGCACCGGCATGTACGCGGCCGAGCATCGCGCCGCCTGGCGGCGGATCGTCGATTTCGTCCACGCCAATGGCGCGGCGAAATTCTGCCTCCAGCTCGGCCATTCGGGCCCGAAGGGCTCAACCAGGGTCGGCTGGGAGGGTTATGACGTACCGCTGGAGGAGGGGAACTGGCCGGTCATGGCTGCCTCGGACGTGCCCTGGAGCCCCGACAACCAGATTCCCCGGCCGATGAGCCGCGAGGATATGGACGAGGTGATCGCCCAATTCGTCGCCGCGGTCGGGCTGGGCCTCGAAGCGGGCTTCGACATGATCGAGCTCCACGCCGCCCACGGCTATCTCCTCTCCAGCTTCATCACCTCGCTGACCAACAAGCGGACCGACGATTATGGCGGCAGCCTCGAAAACCGCCTGCGCTTCCCGCTCGAAGTCTTCCGCGCGATGCGGGGGGCGTGGCCCGACGACAGGCCGATGTCGGTCCGCATCTCGGCCAATGACTGGATGGGGGATCTCGGTGTAACGCCGGCCGAGGCGGTCGAGATCGGCCGCGCCTTCTGGGCCGAGGGCGCGGATCTGATCGACGTGTCGGCGGGCCAGACCTGGGCCGATTGCCAGCCGGTCTACGGCCGCATGTTCCAGACCCCCTTCGCGGACCAGGTCCGCAACGAGGGCCGGGTCACCACGATGGCGGTCGGCAACATTTACGAGCCCGATCATGTCAATTCGATCCTCGCCGCCGGCCGCGCCGATCTGGTCGCGCTCGCCCGGCCGCATCTGATCGACCCGATGTGGACACTGCGCGCCGCCGCGAGCCAGGATTATCGCCGCGTCGCGGTGCCGCCGCCCTATCTCGGCGGCATGGCCCAGCTCGCCCGCAATCTCCAGCGCGAAGCGGAGCTCAAGGCATGAGGCTCGCCGGCCGTCATGCCATCGTCACCGGCGGCGGCACCGGCATCGGCGCCGCCATCGCCGCCGAGCTCGAAGCCGAGGGCGCCGCCGTCACCCGGATCGGCCGCCGTCCCGAAACGCTCGGCCCCCGGGGCATATCGGCCGACGTCACCGACCGCGCCCAGGTCGAGGCCGCCTGCGCCGCGGCGCGGGCCGCGCGGGGACCGATCTCCATCCTCGTCAACAATGCCGGCGCCGCGCACGGCGCGCCCTTCGCCAAGGTGACCGAACAGCTCTGGCGCCGGATGCTGGCGGTGAATCTGGACGGCGTCTTCCATTGCTGCCAGGCGGCGCTGGCGGACCTGCTGGCGGCGGACGCCGGGCGGATCGTGACCGTGGCGTCGATGGCGGGGCTGCACGGATTTGCCTACGCATCGCCCTATATCGCGGCCAAGCACGGCGCCGTGGGCCTGACCCGCGCGCTCGCCGCCGAATATGCGGCGACTGCGCTCCGGGCGAATGCGGTCTGCCCGGGCTTCGTCGACAGCGACATGACGATGGATTCGATGGCGAACATCCAGGCAAAGACGGGCCGAAGCGAGGACGAAGCGCGCGCTGAGCTGGCCCGCCTCAATCCGAGCGGGCGGCTGATCGCGCCAAAGGAAGTTGCCGCGATCGTCCTCGAACTCCTGCTGTCCGACCGAAACGGCGAGGCGGTGGAGATCGCATGAGCGAGGCGCTGGCGATCCGCGAGAAGCATGACGGCGCGCTCGCCGACCGGTCGAGCGTCCGGCTCTGGCTGCGGCTGCTGAGCTGCGCGATGGCGATCGAGAAGGACGTGCAGCGGCGCTTCTCGGCGCGCGGCGCGACCCTGGCGCGGTTCGACGTACTCGCGGCGCTGGACCGCCATCCGCGGGGCATGAACATGGGGGCGCTTTCGCGCGCTCTGCTCGTCTCCAACGGCAACGTCACCCAATTGGTCCAGAAGCTGGCCAGGGACGGGCTGGCGCGGATCGCCCCCTCCCCGGCCGACCGCCGCGCCTCGATCGTGCGCATGACGGCCAAGGGCCGCGCCGAGTTCGACGGCCTCGCCGCCGCCCATCACGATTGGATCGACGGGCTTGTCGCCGACATGGATGCGGGCGCGCGCGAAAATCTCTATCAGGCGCTTGGCGACCTCAAGCGCTCGATCGCGAAAGGACAGGCAATTGGATCCTGAGAGTTTTCAGCCGGCCCATTTCCAATGGGCGTTCGACGCCGGCGTCGCGACGATCACCCTGAACCGCCCCGAGCGGAAGAATCCGCTCACCTTCGAAAGCTATGCCGAGCTGCGCGATACGTTCCGCGCTTTGGTCTACGCGAAGGCTGTGAAAGCTGTGGTGATAGCCGGCGCGGGCGGCAATTTCAGCTCGGGCGGCGACGTCCACGAGATTATCGGACCGCTGACCGATATGGATATGCCGTCGCTGCTCGACTTTACCCGGATGACCGGCGACCTCGTCAAGGCGATGCGCGCCTGCCCGCAGCCGATCGTCGCGGCGCTGGACGGCGTTTGCGTCGGCGCCGGCGCGATCCTGGCGATGGCCTCCGACATCCGGATCGCGACTCCGGCGACCAAGACCGCCTTCCTGTTCACCCGCGTCGGCCTTGCCGGCTGCGACATGGGCGCCTGCGCGATCCTGCCGCGGATCATCGGCCAGGGCCGCGCCTCCGAATTGCTGTTCACGGGCCGGATCATGACCGCTGAGGAGGGCCTGGCCTGGGGCTTTCACAACCAGCTGGCCGACGACGCGCTGGCGGAGGCGCAAGCCACCGCGCGCGCCCTGGAGAACGGGCCCACTTTCGCCCATGGCATCACCAAGACCCAGCTCAACATGGAATGGGCGGTGAGCCTGGAGACCGCGATCGAAATGGAGGCGCAGGCCCAGGCGATCTGCATGGCGACCGGCGATTTCCGCCGCGCCTTCGAAGCCTTCGCGGCGAAGCGCACGCCCCAGTTCGAGGGCGACTGATGAGCGACAAGAGCTTCCTAGATTGGCCATTTTTCGATAGTCCTCACAGAGAGTTGTCGGAGAGTCTTGAAATCTGGTGCGAAGCCAGTCTGTCGGACGGGCATGGCGAGGATGTGGACGCTGAGTGCCGTGCCCTGGTGCGCAAGCTCGGCGCCGGCGGCTGGTTGCGCTATTGCGTCCCGGCATCTCATGGCGGTGTGCACGAAAGTCTCGACGTTCGCTCGCTTGCTTTGATCCGCGAAACGTTGGCGCGCCATAGCGGCCTCGCCGATTTCGCGTTCGCCATGCAGGGCCTGGGATCGGGCGCTATCAGCCTGTTCGGCACCGAAGCTCAGAAACGATCTTATCTTCCGGCAGTGGCGAGGGGCGAGAAGATCGCGGCCTTCGCGCTGACCGAACCGGCATCGGGCTCGGACGTGGCGTCGATGGAGGCCGCGGCGCGGGAGGCCGACGGCGGCTATGTCGTCAACGGCGCCAAGTCCTACATTTCCAACGGCGGCATCGCCGATTTCTACATCCTCTTCGCCCGCACCGGCGAAGCGCCCGGCGCCAGGGGCGTCTCGGCCTTCATCGTCGATTCGGGCACCGAAGGCCTCGACGACAGCGAGCGCATCCAGGTGATCGCGCCGCACCCGCTGGCCATCCTCAACTTCGTCGACATGCGCCTCCCCGCTTCCGCCTTGCTCGGCGAACGCGGCCGCGGCTTCGCGCAGGCGATGGCGACCCTGGACCTGTTCCGCACCACGGTCGGCGCCGCCGCGCTCGGCTTTGCCCGGCGTGCGCTCGACGAGGCGACGCAGCGCGCCCTCACCCGCAAGTCCGGCGGCGCCACGCTCGCCGACAATGCGATCGTCCAGTCGATGCTCGCCGAGATGGTTCTCGACGTCGATGCCTCGGCTTTGCTCGTCTATCGCGCCGCCTGGCTGCACGACGTCAAGCGGCAGCGCAACAGCCGCGAGGCGGCACTCGCCAAGCTCCACGCCACCGACAGCGCGCAGAAGGTGATCGACAAAGCGGTGCAGATATTCGGCGGCCTCGGCGTAACGGTGGGCGTGCCGGTCGAGAGCCTCTACCGCGAGATCCGCGCGCTCAGGATCTACGAAGGCGCATCGGAGGTGCAGAAGGTGGTGATCGCCCGCAACCATCTGGCGCAGGCCCGCAAATGAGGCCGCTGCTTCCGCCGGGCTGGCCCCGGCCCAAAGGCTATTCGAACGCCGTTTCGGCGATCGGCCGCCTGATCTTCACCGCCGGCATCATCGGCTGGGACGAAGAGGAGCGGCTCGCCGCCCCCGATCTGGTCGGCCAGTTCCGGCAGATCCTGCTCAACACGCTGGCGATTCTCGCGCAGGACGGTGCCGGGCCCCAGCATGTCGTGCGGATGACCTGGTATGTCGTCGACATCGACGAATATCGGTCCGGCCTGGCCGAGATCGGCGCAATCTACAAGGCGATCATGGGCCGCAACTTCCCAGCAATGGCGGTGGTCGAGATCGGCGCCCTGGTCGAACCCGGGGCGCGGATCGAGATCGAAACGACCGCGGTGGTGCCGGAATGATCGACACGTTCATCCGCGACCGCCTGCCCCCGCCCGACCGGCAGCCGGAATTTATCTTCGACCTGCCCGAGCTTCGCTATCCCGAGCGGCTCAACGCCGCGGTCGAGCTGATCGACCGGCAGGATCCGGCCGCGCCGGCCGTGTTGAACGACGCCGGCGCCTGGACCTACGGCGCGATGAAGGACCTTTCCGACCGGATCGCGCGCCTGCTGGTCGAGCGCGAAGGCCTGGTCCCCGGCAATCGCGTCTTCCTGCGCGGACCGAACAACGCGATGCTGTTCGCCTCGTGGCTCGGTGTCCTGAAAGCCGGCGGCGTGGTCGTCACCACCATGCCGATGCTGCGGCCCGGCGAGATCGCCACGATCCTCGAACGCGCCCAAATATCCCACGCCATCGTCGACGGCCGATTCCGCGACGATTTCGACGCGGCCGGCGGGGTGCGCTCGCTGCTCGTCTATGACGGGGACAATGGCATCGAGGGGCTCGACAAGGTCGCCCCGGGCTTCACCCCCGTCGACACCCGCCGCGACGACGTCGCCCTGATCGCCTTCACTTCGGGCACGACCGGCAAGCCCAAGGGCTGCGTCCATTATCACCGCGACATCCTCGCGCCCGCCGACAGCTTCGCGCGCCACATCCTCGCGCCGCGGCCCGGCGACCGCTGGGCCTGCTCGGCGCCGATCGCCTTCACCTTCGGGCTCGGCATGCTGCTGATATTCCCCTGGCGCTTCGGCGGCACCGCGGTGACGATCGAGACGCCTGGGCCGGGGCCGCTGCTCGACGCGATCGGCCGGCACAAGGTCACCACGCTGGCCACCGCGCCGACCGCGTACAAGGCGATGATCCCGATGCTCGGCGGCCACGACATTTCCTCGCTGCGCATTTGCGTCTCGGCCGGCGAGCATCTCCCCGCGGCCACCTGGCACGCCTGGAAGGAGGCGACGGGCATCCCGATCGTCGACGGCATAGGCGCGACCGAGATGATGCACATCTTCATCTCCGCCTCGGGCGAGGACATCCGCCCCGGCGCCACCGGCAAGGCGGTTCCCGGCTATGCGGCGACCGTGCTGGACGATGCGGGCCAGCCGATGGCGACCGGCACCGGCCGGCTCGCGGTCAAGGGACCGACCGGCTGCCGCTATTTCGACGACGATCGGCAGGCCGCCTACGTGCAGGGCGGCTGGAACCTGACCGGCGACACCTTCCGCAAGGACGAGGACGGCTATTTCTGGTACGTCGCCCGCTCGGACGACATGATCATTTCCTCCGGCTACAACATCGCCGCGCCCGAAGTGGAGAATGCGCTTTACGCGCACGAGGCCGTCCAGGAATGCGCGGTGGTCGGCGCGCTTTGCCCCGAGCGCGGCCAGAAAGTGAAGGCGTTCGTCGTCCTTGCCCCCGGCTACGCGCCCGATGCGGGCGTTGCGACCCTCCTCCAGGATCATGTGAAGGCGGCGATCGCGCCCTACAAATATCCGCGCGAGGTCAAATTCGTCGACGCGCTTCCCAAGACCGCCACCGGCAAGCTCCAGAGATTTGCGCTGCGCGAGCCATAGGCCGGAAAAGCGCCACAATTCCTCCTCAGAGTGCCGGGCCTAAGGGGAAGAAAATCAATGAAAAAACTGGTTGCCTCGGCACTCGTTGCCGGCCAGCTCGTCGGTTTGGCGCCGCCGGCTATGGCGGCCGATTTCGCCAGCCTCCAGGAGCAAAGGGCCGGGGCGTTCGCCGGGCTCAGGCTCCGCGTCCCGCTCGGCGGCAATCCGCGCACCCAAGTCATCCGCGCCGGCCTGGCCATCGCGCCGACCCTGAGCAGCCGCGCTGGCGACGGCGAAACCCGAAGCCGGATCGGCGAGGGCCTCGAATTCGGCTTCCGCTCCGGCCGCCCCCTCTCCTTTTCCCTCGCCGGGCAGGATTTGAACCGGCGCCGGCTCGGCGCGGCTCCCGACGATGGCGGCAACGACACCGTTCCGCGGGTGGCGCTGGCCGTGGCGGGCGTCGCTTTGACCCTCGGCCTGCTCTATTGGGGTTTCAGCGAGGCGATCGACTGCGACGCCGAGGAAGAATGCAGCTAGCGCGCCTCAGGCGTCGATCGGGATGTAATTCGGCGCCGCCGCCACGCGCCCAAGCCACGCATCGACGTTGGGATAGTCCGCAAGCCGGAAGCCGCCACCTTCGCAGACATGGGTGTATGCGTAGAGGGCGATGTCGGCGAGGGTGATGCGGTCGCCGACGAACCAGGCCCGCTCCGCCAGATGCTCGTCCATCAGCTTGAGCGCGGCCTCTCCGGCCGCGCGCTTGGCCGGAAGCTGGGCGCGCTGGGCGTCGGTGAGGTTGACCTCACCGACCCAGCCGAACCAGAACCGCAAGGTCGCGATATTGGGCTCGTGACTATATTGCTCCCAAAACATCCAGCGCAGCGTGTCGGCGCGCCCGAACCGGTCGGCGGGGACAAGCGGCGTGCCGTCGGCGAGGTAGAAGCAGGCGGCGTTGCTCTCGGGGATGAAGCGGTCGCCCGCCTGGAGCACCGGAATCCGGCCATTGGCGTTGACGTTGGCGAGGAATTCGGGCGTGCGCGTCTCGCCCTTCATGATGTCGTAGGCCTGCCGCTCGAGCGACAGGCCGAGAAAGGCCGCCGTCAGCCGGACCTTGTAGCAATTGCCCGAGGCGGCATATTCGTGAAGGACCAGCGTCTCCCTCACACCACCTCCAGCACGATCTTGCCGACATGGTCGCCCGCCTCCATCCGCCGGTGCGCGTCGGCCGCGTCGGCGAGCTTGAACGTCGAATCGATGACCGGCCTTAATTTGCCCGCCTCGACATGCGGCCAGACCGCGCGGGAGAGCTCGTCGGCGACAAGCGTCTTGAACTCGGTCGAGCGGGGGCGGAGCGTGGAGCCGGTCAGCGTGAGGCGGCGCTGCATGACCTTGGCGATATTGACCTCGGCAATGGCCCCGCGCTGGACCGCGATCGAGACGTGGCGCCCGTCCTCGATCAGGCAATCCAGGTTGCGCGGCAGATAGTCGCCGCCGACCATGTCGAGGACGATGTGGACGCCGGCGCCCCCGGTGAGCCGTTTCACCTCCTCGACGAAATCCCGGGTGCGGTAGTTGATCGCTTCCGACGCGCCCAGCTCCTCGGCGCGCCGGCATTTCTCGTCGCTGCCGCAGGTGACGATCGTCCTCAGGCCGAACAAATTGCCGAGCGTGATCGCCATCGTGCCGATGCCGCTGGTCCCGCCATGGACGAGCGCCGTTTCCCCCTCGGCGGCGTAGGCGCGCTCGAACAAATTGGTCCAGACGGTGAAAAGCGTCTCCGGCATCGCCGCCGCTTCGACCATCGTCAGCGCGGCGGGGACCGGCAGGCACTGGCCGGCGGGCGCGAGCGCATATTCGGCATAGCCGCCGCCCGCGATCAACGCGCAGACCGGCTGGCCGAGCAGCTCGACCGCCACGCCTTCACCGGCCGCGACGATCTCGCCCGCGACTTCGAGGCCGGGGATCGACGGCGCGCCGGGCGGCGGCGGATAGAGGCCGAGGCGCTGGAGCACGTCCGGCCGGTTGACGCCGGCGGCCGCGACCTTGATCAGCACCTCGCTTGGCCCGGGGCGCGGCACGGAGCGGTGGGCGAGCGCCAGCATGTCCGGGCCGCCCGGGCCTTCGGGATCGATCGCTTCCATCAGCTTCGGGAGGTCGGCCATCCGGTTCCTGTCATCGCAAAAGTGGATGGCGGTTTATTGACTTGGCCAGCAGCCGGGTCAACGTTGCGCCGATGGACCTCGACGAGCTCTTTCCCGACAAGCCCGACGATCCGCTGAAGCTGCTGACCAGACAGGATCTCGACCCGCTGTCGGTCGAGGAGCTCGACGCCAGGATCGCGGTCCTGGAGGCCGAGATCGTTCGGGTGAGAGCCAAAATGGATGCGTCGGTTAACTTCCGTGCAAGCGCCGATGAGCTATTCAAGAAATAGCCTTCCCCCAGCGAATTCGGGGACCCGCTTGATGAAGCGCCATGAAAGGCCGACATTAAGGATCGAAGGGCCCAACCCATCACGCACCGGGCCCGCAGGAGTATCGAATGCCTTCCTTTGCCCGTGAGCTCGAGCAGACGCTGCACAACGCCCTCGCCGAGGCGAGCGGCCGCCGCCACGAATATGCCACCCTCGAACATCTCCTTCTGGCCTTGATCGAGGACGTCCATGCCGGCCGCGTCATGGAGGCGTGCGGGGCCAATATTGGCGAATTGCGCGACGCGGTCCGACACTATCTCGACACCGAGCTCGAAACGCTCAAGGTCTCGGCCGACACCGATCCGTCGCCGACCAGCGGCTTCCAGCGCGTCGTCCAGCGCGCCATCCTTCACGTCCAATCTTCGGGCCGCGACGAGGTGACCGGCGCCAACGTACTCGTGGCGCTCTTTTCCGAGCGCGAAAGCTACGCCGTCTACTTCCTCCAGCAGCAGGATATGAGCCGACTCGACGCCGTCACCTATATCAGCCACGGCGTCGGCAAGGGCGATGGCGTCCCTCAGCCGACCGAGCCCAAGGGGCCCGAGGAGACCAAGCAGGAGGAGGGCAAGAAGAAGCCCGAATCCGCGCTGAAGCAGTTCACGGTCAATCTGAACGAAAAGGCCGAGGACGGCCGCGTCGATCCGCTGATCGGGCGCGGATCTGAGGTCGACCGCACGATCCAGATCCTCTGCCGCCGGTCGAAGAACAATCCGCTCTATGTCGGCGATCCCGGCGTCGGCAAGACCGCGATCGCCGAAGGCCTCGCCCGCAAGATCGTCGAAGGCGACGTGCCCGACGTGCTGAAGCCCGCGGTCATCTATTCGCTCGACATGGGCGCCCTGCTCGCCGGTACGCGCTATCGCGGCGATTTCGAGGAGCGGCTCAAGGCCGTGGTCAACGAGCTCGAAAAGCTGCCCGACGCGATCCTGTTTATCGACGAAATTCACACCGTGATCGGCGCCGGCGCGACCTCCGGCGGCGCCATGGACGCATCGAACCTGTTGAAGCCGGCGCTCTCGAACGGCGCGATCCGCTGCATCGGCTCGACCACCTACAAGGAGTTCCGCAACCATTTCGAGAAGGACCGGGCTCTGCTCCGGCGCTTCCAGAAGATCGACATCAACGAGCCGACGGTCGAGGACACGATCAAGATCCTCAGCGGCCTGAGGTCGGCCTTCGAGGCGCATCACGGCGTCAAATACACGCCCGACGCGATCAAGTCGGCGGTCGAATTGAGCGCGCGCTACATCTCCGACCGCAAGCTTCCGGACAAGGCGATCGACGTGATCGACGAGGTCGGCGCGATGCAGATGCTGGTCGTACCCTCGAAGCGCAAGAAGACGATCACCGTCAAGGAGATCGAGGCGGTCATTTCGACCATGGCCCGGATTCCGGCCAAGAGCGTCTCGAGCGACGACAAGAGGGCGCTCGAGCATCTCGACCGCGATCTCAAGCGCGTCGTCTTCGGCCAAGCCGAGGCGATCGACCGGCTCGCTTCGGCGATCAAGCTCGCCCGCGCGGGCCTTCGCGATCCTGAAAAGCCGATCGGCTCCTATCTGTTCAGCGGCCCCACCGGCGTCGGCAAGACCGAGGTCGCGCGCCAGCTCGCCTCGATCATGGGCATCCCGCTGCAGCGCTTCGACATGAGCGAATATATGGAGCGGCACAGCGTCAGCCGCCTGATCGGCGCGCCGCCGGGCTATGTCGGCTACGACCAGGGCGGGCTTCTGACCGACGCGGTCGACCAGCATCCGCACAGCGTCCTCCTCCTCGACGAAATCGAGAAGGCGCACCCGGACCTGTTCAACATCCTCCTCCAGATCATGGACCATGGCCGGCTCACCGACCATCACGGCAAGACGGTCGATTTCCGCAACGTCATCCTGATCATGACCACCAATGCCGGCGCGCAGGACATGGCGAGCGAGGGCATCGGCTTCGGCAACATCTCGAAGGAAGATGCCAGCGAGGAAGCGGTGAAGCGGATGTTCACGCCCGAATTCCGCAACCGGCTCGATGCGATCGTGCCGTTCGGCTATCTGCCGACCGACGTCGTCGCCCGCGTCGTCGACAAGTTCATCCTTCAGCTCGAGCTCCAGCTCGCCGACCGCAACGTCCATATCGAGCTCGACGACGAAGCACGCGCCTGGCTCACCGAGCGCGGCTACGACAGGCTCTACGGCGCGCGGCCGATGAGCCGCCTCGTTCAGGACAAGATCAAGCAGCCGCTCGCCGAGGAGCTCCTGTTCGGCAAGCTCGCCCATGGCGGCGAGGTCAAGGTCCGCATCAAGGACAATGCGCCGAGCTTCGAGATCATCCCCGCCCCGCCCAAGCCGCCGAGGAAGAAGAAGGCCAGGGGCGCCGCCAAGGAGGGCGAGGAAGGCCAGGGCGAAGGCCAGAAGGGCGAGGCGGAAGAGCAGGCCTGATCTCCCCTCCCTGTTTTCAGAGAGCGGAATCGGCTAGGATGGGCGCCTAGCCGGGAGCCCAGCCATGACCGACCTGACCTTCTACACCCACCCCCAGTCGCGCGGGCGGGTGATTCGCTGGATGCTGGAGGAGGTCGGCGCGCCGTACGAGACGGTCGTGCTCGGCTACATGGCCTCGATGAAAAGCGCCGATTATCTCGCGATCAATCCGATGGGCAAGGTGCCCGCGATCCGGCACGGCGAGACGGTGGTGACCGAGACAGCGGCGATCTGTGCCTATCTCGCCGACGCCTTTCCCGACGCGGGCCTGGCGCCGCCGCACGGCAGCCGGCTGCGCGGACCTTATTATCGCTGGCTGTTCTTCGCCGCGGGCCCGGTCGAGGCGGCGGTGACCAACAAGGCGCTCAAGGTCGAGGTGAGCGATGAGCAGCGCGCCTTCGTCGGCTATGGCAGCTTCGATGCCGCGATCGACAATCTCGAAAATGCGCTGCGGCCCGGACCCTATATCTGCGGCGAGGATTTCACCGCCGCCGATCTCTATGTCGGCTCCCAGATCGGCTACGGGATGATGTTCGGCACGATCGACAAGCGCCCGATCTTCGAGGAATATTTCGGCCGGCTCCAGGCCCGGCCGGCCGCGATTCGCGCCCGCGAGATCGACGATGCACTGGCCGCCGAGCAGCAAGGCGCGCCGGCATGACCGACCCGATCATACGCGCCGCGATCACGCTCTATGATCGCTTTACCCACGAAGGCATGGACCGCCGCGCCTTCATGGTCGAGCTCACCCGGATCGCGGGCGGCGCGGCGGCGGCGGGCGTCTTGCTCTCGAGCATCGCCGCCCGGGCCGCGACGCCGCTGGTTGCGCCGGACGATCCGCGGCTGAGCGCCCGGACCATCGCATGGGAGGCGCGTCCGGGGCGCCGCTACCAGGGCTACAATGCGGCCCCGCGCGGCGGGGCCGACCTTCCGGTAGTGTTCGTCGTCCACGAAAATCGCGGCCTCAACGACCATATCCGCGACGTCGCGCGGCGGCTTGCGCTCGCCGGCTATTCGGCGGTCGCGCCGGATTTCCTCAGCCCCGCAGGCGGCACGCCCGCGGACGAAGACCGCGCGAGGAAGATGATCGGACAGCTCGACATGGCCGAGACCGTGGCCGACGGCGCGGCGATGATCCGCTGGAACGCCTCGCCCGCCGGCGGCGCGCGCAGGGTGGGGATCGTCGGCTTCTGCTGGGGTGGGGCAATGGTGAATCGGCTGGCCGTGGCGTCGGGCGACGCGCTCAGGGCCGGAGTCTCCTTCTACGGGCCGGCGCCGGACCCGTCCGAGGCGCGGCGCGTCGAGGCCGCGATGCTGATCATTCTGGCCGGCCTCGACCAAAGGGTGAACGCGACCGGCCTGCCGTGGGTCGAAGCGTTGCGCGCTGCCGGCAAGAATGCCGAAGCGACCACTTACCCGGACGTCAACCACGCCTTCCACAACGACACGTCCGCGGCCCGCTACAACGCGGCGGCGGCGAATCAGGCCTGGGAGGCGACCCTGGCCTTCTTCCGCCGGCACCTGCGCTGACCGCAAAAGAGAAAGGGCCCTGCGTTTCCGCAGGGCCCTTCCCGTTTCGATAGGTGGCGAACCTCTAGTCCCGGCTGCCCATGAAGCGCAGCAGGAAGAGGAACATGTTGATGAAGTCGAGGTAGAGCGTCAGCGCCCCCATGATCGCCGCCTTGCCGAGGAACTCGGTGCCGGCGATCTGGAAATAGAGGCTCTTGATCCGCTGCGTGTCGTAGACGGTGAGGCCCGCGAAGATCAAAACGCCGATGCCCGCGATGGCGAGGCTGAACGTGTCGTTCATCCAGAACAGGTTGATGACCATCGCCACGATCAGGCCGACCACCCCCATGATCAGGAACGTGCCCATGCCCGACAGGTCGCGCTTGGTCGTATAGCCGTAGAGGCTGAGGCTCGCGAACGAGGCCGCCGTCGCGAAGAACGTCATCGCGATCGAGCTCCCGGTATAGACGAAGAAGATCGACGAAAGCGACAGGCCCATCACCACCGCAAACGCCCAGTAGAGCAGCTGCGCCGTCCCGGTGGACAGCTTGTTGATGCCGAAGCTCAGCACCAGAACGAACGCCAGGGGCGAGAGCATGATCAGATATTTCAGGATGCCCGGGCCGAACAATATGGCCGGCGCGCCCGACCATTGCGCGAACAGCAGGGAGACGATGCCCGTCAGGAGCACGCCCGACGTCATGTAATTGTAGACCGACAGCATGTGCGACCGAAGGCCGGCGTCATAGGCGACGTCGGTCCCGGCGGTGGCCGTCGCGGGTTGGCTCGCCCCGATCCGCGGATCAGACCAATTTGCCATGTGAAAATTCCTCCATCCCCGGCGAAATGCCGTGTGCAGCCGAATATCGGAGAGTTTGGGGTCCAATTCAAGGAAAACCGGAGTACCTCTATGGGATGCACCGCCTTTTCGTTGCCATCAGGCCGCCCGCGGCGACCCGCGCGCTCTTGCTCGGGGCCATGGGCGGGATCAGCGGTGCGCGCTGGCAGAGCGAGGATCAGCTCCACCTCACCTTGCGCTTCATCGGCGATGTCGACCGCCATCTGGCCGGCGATATTCACGCCGCGTTGGGCGGCATTCACCACGCCCCATTCGAGATCGCGCTGAAGGGCATCGGCGCCTTCGAGCGGCGCGGGCAGCCGGAGGCGGTCTGGGCGGGCGTCGCGCCGCACAAGCCTGTCAGGGCGCTCCACAACAAGGTCGACGCCGCTCTCACCCGCGTTGGCGTGGCGCCCGATCAGCGCGCCTTCCTGCCGCATATCACATTGGCCCGGCTCAAGCGTTCGTCGGGTCCGGTCGGCAATCTGCTCGAACAATCTGGCGGTCTGACGAGCCCGGCTTTCCAGGTGACCGATTTCGCCTTGTTCGAGAGCGCCCTGACTCCCGAAGGGGCGGTCTATTCGATCGTCGAGCGCTACCGGCTGGCCTAGAAGCCGACCGCGGCAAGCAACCGGTCGACCATCGCATGATAGCCCGATCCCCAAAGCCGCACATGCGCCAGAGCGGGGAAGAGCTGGTAGATCGGCTGCCGCTCGCGCCATCCCGGCTCGGGCGCGCCATAGGCCTCCCGAAATTCGTCGGGCGGCGTCGAGAACAGGTCGAGCATCGCCAGATCGACCTCTGCATCGCCATAATAGCAGGCCGGATCGACCAGGCCGACGACCCTGCCCTCGCGGACCAGGATGTTCCCGGTCCAAAGATCGCCGTGCAGCAGCGCGGGGGCGGGACCGGCGGGAAGAAGGTCGGCAAGACGAGCAGCCAAACGCTCGATCCGCTCGCGCCATGGCCGGTCAAGCAACGAGGCCGTGGCGATCAGCCTTTGCTCGCCCCAGAATCGCGGCCAGTCTTCCGTCTCGCGATTGTCGAAGGAGACCGTGCCGATCGCATAATCGACCGGCCAGCCATAAGCGTCTCCGGTTCGATCGTGGAGCTGGCGGATTCGGGCGCCGATATCGGCCCATGCCCGGGCGCTGAACAGGCCGTCATTCTCGATATGAGCGAGCAGCAGAATTGTCTCGTGCTCACCCTCCACCATCGGCGCGGGCAGCCCGGCGCCCGCGAACGCGCGCAGCATCGCGGCTTCGGCGGCAGCAGCGGGGCTCTGCTTGGCGACCGACAATTCCCCGTTCGAGCGCCTGACGAGCAGCACCTCCGAGACGCTTTCGGCGACGAGCGGCTCGAGCCGCTCCGCCGCCACCCCCGTCAGTTCGGCGACCCGCTCAGCGAATGCAGACACCGGGGCCGCTCAACCCGCTGGGAAATATTGGAAATAGGGCTCGGCTTCGGCGAGCACCCGGGTAAAGCTCGGACGCGCTTTGAGCCGCTCCAGCAGCGCCTGCGCATTGGGATGGGATTGCGCGATCGGCATGACCTTGTCCGCATAGAACAGGGCCGGTGCCGCTGCGCAGTCCGCCAGCGTGAAGTCGTCGCCAGTCGTCCCGCGTCGCTCGGAAACCTGGCGTTCGAACAGGTCCATCGCTCTCGCGAGCGAGCCGCGCGCTTCCGCCACCCCGAACGGATCCTTCTCCCCGTCGGGCCGCAGCCGGTCGCCGACAATTTTCTGCATCGGGCCCTGAAGGTAATTGTCGCAGATCCGGTCCCAGAGCCTGACCGTCCGGGCGCTGTCCGGATCCTCGGGCACGAACCGGATCGGCCCCGGATAGTGCAGGTCGAGATAGTCGATGATGATGCTCGTCTCGGGGAGGGTTCGGACGCGCGCCCGATCCTCCAGCACCGGCATCTTCGCCATCGGCCACAGCGCCGCGAATGCCGCGCGGGATGCGGCGTCGCCCAGGTTGATCAGCTTCGGCTCGAACCGCGTGTCGTTCTCGTACAGCGCGATCAGTACCTTCCAGCAGAAGGAGGAGAGCGGGTGATAATGGAGGATCAGGCTCATCTCTCGCTCTCCTGCTGGATTGCCCGGGCGAGGCCGCGCGCGGCGTCGCTGACATCGCGCCAGGTGACGTCGAAATGGCTGTCGCCGCCATAATATGGATCGGCGACAGCCTGTCCTTCGCGCCCGGGCACATGGTCGAGCAGCAAGGACAGTTGCGCGCGGCTGCCCGCTGGCCGCATTGATTCGAGATCGGCAAGGTTTTCCTCGTCGAGCGCAACGATATGATCGAACCGCTCAAAATCCCCACGGCTTACTCTGCGCGCGCGCAAGTGTGAGATGTCGACTCCGTTCCGCTCGGCAGCCGCAATCGCGCGGCCGTCCGGCGGCTGGCCGGCATGCCAGGCGCCGGTCCCGGCCGAGTCCAGCTCGATGTCGAGTCCGATCCGCTTAGCCTCGATGCGCAACGCACCCTCGGCAAGGGGCGAGCGGCAGATATTGCCGAGGCAGACGAACAGGACCTTCACCGCCATCCTGGGGGACCCCCAAAGCCTTATTGCCAAAGCGCGCCGCTCTGCTAGCCAGAAGCAAACAGAAGTACAATCGAGGGGATATATGGCGACGATCGTAGACGGAGCAGCTCCGGCGGCGGCGGCACGCCCGCGCATCGGCGCTTATGCCTGGTACGCCCTGTTCGTGCTGGTGCTGGTCTACATCATCAATTTCGTCGATCGGCAGATCCTCTCGATCCTGGTCGGGGACATCAAGCGCGATCTCCACGTCTCGGACGCACAGATCGGCTTCCTGTACGGCACCGCCTTTGCGGTTTTCTACGCCCTGTTCGGCATCCCGCTCGGTCGGCTCGCGGACAGTTGGTATCGCGGCCGGCTGATGGCGATGGGGCTCGCGCTCTGGTCCTCGATGACCGTCCTGTCGGGCTTCGCCAACAGCTTCGGCATGCTCGCCGCGGCGCGGATCGGGGTCGGCATCGGCGAGGCGAGCGCGTCGCCGGCCGCTTATTCGATGATTTCGGACAGCTTTCCCAAGGAACGACGGGCGACCGCGCTTTCGATCTATTCGAGCGGCCTCTATATCGGGGGCGCGCTCAGCCTGCCGATCGGTGGCCTCGTGGTTAGCCGCTGGAACCATGCCTGGCCCGATCCTGTCTCGGCGCCGCTCGGCCTCGCCGGCTGGCAGGCGGCCTTCCTCGCGGTCGGCCTCCCCGGCCTCTTGGTCGCATTGTGGGTGTTGACGCTTCGCGAGCCGCTGCGCGGCGCCTCCGACGGTCTGCCGCAACCGGTCGTCCGCCCCAACGCCTGGCGCGATTTCGGGCTCGAGCTGGTCGCCATCCTGCCGCCGCTGACCTTGTTCAATGTCGCGCGGATTCCCGGCGCTCTCCAGACCAATTTGATCGTGCTGGGGATTGTCGGCGCCGCCGGCTACGGCCTCTACCGCCTCACCGGCGACTGGCCGCAATGGACCGCCTACGGCCTCGGCGTCTACGCCATCTTCTCGTGGATCCAGTCGCTCAAGCATCGCGACCCTCCGGCCTATAGCCTGATCTGGGGCTCGCCCGTGGTGGTCGTGCTGGCGATCGCCTTCGGCAGCATTGCCTTCGTCACTTATGCGACCAGCTTCTGGATTCCCTTCTACGTCGAGCAGACCTTCTATGCGCCGGGTGAGGGCAGCCGCTATTTGACCGGGTTGACCGCCAAGGCGGAGGTCGGTCTCATCATTGGCTGGTCGGCGGCATTCTCGGCGGCCGCGGGCGTGATCCTGGGCGGCTATCTTTCCGATATCTGGCGCCAGCGCGATCCGCGCGGCCGAATCTTCCTCAACATGCTCTCGGTGGTCCTGCCCGTTCCGATCGTCGCCTTCATGCTCACCACCGACAGCCTCGGCGCCTTCTATTGGGCGAACCCGATCGCGCACATGCTGGCTTCGGCCTGGGTCGGCGCGGCGGTGGCGACGCTGCAGGATCTCGTCCTGCCGCGGATGCGCGCCACCGCGGGAGCGACCTATATCCTGGGCACGACCATGGTCGGCCTGGCGCTCGGGCCCTATTTCGCGGGCAAGATGTCGGTGGTGACAGGCGGCCTCGCGACCGGGATCGCGGCGCTCTATTTCATGCCGGTTCTGACCTTGGCGGGGCTCTGGATCGGCGCCCGGCACATCGCCCGGCTGGAGGCGACCAAGGTCGAGCGGGCCCGCGCCGCCGGCGAGGCGATCTAAGGACCCTAGCCCGCGGTCAGCACGCCGCAGGCGATCCGCGCGCCGCTGTTGCCGCTGGGATCGCTGCGGTAATCGTCGGGCGCGGCATGAATCACGACCGAAGCGCCATCGGCATCCAACAGCGGACGTTCGCCGCCCTGCATGGCGGCGCCGGAAACTGCGAATTCGAGCCGGCCGGCATTATTCTCGTCGACTTCGATATTGGGCATGTCGCCGAGATGTGGGCCTCGGGGGTTGAGGCTGCCATGTTCGAGCCCCGCAGGATTCCAGTGCGCGCCGGCGCTCTCGAACCCGGGGCCCCCACAGCGGCCGACCGCGTGGATGTGCACGCCGTATTGGCCCGGAGCGAGCCCCGCCGCCTGAACCCGCACCTCCAGCTTGCCGAGCGACTGATAAACCATTGCACGCGCGGCGAGCGTGCCGTCGGCCCTGCGAACCTCGCTGACCGGAATCTCCATGAAATGAGCCCCCGCGACGCTTGCCGCGCCGAGCGCCGCCAAACCCGCCACAATTGCTCGAATCATCAACCGCCTCCTCGCAGCCCTCGCGCCGGACGCCCTATTCCGTGCCAGACAAGGCCCGCCATCTCAACCTCTTCCGGCGGATAGATATTTCTGAGGTCGATGAGCACCTTGTGGCGCATTGCCGCGGCCAGGCGATCGAGATCCAGCGCCCTGAGGGCATCCCATTCGGTGACCAGGACGACTGCATCGGCACCCTGCGCCGCCTCGTAGGGCCCCGAGCAGAAGGCGACATTGGGCATGATCCGTCGCGCCTGCTCCATGCTCTCGGGATCGTAGGCGCGCACTTTGACACCGGCATCTTCGAGCGCCTGGACGATGGCGATCGATGGCGCGTCGCGCATGTCGTCGGTGTTGGGCTTGAAGGCGAGCCCGAGCAAGGCGACGGTCCTGCCGCGCGGCTTGTCCCCCAGCGCCTTGATCACCTTGCGGCCCATCGCGCGCTTGCGGGCGTCGTTCACCTTCACCACCGCCTCGACGATTCTGAGCGGGGCGTGGCTGTCCTCAGCGGTCTTCAGCAGCGCCAGCGTGTCCTTGGGGAAACACGAGCCGCCATAGCCGGGCCCCGGATGAAGGAATTTGGCGCCGATGCGGCCGTCCAGCCCGATCCCGCGGGCGACGTCCTGGACGTCGGCGCCGACCGCCTCGCACAGATCGGCAATCTCGTTGATGAACGTGATCTTGGTGGCGAGAAACGCGTTGGCCGCATATTTGATCAGCTCGGCCGTGCGCCGCGAGGTGAACAGCAGCGGCGCCTTGTTGAGATAGAGCGGCCGGTAAACCTCGCGCATCGCCTCCGCCGCGCGCTCGTCCTCGGCGCCGATCACGATCCGGTCGGGATGCTTGAAATCCTCGATCGCGGCGCCTTCGCGCAGGAATTCGGGATTGGAGACGACTGAGACCGCGGCGCCGGGCGCCACTTCCCTGAGGATGCGCTCGACCTCGTCGCCGGTGCCGACCGGCACGGTCGACTTGGTGACGACCACCGCGGCGCCGTCGAGCAGCGCCCCGATCTCGCGCGCGGCGCCGTAGACATAGGAAAGGTCGGCATGGCCGTCTCCGCGGCGCGAAGGCGTGCCGACGGCAATGAAGATCGCCTCGGCGCCCTTGAGCGCGCGCGCCAGCTCGGTGGTGAAGGAGAGCCGGCCGGCGGCGACGTTGCGCGCGACCAGCCAGTCGAGGCCCGGCTCGAAGATCGGCATCACGCCGCGGTCGAGGTCGGCGATCTTGCGCGCATCCTTGTCGACGCAGATCACGTCGTGGCCGAAATCCGAGAAGCAGGCGCCGGAGACCAAGCCGACATAGCCCGTTCCGATGATCGCGATCCGCATTGCCGATCCTTGAAATATTGACTCGGCAACGCGTTATCAAAGGCGCCGGGTTGCGAACAGGGTCTTTGGCTTCGCGCCGCCAATCGTCCCCAGCGGACAAAAGAAAGGGGCCGGTCCGAAGACCGGCCCCGAATTTTCGCGTCCCGCCGCCGGAGCGGCGGAACCCTTCTTACCAGCCGGAGCCGGGTCCGAAGGTGACTTCCACGCGCCGGTTCTGCGGCTCGCGGACACCATCGGCCGTGTCGACCAGCGGGCGGCTCTCGCCGAACGCTTCGGTCGTGATCGAGCCGTCCGGCACACCACGGCCAGCAAGGTAGCTGCGGGTGTTGTCGGCGCGACGCTGAGACAGGCCGACATTGTAGTCCGCCGGGCCCGAACGGTCGGCGTGACCGGCGAGCACGACCTGTGCACGACCGCACTGCTGATAGGCAGCCGCGGCATTGTCGAGGATCGCAGCCGCCTGGGCCGTGATCTCGTCCTTATCCCAATCGAAGAACACGATGTAGGGACCCGGCGCGCACGGCGGAGGCGGTGGCGGCGGGGGAGGAGGCGGAGGAGGCGGAGGCGGAGGCGGAGGCGGAGGCGGGGGCGGCGGCGGCGGAGGCGGCGGCGGCGACCCGAAGTTGAAGGTGATGCCGCCCAGCAAGCTGTGCGAGCGGAACCGCGAATCCGACTCGAATCCGCGATAATCCACGGTCCGGATGTTGTCGGCATTGAAGAAGCGATAGCGAACGGTGATGTCGATATTGTCCGAGATCGCCTGACGCAGACCGGCGACGACCTGCCACGCGAAGCGCGTGTCGGAATCGTCAACGATCGCGCCCTGGTTCGAAAAGGCGCGGACGTTGTTATAATCGACGCGGGCGACACCGACGCCACCGCCGACGAAGCCGCTGACGCCGTCTTCGTCACCGAAATCGAGCATGCCGTTGATCATGAAGCTGAGCGCGCTGGTGCGCCCGCCACCTGCCGGGAAAATGTCCGGCGTGATCGCCCCGCCCTGGGGGTTGCCGAATCCTGGCACACGGACCGAAGTCTCGATGTCATCGACCCGCGCGCGCTTGTAGGCGACTTCTGCCTCGAGGCGGAACGCGCCGAGATCGTAGCCGACGAAGAGCGCTGCGTCATAGCCATAATCGTGATTGAGAGCGAGCTGGGCGCCTGTCGAGCTCGGGATCGTTGGCCCGACGCCGAAATTAAAATCGATGTCTTCGACGATCATTCCACCGAAATCGCCGCCGACATACCAGGCGTTGTTGCGCGCCAGAGCCGGAGTTGCGAGCACGGAGGACGACAGCGCCACAACAATGGCGAGCTTCCGCATAATGTTCCCCTTTCTTCTGCGTCCCGATCGGGAACGACGTGAACTCCTTACGGTAAGCGGAGTTTCCGTGCAAGCACGCTTAGCCCCTCACCTGTTGCTGAAAAGCCGCAGCCCATCCAGAAGATGAACGGCCGAGAACCAGCGTGGGAGAAACGACGCCGGGCCCTTTGGGTTGCACGGCGAATGGGGAGTTTATGAATCGATCAGCCCGTGTGACCTTAATGTCGCAATGACCGCGTCGATGGCGATGCGCGCCTGCGCATCAATTGTCGTTCCGCCTGAAGGGCTTGGCACGTCCGCGAGCCGTGGTCCGACGACCTGCTCGCCGCCGATCAGGATTGCCGCGGCGGGAAGGCCGCCGTCGCTCCAGGCGGATCCGGTCCAGTGAACCCAGCAATCGATCGCCCCGTTCCAGGCCATCATGCCCGGGACGGGCCGCACGAACCGCCATCCACCGCTGGTCCAGATCGCCAGCGCGTTCACGTTTCCTGACCATGATCCGGTCGCGTCGTCGCCGACGATCCAACTCTGCCCGATCTCAGGTTCGCCTGGCGGGTCGGGCGTCGGGCCGTCCTCGACCGACGCGTGGAGCGCGGCATCGAGCAGCGTCAGGGCCTCGTTGTGATAGGTCTCCTTCTGCGCCTGCCCCGGCAGGATGAAGGGAAGCGAAAAGCGCGGGCTGGTTTCTGCCATGAGAGTCTCCGTGGCTTAGCTTAGGATGAGCTGGGCGGGCCGCGATTGCGCGAACGTGCCGATCTGAAAGACCGAAACCTGGATCGGGCCTGCCGCGCCATCCGCCAGCCGCTCCTCGGCGGTGTACAGATAGAAGGGCGCCTCGGGCGTGGCGGTGCGCGCGAATCCCTCGCCCGAGATTTCGACCCGGTAGCGTTCCACCTCTTCGGCGAGGGGCGTGTCGCTGCCGCTCAGCCAGGGCCAGCCCTGACGGCTCCGGCGCACCCATAGAATAAGGAGTCCGCCGTCCGGGATTTCCGCGGCGCGCAGGTGCACCGGGCTCGGCGGCTGGAGCGACGCGCCTTCGATTGTAACCGAGGCCGCGGCCGCATCGGGCAGGTCGCCGATGCCGGTCGCGAGCAGGCTTGCTTCGCCCCCGACCGAGCCGGCTGGGGCCTCGAGCACCGCCAGGCATTCGGGATCGAGCACAATGAACGGCTCGCCCGCTTCATGGACGCTGGCCGCCCATTCGGTCCCCCTGCGGCCGCGCAGCATCCGCGTCAGGAGAAACCGGTTCGCGCCGAGAGGCAAAGCGGCGCCGAACTGAATGATCTCCCTGCCGACGAGTGCGGCGTTGGCGCCTCCGATCAGCGCGTCGTCGCTCCGGCCTTCGAGCCACATTGCAGCGTTGGCGAGCTCGACCTCGAGCGAGGATCGATCGTCGAACAGCGCCGATCCGGCGGGCGCCAGCGCGCCGAGCGCGGTTCCGATCATCGCCGGAGACGCGGTGGCCCCCGCCGCCTGCCAGCTGCCGCCGCCATCATAACTGGCGCTCAATGTCGCGCGCCGCCACCCTTCCTCGATCCCGGCCGCGGCGGCGAACAGCAGCGGCCCGCTGCCGACCCCGTCGCCGAGCGGCAGATCGAGCAGGGCCAGGGTCGTCGGTCCATGAAGTAGATCCGGCTGGCCGACCGGCGCGCCCGGGCTGGCTGCGGCGGGATCCGCAAGCGCGTTCCCGGTCATCCGCACCAGTTCGAGCTCGATCGTCATCGGGCCCAGGGTCCATCGCCTGATGCGCCACGCGCCGAGTTCGCCGGCGAGCGCGACCAGGTCTCCCGGCCGCATCGGGCACCAGCGCCAATTCAGCACGATTTTGGCGGTGACCCGCGCCGCCCAGGCGGCGGCGAGGAGATATTCCGCATATGCTTTGGCCTCCCCGGCGGACAGCGCCGCGGGCAGCGCGCGGCGATCGGCGACGACAAGCGAGGCACCCGGCTGCGTGGCCCGCTGGAGACCGGCCTGATAGTCGCGCTCGACCTCGTAATAAGCGATGCTGACCTCGCTCGGCATAGTCCCGGCGCCGCGCCGCGTGATCTCGCGCCGTCCGTGCTCGTCGGCCGGGTCGAGCGCGACCGCGCTTCCGCCCGGCACGGCAAGGGTGAGAATCCCGCCATCGTCGGCGAGCGACAATGGGACGATGTCCGCGAGCGCCTCGATGGCACCGCGCACGCTGTCGCCAAGCGCGGCATAGCCCAGCAGCGCCGGCGTCGCCCCGCCCGCCACCGCGCCCCCGCCGAGCGCCCCGGCGATCGCTCCGATCGCGACGCCGCCGGCATCGGCCTCGACCTCGAAGGTAAGCGACGGGATGCGGTTGCCATAATCTTCGAGTTGCAAATCTTCGAACAGTGCGTAAGCGACGCCGCGGAAGGCGGGGGCCGAGCCCGCGCCCTGCGCCGCCGCGATCAGCGGATCGACCACCTGGTCCTCGTCTCCCGGGTGGAGCCGGAACACGCAGGCGCTCTTGAAATCGCCGGCCGCGCCGCGGAGCAGCTTGCCGTCCGCCCAGATCCGCGCGACGCCAAGGATCGGCCGCGCGGACAGCGCCACCGCGAAGCTCGCCGAATAGCTGTAGTTGATCGTCTTCGGCCGGCCCTTGCCGTTGCTGCTCGTGGAGCGGCTCTCGGCCAGGTCGGTCGCCCAGATCACGGTCCCGGCGACGCGCATCGTCCCGAACAGCTTCGGGATCGCCGAGCCGTAGGATGAGGTCTGCACGGCAAGGTCGCCGAGCCGCGGGCCCTGCCGCGCCTTGGGTGCGAAGATGATCGTCTGATCGATATATTGGCCGGCGATCGAACCGATCGAACCGCCGATCGGCCCGCCGAGCACCTGTCCGGCGACGGTAAGGACCAGGGTCGCCATTCAATCCTCCCTCACGTCCGGGTCAAGGCGCCAGATATGGATGATCGGCCAGGGCAATGGCGCCGGCCGTTCGACGACCCGCCGCAGCCCGGCGTCGCCGTGGACCAGGCCTGTCCCGGTAAAGATTCCGAGATGCAGCTGCGCGGACCCCGCTGCCAGCACCAGCACGTCGCCGGCGCGCGGGGCGCCGACCCGGCGCAGCCCCGCAGCTTCAAGCTCCGCGCCGAGCCGCTCATGCGAGCCACCGCGCAGCGCATAGTCGCGCGGAACCCGCTCGACGCCGACCGAAGCGGCGACGACGCCGATGCAGTCGAGCCCCGATTCCGGCGACCGGCCCTGGGGCTGGAAGCGGATTCCGAGCAGCGCCCTCGCCGCTGCGACGATCTCGTCAGCGCTCCGGCGCATCGGGCTGTTGGGGGTCGGGCGCGGGCGGTTCGGGCTTGCGCTTGACCTCGACCGAGTTGCCGTCGACGTCGATCCGGACCAGCTCCGGCAAATGGGCGCAGGCGCTGGCGCCAAGCAAGATGATCCCAAGGCTGACTCGCAGTCGCATCGTCTTTCTCCTCCTGAAAATTGGGGCCTAGGCCCCGGGATATCGCGTCAGCAGGTCGATCCCGGGCAGATGCGGCTCGCCGCGAAAATTCGCCACATTGCCGAATCGCTCCGAGCAGGTCGCCAGCATCCGGTCGCAGCCCTCGGCGATCTCCACCAGGTCGCCGACCGTCGGCGGGAAGGCCGGCGGCGCGCGCAAAGTCAGAGTGGCGCCGGCCGAGCGCAGGATCGCATTTTCCGTTCCGCTGTTCGCTCCGCCGAGCCAGCGCAGCCGGCCGTAGCCATAGGAATTGCCCGCCGCAGCGTCCTCGACCTCCAGCACCTCTGCGTCGATCACCGCGGCGATGCGCGTCACCCGCACCCGCGCCGCCATGTCGACCCGGCACCTCTTGTCGCCCAGCTCCGCGCGGCATTCGGGCGAGGTCTGCTCGACGACGGGCATTTCGAGCAGTGCCGCCGGCCCGCGCAGCTCGGCTTCGAACGCGTCGCCCCGCACGACGACCTCGCCAAGCGCGCCGCGCGCGATCGGCAGCGTCTCGGTCCCGGGCGCCTCCCAGTCCGTCATGAACACGAAGAGGGCCGCGCCGTCCCATCGCCCGGCGCGTAAATCCGCGGCGGTGATCGAATCGCTGGTCAGCGCGCCCTTGATGTCGAGCGTCGCCGGATCGAATCCGTCCGAAAGGCTGATCGCCGAGGGCAGCATTCCGGGCGCGGCGCGATAGGTGAGGCCGTCGATCGCCAGATCGCGGTCGTGGCCGGTGAACCCCAGCGCCACGCCGTCGCTGCGCTCCAGCCGCCAGCAGAGGGCGACCGTCGTAAGATCCTTATCGAGAAACGGGGCCATCAGTCGCGCAGCTCGATCAGCGGCACCGACACGATCTCGCCGGCGGCGAAGGTCGCCCGGCTGATGCTGAGCCTGTCCTCGGCGAAGCGCACCGGCACGTCGAAGCGGAAGCCCGCCTTCACCGGCGCGCCCGCGTCCGGCGCTTCCTCGAAGACAAGCAGACCCCTGTCGCCGAGCGCCCAGCCGGCGCCCATCGCTGCCCCGTCGACCGAAACCAGCACCGAGCCCGCGACCGGACGGGTTATGCGGCGGACCTGCGTTCCATAGGCCTTGACCAGCGGGAACTCGGTCCTCACGCCGTCGCCTACGCCAAGCAACTGGTCCGCCGCCCCCGGCTCGCCGGTCATCCCGTTCGAACTATTGTCGAACGGGTCCTCGAGCCGGAACCCCACCGCCGCTCCGCGCCGCGCGCGGAAGAAGGCGATGATCTCGTGCATATCCGCCTCGCCGCGCACGCCCGGCCCGGCATCGAAGGTCAGCCGCGCGTCGGCCCACTCCGCGTTGCGCTGCTCCGCCCCGCCGGCGGTCGTCACGATCGCGGTCGAGAAAGCGGGCTCGACGCTCGCCTCGCGCCCCAAGGCGATCGGAAAGCGCACGTCCTCGAATGCGTTCACCTCTTCCTCTCCCAGATTGAAATGGACGAAGCCGTCGCGGACCACTTGCGGTAGCGCCCAGGCGAACACCTCCGCCGTCCCGCGCGCGAACGCGGCATCCGCCGCGGCCGCGATTCGGGCCCACAGATTCCCGTCGTCCGCCTCCAGCACGAAGCCCGCGAAATAATGCTGCTCTCCGACCGGATAGCCGAGTCGCGCCGCCATCTCCGCAGCGCCCGAGCCCGCCGCGGAGCGGCCCTGGATCACCCAGTCATAATCTTCGAGCTGCAGGCGATCGAAGGCCGGCGCTGCCCAGCCCAACGGCGCATTGGCGCGCTTCACCTCCGGCGCGCCGAGCACCGTCGGCAGATAGACGAGCAGCAAACATTCGGCGCCGGGCGCTTCGTCCCGCACCGCCGCGCACAAGGCCTCGGTCGAGGCCGCCAGCGCCCCGCCCGCGTCGTCGAGCGTCGCGACCTGCGCCGCATCGAGCGCCGCCCCGACGTCCGGAATCGCAACCGGATCGAACGCCGCGACCGCCGCCGCGTCGTAAAGGCAGATCCGCCCGTCCGGCATCACCCACCACCACGGCTCGCCGATCTGGAACCGCACCGGCAGTCCGGCCTCGGCCGCGAGCGCGGCGAACGCGCGCGCCACGCTTTGGAGCCAATCCATCGACGCCGCATTGGCCGGCGACAGCAGGGCCGACGGCGGCTCCCAGCCGGTCAGCGCCGGGTCGCCATTCTCCGCTCGCTGCTTCCATGCTTCGGGACAATGCGCATCGAACAATTCGTAGCTCAGCGACACGATCAGCTCGAACCCGAGAGCCTTCGCCCGGGCGAGGAAATCGGCATGCCAGGCCGCGCACGGGCCATTCAAGGTGCCGGTCACCAGCAAGGCGGAATCGAGCCGGAAATAGTGGCTCATTCCGACATAATGGTTGATCAGATCGCGGTAGCCGAGCCGCAAAATGCTGCGCAGCACTCTGGCCGGCGTCAGATGGTAGAGATCGTCATATCCGGTCGCGATCCGGAGCCGGTGCTCGGGCACGATGGAATCCCCGATCGCAAGCACCGAGCCCGATCCGTCGCAGGCAATCTCGCTGAGTTCGGCCCAGCTCTCCGCAGGCGCCGCGAGCGGCGTATCCGACCCGTCATAATCGGGCGCGACCAGCGAGATGAACATCCGGTCGACGTCGCCCGCCCAGACCGGATCGGCCGCTTCCCAGCCGCCGGCGATGGCACCGAAATCGAGCGCGATCATGGCATCCTCGCCCGCTCCGTCGGCATAATTCCATAGCCGGACATACCAGCTTCGCGCCGCCCCCTCCGCATCGCGCCCCTCGATCGTCAGCGTCGGCCCATGCACCGCGTCGAGCGCCTTCAGCCCCTCCGAGCGCCAGCGGAACCGCAGCTGGCACCGCCGGAAATCGCGCGCCGTCTCGTAGCGCAGCAATGGATGATCCCAGGCGTCCCGCGCGCTCCATATCAGCCCTGCAAGATCGTCGGCACGGTAGAACAGGGCCTCGACCCGAAGCGCGTCCGGCGCGGTCGTGACCACGCTCGCCATCATCGGCCGCGGGAAATTCACGGTCCAGTAACGCGCGTCGAACCGCTTCACCTGGCCTTGGGTCCGCGCTTCCGCATCCGACGCCAGCCAATGGCCCATGGCTCAATCCTCGATCCTGAGCAGCGCCTGCTTCACCGCGCGCGCCAGCTGCCGGCTCGATTGGCCCAAGGCCCGCGCCTCCGCGCCGGCCGGCGCGTTGATCGTTATGCTCATCCTGATATCCCGCGCGCCGCTCGCGCCGGTTTCGATTCGCCCGCTGGCCGTCGGCACAAAATATTCGGGTCCGCGCTCGCCGACCCGATAGGCGCGGCCGGGCGAGACCGGCCCGCCGATCGCCTTGCCCGGCGCGCTCGCGAACGACGCGAGCAGGGAAGCGATCGTGCTCATGATTCCGCTGCCGCTTTTGCCGCCGCCGCCGCTCAGGATCGCCCCGATGCCGCCGCGGATCGAGGCGGCGGCGATCTCGGCCATCGCCGACAAGGCGACGCGCTTCAGATCCTCGAAGCCGAGCTTGCCGGTGCGCACCGCCCGTACGAGCGCGCTCTCCAGCACCCGGCCCGCCTGCGCGACTCCGGCCGCGAACGGGCCCTCGAGCTCGGCGCGCATCGCCGCGACATCGCGTGCGAACACCGACGTGTCCGCGCGCACGCTCACCAGCAGCCGCTCGATTTCCTCATCCATCGGGAAACAACTCCTTCAGCCGTGTCAGATCCGCCGCCGAGGCCGGCTCGATCTCCTCGCCCGCCATCGCGTTCACGATCGCGGCGAGCTCGGTCGGCGTGGCGCTCCAGAACTCGTCAGGCCGCCAACCGAGGAGAGCGCCCGCCATTCCCGCGAGCCGCCCCGCGCCGTCGCTAAACACGGCCCTGCAATATCTGCGTGAGCAGCAGCTTGAGCGTGGGCGTGACCTTCGCGATCCCCTGCTCGGCGATCGCCTCGCCGATCTGCTCCCTGGTCGCTCCTTGACCCGCGCAATGCGCGAACAGCACCGCCATCTCCGCCAGGGTCAGCCGCCCATCGGCCGCGCGTTCGACCAGCGCGAACAGCGGCCCGAGCTCCGCTTCGGCCGCGACCAATGCTGCAAAGCTCGGCCGCAGCAAAATCGGCCTGCCGCCGACCAACAGGCTGGCCTCGCCGCGCGCCGGATTCGCCGTCATGCCGGCACCACCTCGCCCGAACTTTCGAGGGCCAGCCCATAGGTCCGCTCGCCATTGTGATCCCCGGCATAATCGAGGCGGGTGAGGAGGAAGCGCCCGCGCAGCCGCTCCCCGCTTTCGAAGCTCAACTCGTAATCGTCGAGCAGGCCGGCGAGCGCGTTGGATTTGATTCGAGTCTCGGCCGCCGATCCAGTGAATATCCCGCTCGCCGCGACCGAAACCGAGCGCACGCCGGCACCGGACAGCAATTCCCGCCAGCCCTCCGATTCCTTGCTGGTGACGTTGACCGCCTCGCCGTTGACCGACAATTGGGTCGTGCGCATGCCCGCGACGGTCGCGTAGACGGGCGGCGACCCGCCGTCTCCGACTTTCAACAAAAAGGCGCTTCCTTTTTCGGCCGCCATGGCGCATTCTCCTTAATCTCAAGCAGTTGGGGAACTGGATCATGATTTCGACTGCGTTGGCCCTCGCATCCGCGGCATTCGCGATGCAGGCCTCCGACACGACTCGGGCGTCGCGCGAGGCTTTCACTTCCTGTCTCAACACGTTCGTCACGCAGGCCGTCCGCTCCAACAAGAGCCAGGCCGCGTTCGACACCGAATTCCCGCAGGCCTGCGCGGGGGAGCAGGCCGCCTTCCGCGCGGCGATCATCCGCCGCGACACGGCGATGCGCGCGACTCGCGCCAGCGCCGAAGATGCGGCCAATCTCGAGGTCGAGGACGCCCGCTTCAACTTCGCCGACCGCTTCGCGATGGCGCAGCCTGCAACCCCACGACCGGCGCAACAGGCGACCGCGCAACCGGCCGCTGACCAGACGGCGGCGGCGCCCGCGGCGCAGCCGGCGTCGCAGCCGCAATAAAAACGGCTCAGTCGGCCAGCATCCTGGCGCGATAGTCGATCGTCAGCGCCCAGCGGCCCGCGCTTTCCGCGACGGTCATGCTGCGCACGAAATTCAGCGTCACCAGCCGCCAGCCCTCCAGCTCCGGCCCGATTTCCTCGAGCGCCGCCGCCACTTCCGCAGCAAGGCCGCGCAGCCGCGTCGGCCGCTCGCCCTGGTCGCGCAATGTGACGGTCAGCCGGGTCTCGCGCCCGGACCCGCTCTTGTGGCTCCAGTCCGATTCGAGCCCGGCCTCGATGGTCGCATAAGGCGAAGCCGCCTGGAGCGGCATGGCCTCGTGAATCCCGGTGAGGCCGCCAATCTCGCGCAACGCCGCCATCGCCGCCGCGATCACGGCCGCACCCGCCTGTCCGCTCATTTGATCAGCCCCGCGATCAGCCAGTTCAATCCTGAATCGAGCATTATCCGCCGCCGCAGATTCCTGCCCGACAGGAGCACGCCCGCTTCGTCCGATTCGGCGTGCACGCCGGCCGGCAGGGCCTCCGCCAGCCGTTCGGCGAGGTCGCGCCGCCGGGCCACCGTGCGCGACGCGGCAAGGCGCGCCACGCGCGCCGTTATGGCCTCGAACATCATCGCAGCCGCAGCCAGCGCCAGGGCCGCCACAATGCGGTCACCGCCGCCGGCGGCCCGGCGCCTTCGGGGCGGTCGCGATTCGCGTAGAGATGGGCCGCGAGCCGCACCACGCCGTGCCGCAGCGATTCGGGCAGCCCGTTCGGGTCCGCCGCCATGCCGGCCCTATAGGAAATCCTCATCCGTTTCTCGCCGACGGCGCGCAGCAGCCTGACCCATCCCTCGCCCGCCGCGTCGATGTCGATGCCATAATCGCCGGCCGCCAGCGCCGTCGCAATCCCGTCCGCGGCGAGCGCGGCCACGCTCTCGATCGCCACGACCGGCGCCGCGCCGAGCCGCGACCAGGCGGTCGAGGCGGCCAGCGTCTCCTCGACGGCCCGCACGATCAGCGCACGGCCGGTGAACGCCTCGCAGGTGTCGGCGGCGGCGCGCACCAGCCCGGCGAGCAGGGCATCCTCCTCGCTGGTCGCGATCCGCAGAAAGGCCTTGATTTCGGCGAGCGGGATCGAGGCGGCCGGCGCTTCGCTGACGATCGTCCCCATCACCTCTCCTCCACGCGCAGCGCGATCGAGCGCGCGTCGCTGCTGCCGTCCGACAAAGTGACCTGATTGGACAGGCAATAGACATGGCCGGTCACGCCGCCGCTCATCCGCGCCGCCGCCCGATCGGTGTCGAAGCTCGCTTCCTCGATCGCGACCCCGCCTTCCTCCGCCGGCGCGACCGACCAGGCGCTGGCCACGATCGTCTTGCCGTCCAGATATTGCGACCAGTCGATCGCATAATCGACGCTCGACATCGGGTCTTTCAGATAGAAGCTCATCGTTCTCATCCTGTGTTCAGGGGTGCGTCGCGCGCATCTTCTCGATCGGTTCCGCCGGTTCCGGCAGGTGCCCCGCCGCGCGCGCCTCCGCGCCTTCCGCGAATATGCCGAGCGCGGCGTCGATCCGGATCGGCAGCGGCCGCGCCCCTGGAAAATGGGTTGCGAGCGACCCCAGGCCGCCATGGCCCAATGGCCGCGCCCCGATCGCCAGTCCGTCCATCTCAGCTGCCGATCAGGCCGTGTGCGGCGAGGTCGTCGATCAGCGCCTTGACCCGCTGCGCGAGCTGCGAGGCGGATATGCTCGAACTGTCGAAGGCGGCGCGCGACGTCGCTCCGGTCGGCATGCCCCAGCCGGTCCGCCGATTGGCGACCACCTTCACCCCGTCGACCTTATAGTCGCCCGAAACGTCGGCATCGCCGGCAACGCCGAGACTCGCCAAGCCCGCGACCGTTCCGCCGGTGATCGCGACCGCGCCGGCATCCTGGGTCGCGATCGATCCGAGCCCGAAATTGGTCCGCGCCGCGCTTGCGCTCGATGCGCCGGTGCCGCCGTCGGCGATGGCCAGATCGTTGCTTAGGGTCAGGCTCTGCGCCGAGACCGCGCCCGAGAATTCGGCGCCGGCCAGCGCCGCCTTGCCGTCAAGCGCCGTCTGCAGCCCCTCGATGTCCGCGATCGAAGAGCCGCCGCCCGCCTCGTCATGCGCAGCGAACCAGGCCGCCGCGACGGTCAGCGCCACGGTCTTCAACCCCGGCGACAGATCGACCGCCGCGCCGGCGGACGAGGAGGAGATCGGCAGCCGCACCAGGCTGCCTCCGCTGCCGATCTCGCCTTCGCCCGTTTCCCACTGATTGGGATGGGTGACGCCCGCGATTGCATAATGAAAGCGCGCGCCCGGCGGCACGACGTCCCCGAACCGTCGGTGCCCCGGCAGCGCGCCCTCGAGCGCAAGGTCGCCGCTCCCGACGCCGTGCGACACCTCCCGCACCAGATCGGCAAAGAACAAAGTCATTTGGGCACTCCATCCGGATAGCCTTCGCCGGGGACTGTCCCCGCAAGGGGGACTGTCCCCGATCCCGGGTTGGGTGGGCTCGTTATGCAGCGAACTTGAGCAGCTTGATCGCCTCCGAATTCATCACCTGCCCGCCGACCCTTTTGGTCGCGTAGAAGTGGACGAACGGCTTGTTGGTGAACGGGTCGCGCAGGATCTGCGTCTCCGCCCGCTCGGCGATCAGATAGCCCGCCCTGAAATTGCCGAACGCGATCGACAGCGAATCCGCCGCCACGTCGGGCATGTCCTCGGCCTCGACCACCGGATAGCCGAGCAAGGTATCCGGCTGGCCGCCGACCAGCCCCGGCTGCCACAGGAACGCGCCGTCGTCGGTCTTGAACTTGCGGATCCGCGCCGCGGTCGCCGAATTCATCACGAACACCGCGCCCTGGCGATAGGGCGCGCGCAGCGCCTGGACGAGGTCAATCAATCTGTCCTGCGGCGCGGTGGCCGCAAAGCCGGCCGAGACGCCGGTCTCGAGGAATTGCAGCGTTCCGAAAGCGCGAACCCCGTCCGCCTCGTCGCTGTTCGGCGCGGCGAGGAAGCCCTTGGGCCGGCTGGTGCCGTTGCCCGAGACGAACGCCGCGCCTTCCGCCCGCGCGAATTCGGCCGCGATTTCGCTCGCGAGCCAAGCCTCGACGTCGAATGCCGCATCGTCGAGCATCGCCTGGCTTGCCGCCGGATTGGCGTAGAGCTCGCCGAACGGCGGCGCGATCTCGGTGAAGTCGGGCGTGTCCGTCTCCGGCCGGCCCGCGGTCTCCGCGACCCAGCCCGACGGCGTTCCGCCGGTCGTGACCAGCTTGCGATAGCCGGACGAGCCGACCTTGACGACATTGGCGATCGCCCGAATCGGCGAGATCGCGGTCAGCGTCTTGTCGATCTGCTGGTCGAGCTCCTCGGGCACCGCATAGCCGCCGGCCGCGTCGGACGCCCCGGACAGCGCCTTCAGCTCGACGCCCGCCTCGAGCCCCTTGCGCAAATAGCGCTCGACGAACGGCGAGCTCTCACTCTTCGCTCCGCTGAGCGCCGGCCGCGCCCCGGCGACCGCCTGCGCGTCGACCCGCGCCTTCAGCCCGGCGACCTCCTCGCGCAAGGCCGCGACATCCTCATCCTCGCGCTCCAACGCCTCGAACGACGCCTCCAGCGCATCCGCCTTCACTTCGATCATCTCCGTCTCTCCTGTTGATTGCACCCAAGACCCGTCATTCCGGCGAACGCCGGAATCTCTCTTTTCCCTTGGCTCGCTTGGCCTATGCTTGGCCGATGAAGCTCGATCCCGACGGCGCGCAGCTATTCCCGGCCGCGTTCACGCCCGCCCAGATCGACGCACTGGAAACCATTCTTGCCGCGCTGCCCGGCCGCCCGGGCACCCGCCTCGAGCCGCTCCCGGGGCTAGAGGAAGCCGTTCAGCCGGCGACCGCAATCGCGGCCTCGATTTTCGGCCCGGACGCCCGCCCTGTCCGCGCCACCCTGTTCGACAAATCGCCGGCCCGAAACTGGGCGCTTGGCTGGCACCAGGACCGCACCATCGCCGTCCGCGCCCGCATCGACACGCCCGGCTTTGACGGCTGGACGGTCAAAGCCGGCATCCACCACGCCATCCCGCCCTTCGAAATCCTCGCCCGGATGCTGACCCTGCGCATCCACATCGACCCGGTCTGCCCGGACAACGCCCCCCTGCTGATCGTGCCGGGCTCCCACCGCCTCGACCGCATCGCCGAGCGGGAAATCACCGCAGTCGCCGCCCGCCTCGGCCAGGCGAGCTGCCCCGCCGACCAAGGCGACATCTGGGCCTATGCGACTCCAATTCTCCACGCCTCGGCCCGCGCCAGGGCGCCGACGCGCCGCCGTGTCCTTCAATTGCTCTACAGCGCCGAGGATCTGCCCGGCGCCCTAGAATGGCTAGGCGTCTGACTCCAGTGCATGCACCCGTGCCCTAGGCTGCATCGGCAGCGTCACCAGGCTCACTTCGACCAGCTCCAGGTCGGTGAGCTCGCGCGGCCCCGCGCCTTGTGCGGCCCGCACCCGATAGCCGAAGCTCAGCCCCCTGACCGCGCCCTCCTTCAGGAGCGCCGCGGCCTCGCGCCCGGCCGCGCCGTCGGACAAGCGCCCGATCACCCGCAGCCCGCGTCTGTCCTCCTTGAGATATTCGACCCGCCCGATCGGGCGGGCGGGCTCGTGCTGCCAGAGCAAGGGCACCGCCCGGCGTCGCTCCAGCGATCCCGCAAAGGCGCCTGCGCGCACAATATCGCCGCCCCGATCCGGCCGCCCGAAGATCGCCGCATAGCCAGCGAACCTCATCTTTTCCTCCCCGCGGAGCTTTGCTTCGTGGGGAGGGGGACCACCCGCAGGGTGGCGGACGGGCGACCGCATGAAAGTACCACTTTCATGCGAGTTTCCTCGCCCCGGCCCGGCCGCCCGAAGATCGCCGCATAGCCCGCGAACCTCACGGCCGCAGCATTTCCAAGAGCCCGACCTTGACCGCGATCCCGGCCACCAGCAAGGCGAGCACGATCCTGACCGCCCAGTTCACCACCGCCTGCCAGGCGGATTTCTTCGCGTCGCGCCAGGCCCTCAGCAATTCGCGCAATTCGTCCATGTCGCGCCGCGCATTCTCGTCTTTGAGGCCCATCGCCGAGAGCGCGCGTTCGGCGCCCACTTCGCACGCTTCCTCGATAAGCGCGCGCAGCGTCACCATATCGGCTCCCTGCGAGTCGGCCTGGGCGACGAGCAGCGCCAGCATCGATGCGTTTTCGTTCGATTGCATCGGGGTACCTTCCTTCAAGCCGGCGCGATCCCGAAGCCCGCCCGGGCCTCGCGCCCGGCCAGGTTCCTGGGGTCTGGTATCCGGCAGTAAGAGGGGCTACATTCATGCCTCTGGCATGAGGTCGAAAATGGCAAAAACGGAAAAGTATGAAGTCGAGTTGAGCCCCGAGAATATCGAGGCCCTGAGGTCGCTGGCTACGCGTCGCGGCATGGACGCGAACACGATCATCCAGCAAGCGATCGCCACGGAGAAGCTGATTGCCGATAATGTCGGCGAGGACGACGATCTGCTGATCAAGAAAGGTGACAAGTTTCAAAAAATAGTATTCGATAGGCGTTAGGCCCGTTCCAGGGAGGGGATGACCTGCATGTCCGACGAAACCCCGCGCCCGATAGGTGAGGTCGTCCCGCCTGGTACGGCCGGGACTGCATCCGGGGGGGCCGGGGGCTCGCCGCAGGGGACCGAGAACTATCAACTCAGCCTCAGGCTTGCCGACACTCAAAAGAGCATCGCCATCTTCCTGCTCTGTATTTTCGCCGGCGTCATCGCCGCGCCGGTCCTTGCCACAATCGTCTTCAGCGGCTGGTGCTGGCTCCATGCGGAGACCTGCCCGGCCGCCAGCCAGGCGCTCGACCTGCTGTCGCGAAACGCGTCGCAATATGTGACCGCGATCATCGGCATCGTCGGTTCCGTCGTGGGCTTCTATTTTGGCTCCAATTCGAGCGGCGGCACCACCACCACCACCAGCACCACCCCTGGAAACGGCGCCCCTTAGGACTAACCGCTTCCGAATCCGAGCATCTCCCTTTTCTCCGCGTCGCTCAGGAAATCCGCCCCGCTGACCTGCCGCCACAGGCGCTCGCGCTCCTCGGCGAGCGCGCTGATCTGGTCGAGGTCGACCTGGAGCCGAAGCCCGGGCCACCAGGCGGCAAGCGCGTCGCCGATCCCGCGCAGGATCCGCGCCGCCATCGGCAGCACGGTCAGCCGCCACAGCGCCCGGTTCGCCTCCTTGTAATTGGCGTAGGTCGCGTCGCCCGGCAGCCCAAGCAACATCGGCGGCACCCCGAACGCCAGAGAGATCTCCCGCGCCGCCGCCGCCTTCAGTCCGACGAAGTCCATGTCGGCCGGCGTCAGGCTCATCGCCTGCCAGCTGAGCCCGCCTTCGAGCAGCATCGGCCGCCCGGCATTCTCGCCGCCCGAAAATTGCGCCTCCATCTCGGCGCGCAGCCGCTCGAACTGCTCGCCCGAAAGCGCCCTCCCGTCGCCCGGATCGTAGACCAGGGCCCCGCTCGGGCGCGCCGCATTGTCGAGCAAAGCCTTGTTCCATTTCGCCGCCGCATTGTGCACCGCTACCGCCCCTGCCGCCGCGCCGAGGCAACCGAGCCCATAATGGTCGTCCAGCGGATGCGTGGCCGCGAGATGCGCCACGCCCGGCCGCCCGAGCCCGTCCCTCGCCGCGATCCGGCTCCTCGCCTCGCCGACCTTGTAGACATAGGCCGCCGGCCATCCCGCGGCGTCCGCCTCGATGCTCACCCGCTCGGGCCGCAGCGCGAACAATTCCGCCGGCAGGCCCTCGCCGTCCTGCAGCACCTGGACGAACGCATTGCCGTGCAGCAGCAGCTGAGTCGCCACCCGCTCGAGCAAAGCCGGCGGCAGCAGCCGTACGGAATCCTCCCGCGCCTCGCTGGCGAAAATGGGCGCCCAGGCGACGCTTTCCGCCACGAGCCGCGCCGCCCGCTGGGCGACGGGGTTGACGAGATAGGCCTCGCGCACCTGCGCCTCGTAGCTGCGCGGCCACGGCTCGCCCGCATGGATCCCGCGCCACGGCGCAAACAGAAAAGGCCGCCCGGTCGCCCGGGCGGCCTTCCGGCCGAAGAATTTCATGTCGTTCTCCTTTGGGGACAGTTACTCCTAACTGTCCCCGGTAACCGTCCCCATTCGGCCTCGCCTCTATTCCGTGGGCGGCCGGTCCATCACATAGGTGAAGTGGGCGTGCGACGCGCACGGATAATCCGCCGCCGACACCTCGACGCTCGCCGTGAACGGCCCTGCGCCGGCGACCGTCCAGGTGGCGCGCGGCCCGTCGCTGACGATCGTTCCGCCATGCGCCGAAAAGGCGTAGGCCAGCGCCTGTCCGTTGGGCAGCGAGGCGGCGACGTCGATCTGGATGACCGCATTGTCCTCGCTGTCGCGCTCCAGCGTGGCCACATCGGTCCGCTCGATCACCGGCAGCGCGGCGGACGGGCATTGGTCGGCCGCTCCGCTATCCTGCGCGCCGGCGGCGGCGGCCCAGCCCAGCATCGTCCCCAGGATCAACAGTTTTTTCATGATACGCACCCCTTTTCCAGAGCCCCTTTGCTCAGGTCGGCGGCACAAAGTGAGCCCCCGCCGGTCAACCGATCGTTACGCTCCCTGGTAAACGGCCCGTTGCTCATAACCCCCTGACCCGCGGCGCCTTGTCCCGGCCCAGCATCAATTCCGCCATCGCCCAGACCATCGCATCCGCCCGATCGGGCGAGCGCCCCGGCCCCTCATATCCGCCGCCGCCGGTCAGCCCGCACAATTCGTCCTCGAGCTCCGGGAACCCACCCGCGAATTTCGCCTTGCCGCGCGCGAACAGGGCCGAGACCGGCTCGGCCCTCTTGGCCTTTCCGAACCGCGCCTTGACCGGGCGCACCGGCAGCGCGCTGTCGACGCTCCTCAAGACGCTCTCGACCATCTCGCCGCCCTGGTTGGTCTCGACCACCACCCGGTCGGCCTCCCAGATCTCCGCCGCCCGCACCACCTCGCGCGCCCAACCCTCGGGCGAAAGGCCACTCACGCTCAGATCCGCCAGCACATAGCCCGTCCCGAGCGAGGACGAGCGGCCGATCCGGTCCGCGCCAAGCCCGCAAACCACGATCCCGCAGGCATCGCCCCCGGCGCTCGCCGGCGGGTCGACGCCCACCACCACGCGCTTGAGCTTCTCCGGCGCCGGCGCCCGCGCTTTCTCGATCGTCTCGCGCGTCCAGAGCGCGCCCTCGACATCGTCGATCAGCGCGCCTTCCAGCTCCTGCCGGCCGAGGCGCGTGCCGCCGTAAAGCGCGGTCACGTCCGCGACGAAATCCGGCGGGAGATTCTTGTTGTCCGCGGTCCGCCCCCGAGTCACCACAACCTCCGGCGCCGCTGCCAGCCGCCGCAGCAACCGGATCGGCCGCGGAGTCGTCGTCACCAGCGCCCGGGCGCCTTCCCCCAGCCGCAGGCCGAGCATCAGATTGTCCCAGGTCTCCTGCGGATAGGCCCATTTCGCCAGCTCGTCGCACCAGGCGAGGTGATGCTGCGGCCCGCGCAGGCCTTCCGGGTTCGCGCCCGAATAAGCGAAGGCCCGCGCCCCGCTGGCGAATTCGACCAGCCCGCGCGTCGGATACCAGAGCAGATCCTCGTCGAACCTGGCGACCGCCATCAGCCCGCTCTCGCCGCGCACCATCACCCGGTCGACCTCGCTCTGGTTCGCCGCGACGAGCGCGATCCGCAAATCTCCATTCGCCCGCGCCAGCGCGCTCACATATTCCGCGCCGGCCCGGGTCTTGCCGAAGCCGCGCCCGGCCATCATCAGCCACACCCGCCAGCCGCCCTCCGGCGCCAGCTGCCCGTCATGCGCCCAGCCCGGCCAATGTTCGCGCAGCGTACGCAATTCCGGCTCGGTCAGCCGGCGAAGGACATAGACAAGCTCGTCCTCCTCCAGGCGGGCAAGTTCGATGATCGCCGCGATCACCGCGTCTTCGTCGGTCATCCCGCCGCGCTTCGCGCCCTGCGCTTCTTGACCACGGCCACGAGCCGCCGGATCGACGCGACCAGCTCGGGCTTGCTCGCCCGGCGCGGCCTGGCGCCGCACCGGTCCGCAAATCCGCTCGAGCTGGGCCGGCGCCGGCTCAGCACCTTGAGCGCCAGCTCGGGGTCGAAATTCGCCATGTCGACCGGCGGGACCTCGCCGGGCTCGACCGCCACGATCCGGCCCTTGGTCTCGGCATATTGGGCGACGAGGCCTTCGAGCCGGATCAGCGCCGCCGCATGTGCGGCGTCATATTGCGCGGCGAATTCGGGATCGCGCCGGCGCAGCCGCGATGCGGCGCCCTCGCTCATGCCCGCGGCGCGGCAGGATTCGCTCGCATTGCCGGTCGCCGCATAATGGTCGAGGAAGATTTCGCGCCTGCGCGCGCTCCACCCGTCCTTGCGCACCTTGCGCCGCTGCACCCGCCCCTTCTTGCCGCGCGAATAGAATTTTTCCGGTTTTTTCGCTGCCACCATCCGCTCCATAGGAAAAAGCCGGCCGCGGCTCGCGCCGCGCCGGCTGATAGATTGCAAAAGCAAAGGGCCCGTCTGGGGCCGCGCCTTCCTTCGATTCATTTATCGAATTCTGACTAAATAGTGCCATACCAGCGTTACGCTGTCAAGCGTTTTTTTCCAGATAGGTTGCTTCCAACATTCACCACCCATATTCCCAGCTTTCCCGCCGGGTTGCGGCGTCCGGAAATAGGAAAGCAAATCCAACAAAATGCGCGAATCCCGCGCGCAAAGAATATTTTTTAGGCCCCGAATCGGGCCGATTCGAACAGGACGATTTCCAACAGCGATTCCCGAGTCGCGCCGAGGCCGTCCTCGATGCGGTGCCGCGAGTGCGCAGCCATCGTCAACCCGGCTGGGAAGTCGTCCGGGCAGCGGCGGGCGGCGGGCGCCCACGATCAATCGGTCAGCAGGGCTCTTGACGGATTACGGAAGCTCAGCGGTCGGATCGGGCAAGGGTCACGACGGTCGACGGCGGCATTCTTTCCGCCGGACTGGGAAGCGGAAGCCTGGTCGCGGGAATGAGTGGGCCCTGGCAGATCCGCTTGAGCAGACCTGCCAGAGCCTCCTGCTTGTCCAGCGTGATCGTCAAGACCCTGATCAAATCCAGAAGTTCGTCATTCCACTCGTCAGCCCATTCGGTCGGCCGGATATGGTCAAGCAAGCTCTTGGATGACACCGCTCTCCCTGTCCCCTTGGCGGTCCGGTAACCGAGCCATTTCTTCAAGACCGGCATTCCGCTGACCGCATAGTCCCAAACATCGGGCCGGACGCCCCCCACCCGGCCGTCGCCGACCGAAAGTGTGCCCGTCGCTTCGTTATAGCCGATCGCCGACATGTCCTTGGGAATGATGGTTACGGAAGCTTCCCAGCCAATCCCCTCGACTATCGGAACATGACGGCTCCGCCCCGCTTTGGGGTCGTTGAAGCGCCCCGCAAAGCTGTGCAGCCACAGCAATTCGCGACCGGCATCTACCGCTGCGTTCCACAATTCTGCGTCGGCGGTCAGCGGAATACGCAACCCGGCGGTCTGGAGGGGAATGGAGAAACGCTCCTGGTAAGCCGAAGCGCTGAGCAGTGCATAAGCATATGCTGCCAGATCCTCGACCTTCGGGGTGTCGATCCCCAGCGTCTTGGCCAACACTCTCGCCAGCCCCGAAGTCATGTTTGGCTTGGTTGCCGCCGCATCGCGCCACAGGGGAATGACGTCCTTGCCGCCCCTGCCATTGAAATAGTGAAGGTCGGGAACCTCGGAGGACATGGTGAGCGCGGGCCCAGCGGAAATTACCGTCGTTAAGATGCTCGTCAAAAAGACTTGGCGACTTGAGGCACTCTGCCACAGCGACGGGCTTTCCGTTTTCGCCATCCTCGGATCGCAAAATGCCCATTGCCGGTCAAAGCTGCGATAGCCGTAACGGGCAATGGGCTGGTTCGCTTCACCCTTCTTTACCTCGGCCAGGCGCGGCAATCCCTCGACCTTCGTCGCGACCGTCCTGCCGGAATTCGCGGTTGCAAAGAGTGCCGGTTTCTCCGCTTCCGATGCTCCGGCGAACATTTTCCAGCGCCGCTCAAGAAGCTCCTTCGACGGCGCGATCGGCCAAGTACGGCCGAATTTGCAACCCGGCTGCTGCCACGGGAACAGATCGGTCAGAAGCGGCATGTCGGTCCAGTCCGCTTCGCCTGTGGGCGGGACGAACGGGTCCCTCCAGCCGTTCGGCGCGTCCCTCCATTCGCCGCCGAGCGGAGCATCCGAGCGGCCGACGTCCCTCATCGCGAGCAGCTTGCCTTCCGCTGTGTCTCTTATCCGCCGGTAATGGATCGCGGCCGGGGACTCCCGATTGCTGGCGTCGTCGCGGACGAGCGTGACGATCGCGACCGGCGTCTCGATGGCGAAGACATTGTCCTCGGGATTTGCGCCTTTGTTGTCCCCGCCTAGATCGATGACCCAGGCTTCGTCGCAGATTTCCCTCACGAGCTGTCTCAGGCCGACAAAGCCCGGCCCGCTAAGCCAGCTGCTTCCGGTAATGAAAGAGACAATGCCAGGACCATTGCCGTGCGCTTCAAACGCCTTCCAAATCGCCCAGCGCCAGAAATAGACGTAGAGATTGTATAGGCTGGCGTGGTGGCTGAAGACCGTGTGTGCCTTGGCGACATCGAGAATGTCGTCAAACAAGCTCTTGTCTGACTTCCGACCGGGCACCTTCCCGTCAACCACCCAGCCCCCCGAGCCACGCCCGGCGAGATCGCGCTCAACCCGGCGGTATGGCGGGTTTCCCATCACGACGGTGACCCGCTGATCCAGCTTGATGCGCTTCGCCCGATTCTGTTCGGCCGCCAGCACTTCCGCATCGCCGAAGAGCGCCAGATCCTCGCTTGGATCCAGCGGCGATTCTAGCGTATCCGTCAAAACGACACGCGCCGCGTCGGCCCGGCCCTTCGAAAGCTTTGCCAACCGTTGGCTCAGCCGCAAATGCGCGACAGAATAGGGACCGGGCAACAGTTCGAAGGCGAAAAGGTTGCTCGCAAGATTGGACGCCGCCTGCTGTTCACCGGCAGCGCCACGAGCCGCCTTGGCACGAATGACGGCACGATCCATGGTCCGAAGCGGGAAGGTGCCCGTGCCGGTCGCCGGATCGAGCGTAACAACAGAAATATCAGCGAAGCCGAGGCGCTTTCCGAATCGCTCAACCAGCAAGTGGTCTGTGACGCCCACCATCGCCTCGACGATATCGACAGGCGTATAATAGACGCCGGCTTGGCGCCGTTCCTCTGGGTCATAGACGCTGAGGAAGTCTTCGTAGAAATAGAGCCAGGGATCGCCGCGGCGGTCCGCGCTATGGTTCACCTTGGTGGGGTCGATTGCGCTGACCAGGGTTTCCAGAGCACCCAGCTCGACCTGAACGGCCTCGAACAGAACCGGCTTGTCGATCAGAGGTGCAAAGGCAGCCGCGAGAACGGGACTGAAGATACGAACCGCAGAGCGCGCTTCGGCCACCGTGATATGGCCGTCCGCATCACTATCCACGCCTTCCTGTAATAGGGCAGCCAAGACCATGCCGTAGGCTATGACCTGCGAGATGCCGTCAGCGAAGTCGCGAGGTGTCGCATGGACGTAGACGTGCTGCCGCCATGATTGATAGCCGCCCTTTGCAGCCTTGGCGGCAGGGCCCGACTCTTCAAGCAGCCAAAGAAGCCTGTCGCGCAAATCGGCAGTCCGAACTGCAAGGCGATGCGACAGGTCGCCGATCCGGATGACAGGCGTGGGTTGGAGATCGAAGAATCGGCCCAACAACTGAGTTAGGCTGGCGGGGTCCCAGGCGGTGGGGTCGTCGTAGGGCAAGCTCGCCGACGGCCCGAACGGTTGCCCCTCCTTGTACAACCGCGCCTGGCGGCCATTGCAGACGATCAAGATTTCCGCCTCTTGCTTCATCCGCTGCCACTGACGGGCGTTGCGCCCGGTCCAGTCGGTGGCATCAACTGAAACAGAGGGCGCCTTGAGCTCCACATAGCCCTTTTGCATTGTCTTGCCGCCACGGGCCAAGACGGCGGCAAAATCTGGGCGAGTGCGATCCAGCCGAGTTTCCCGGATCAGCTGCAACCTGCCGAGACCCGCTATTTCAGAGAGGCGGAGGAAGAGATTGCTGACCGGGACGGTGAGTTGGGCTTCGTCCTCGCCCGAAACAGCCGACGCCTCTGAAGCGTGAACTGCATCGTGATAGTCGCGGGCGAGGTCGGAGGGCTCCATCACGAGGTCATAACAAGGGGGCGTTGACAGCGAAACTCAGGCGGGAATGGTTCGCCGGAAGCAACCGAGGAGCAACGAACGGCAGCTTCGAATTTTGCAACGGCGTCCCGCAAATTCATCCGCTCGCTCCGCTTATCCCCGATATCCCCGCGTTTAGCCTGTTGCACGCGCCCCGGGCGGCTGCAACGTCGTTCGCACAGCATGGCGGGCCCGACCGATGAGCGACCAGCGCGATCTTTTTCCTGAGCTCCCGCGGGACGAAAGCGTCAACCCTGAGGAGGTGCGGGTCGAGCTGCTCGAAATCCTGCGCATCGCCCGCGAGGCGCGCGATGAGGCGCCGTGGGATCTGCGCACCCACCGCTTTCACGCAATGGTCTTCCCCCAGATGGCGCGGTGGCTCCCGACCGAGGAAGCCGAGCAGCTTTGTCTCGAGTTCGAAGTAGAGCTGGAACGGCTTGAAAGACTGCTCGCCGCGTAACCCACCCCCACCTTGGCCGCAGACCCGCCCCCGTTCAAGCGCCCCCTAAGCCCCCGCCCGCGGGCAAAGCCGCCGGTGGAAAAGCAGGTTCGAACTGTCGTCGCCGAACGGCGCCATCACGACATCGGCGGGGGCGGTCTCGCGCGATTGGAGCAGCCGGCCGTCGCGGTCGTAGCTGCGGCCCGCCTCATAGCCGCGCGTGCGGCGGACGCAGTCGATGACGACCCGCATCTCCGCCGACGCGAACGGCTGCCGCCCGGGATCGTTGGCCTCGAGCCGGATGGTGAAATGGACGAAATCGCGGTCGCGGCGGATCGAGCGCGGATCGATGAGGATCCGGCCGTCGCCGTCTTGCCCCAATATTTCCCAGCCGATCGCCGCATCAGGCGCCGCGCCGGGCGCCGGCAGCGGCTGCGCGGCCAATGCCAGCGCCATCAGGATGTTCATGTTCATGTCCGGATTCATCTCGCCTTCCCCAGCCCCTAAAAGAGCGCCACCGCCGCGAATCCCCCGATCACCACCGCGAGAAACACCCAGCTCACCAAAGTCAGCCGCCTCTCGATGAACGCCTGGACCGGCGCGCCGTAGCGCTTCAAGAGCCAGGCGATCAGGAAGAATCGCATGGCCCGCGTGACCGTCGCCAGCAGGACGAACAGCGCGAAGTTGAAGTGCGCGATGCCGCTGGCGATCGTCACCAGCTTGAACGGGATCGGGGTGAAGCCCTTGATCAGGATGATCGCGGCGCCCCATTCGCGATAGGTTTCGCGGAAGCCCTCGATCCCCTCGCCCATCCCGTAGACGTAGATCAGCCACTGCCCGACGCTGTCGTAAAGGAACATGCCGATCGCGTAGCCGACTATGCCGCCGAGCACCGAGGCGATGGTGCAGATCGCCGCGATCCGATAGGCCTGCTCGCGCCGGGCGAGGATCATCGGGACCAGCATGACGTCCGGCGGGATCGGGAAAAAGCTCGATTCCGCGAACGATACCAGGGCCATGGTCCGGTCCGCGCGGCGATGCCCCGCCATCCGGAAGGTCCAGTCGTAAAGCGCGCGAAACATGAAGGGGCCCCGGCCGTGGATCGTCGGGCGGGCATAACGGCGCGGATCGCCCCCGGCCAGTCCATTGCGGGCCGCGGTGACCTGCGCGCGGCTCGTCAGGACTTCAGGGGGCCCGGCTTGGCGCGGTATTGGGCGCGCCGGCCGCTTCCGGCTCGGTTTCGTCCGCCGGAAGCGCCGCCTCGTCGAGCGGCAGCGGCGCGCCGATCCAGAGCGCGTCGGCGAGATGATCGCGGCGCTGGTCGGCGGTATTGGGATGGACGAGGATCGAGAGGCCGTGATGGTTGAGCATCAGCCAGGGCACCAAATTGGCGAACTGGTCGGGCCCGAACGCGATTTGAAACATCGCGCGCGCGTGCGGCCCGACCGGTTTCTCCCGCCAGGTGCCGAGCCGCACCGCGAACCGGTCGGCGATCCCTTCCCGAACCAGGCGTGCGGCCTCCGCCTGCGATTCGCCGTCGAAATAGACGTGCGCGTGGTAGCTCGCGATTTCCCCGATTCGCCGCATCTCAGGCCGCGCGGTTGAGGAAGGCCGCCTCGCGCTCGATCCAGGGCGCGAAGCTCGGCCGGGCGAGGATCGCCTCGACATAGGCCTTGACCCTGGGGTGGCGGCTTTCGTCGATCACGAGGTTGAGGTGCCGGAAATTGGCGAACGGGCTGGCCACCGAAATGTCCGCCAGCGTGAGCCGGTCCTCGACCAGATAGCCGCTCGCCGGAATCATCTTCTCCAGATAGTCGAGCAAAGGCGGCAGCTCCTCGCACTCCGCCTTCGCCGCAATCTCCTCGTCCCCCGCCTGCCCGAGGAATTTCGGCGCGACGATGCGGTTGAAGAACATCTTGCCCCCGCAAGCGAACAAAATCGTATCCGAAAATTCGTCGAACCAGATCGTCCGCGCCCGCGCTCTGGCCTCGGTCGGGATCAGGTTCGGATCGGGCTTCACCGCTTCGAGATAGGCAACGATCGCGCTCGAATCGGAAATGGCGAATTCGCCATCCCTGAGGCCCGGCATCTTGCCGAACGGGCTCGCCTCGATGAATTCGGGATCCTTGTTGCCGAGCCCGGTCTGCTTCAGCTCGATCTCGATGCCCTTTTCGGCGCCGAAGGCGAGCACCTTGCGCACGAACGGCGACAAAGACGATCCATAAACGATCATCGCGGCAACTCCTTGAATAGGGTTTCTTCCAATATCCCGCCTATGCCTGCCAAGGGCCGCATGCAATCGCGCTCGCGCTGTCGCCGCGGCTCGCCCGGTGATTCCGCGCAAGCGAGGGCCGATTCACCGAATCCTATAATGGTCCGCAAGCCGGTCGAGCGCGATGCAAAGCACGACGCGCCCCGTTCGCGCCGGCCAGCCGAACGCGCGCTCGGCCTCGCGCATCCCCTCGCCCGCGCAGATTACGCGCCAGAGCAGGTCGGCCAGTCCGGTGCCGGCCGCCGCGGCAGCCGCGTCGAACCGCCGTCGCGCCGCGACCTGCTTGAGCGTCGCCACTCCGACAGTCGGAGCGGCGCGCGCGGCCTTGTCGCGCGGCGCCGCGTCCCACCGCATCGTCACCGCCGGTCCGAGCCCGCCTCGCTCCCAATCACCGCGCAATTTCTCGCCCGCCTCATATTGACGCTCGTTCACCAATGCGCGCGACCTGAGCCAGCCGAGCGGCGATTCCGCCAGGTTCACCGTCACGCTCCGTACCGCTTTGGTCTTTTTGCGCCGGTCCACTCCGTCCTGGGGCAGCGGCCTTTCGGCAAGCAATCTGGTTTTCATTCCAATCTCCCAATGTATAAATTACACCTTGCCAATTCGGAGAGATTGTAGGAAAGAAGGAACCGATCCGGTTCGGAGGTAATTATGATCACCCGCATCCGCGAGGTTCGCCGCGCCCGCAAGATGACGCTCCAGGACGTTGCCGACCGGTGCCGGCCACCGACCACGCCGCAGACCATCGGCCGGCTCGAAACCGGCACCCGCACGGTCTCGGTCGGCTGGCTCAACCGCATTGCCGCTGCGCTCGGCGTCGAGGCCGCCGATCTCGTCACTTTGCCCGAGCGCGAGGACATTCCGGTTGCCGCCACGCTCGATCATGACGGCGCCCACGCCCCGCGCCGCGAAGGCGTCGTCATCCCGCCGGTCGCCGCGCCGGGCCTGGTCGCGATGAATGTCAATTCGGGCATCGGCGACTATCGCAGCGGCGACGAAATCTGGCTCGCGCGCCTCTCGCCGGACGCGTTTGCGAGCGCGTTGAACCGCGACGTCCTCCTCCCCCGCCCGGCCGGCCGATTCCTGTTCGGTCGCCTGATCGGGCGAGAGGGCGACAAGCTCCACGTGCTTCCCCTGGGCGCCGGCCAGCGCCAGACGGTGGTCACCGACCCGCCCTGGGCCGCGGTCGCGGTCAGGCTGATCCGGGGACTCTGAGCGCGGCTTGTCGCGACGCGGCGAAGCTGGCAGGAGAAACGTGCCGGGCGCTTAGCTCAGTTGGTAGAGCATCTCGTTTACACCGAGAGGGTCGGCGGTTCGAGCCCGTCAGCGCCCACCAGCATTGAAGGCCCCCGCTCAAATCGACGCAGGCGCGATCCTCTGGACGGCGCGCAGATAAGCGGTGAGCGCGCGGGCCGCATCGTCCGACAATTCAATATAGACGCGCCGCCCGTCCTGCGGGTCGGCGGAGCGGACGAACAGGCCGCGGTCGGTCAGCGCCTTGATCCATCTCAATGCGGTCGTCGCCGGCACCGCGGCGGCGATGCACAGGCTGGAAACCGCCACCCGATTCTCCTCGAGCCGCGCCGCCATCAGGTCGAGCAGCATGTCCCACGCGGGGTCGGCGAACAGTCCGCCGCGGAAAAACTGGTCGCGCAACCGCCGCGCCCGGATGATCGAGCGGACGAACGCCGGTTCGATGCCGGGCTCGTCTTTGTCCGGCGCTTGGGACGGCTTTGCGATGGTGATCGCCGCCACTTCCTCGTCGGAAAGCGAGGCCAGGATCGCGGCGATCCGGCCGACATCCTCGGTGAGCTGCTGCAGCACATCGTCGCGGCCGACGTCGTGGAAGCTCGGTGTCGGCCTTAGGCTGGCGAATGCGATCTCGGCGGTCCGCTCGGCCTCGCTTGCGCCGCACAATTGCGCGACGCGGTGATCGGGCGTGCGGGCCGCGACCAGGTCGATCAGCCCCTCGGGCGCGGATATGACGATTCGCCGCGCGCCGCTGGCCGCCTCGTGCTGCGCCCAATCGAGCAGGCGCACGATCGCGGCCTCGTCGGCCGTGCCGTCGAGCTCGATCAGCGCCGAAGCGGTCGGCACGCAGTCCTGGGCGATGGTGGGAGAATTCAGGGCGATGTCGCCGGCGATCCTGCATCCCGCGGCCTCCGCCGTTCGACGCATCCGTTCCAGCGCCGCGGCGCTATCGCCGAAGATGCAGACGGGCGGATTGTCCTTGTAAGCAACCATTGCCAGCGCATCATGCGCCATTCTTCCCTCCCGCGCCAAGGGCCCCCTGCTTCTCTCCAAAACGGAGCTTGACGCCGGGTGGGAACAATTGAACCATTATCGGGTCCGATATGGAGTGGTCTATGACAAGACAGTCCCCTTCATCTTAGAGTTATTTGGCAATACTTCCAAGTGTACTGGAAATGACTCATGGCTGCCGGGGGCCGGCGCGTTCGCGAGGAGCCGGCGTGTAAAATTCTTAGTCCCCTTAGGGGCCAGCCGCTGTCGCGCAACTTGGTCCATTATGGATTAAGATGTTGCGGCCCAGGCGCGCGTGACTCGGCGCGTTCACCCGATAAGCAGCCGCGCGGGCCTGCCCAGCGACTTCACCAGATTGTCTAATAGGCTGGTCCACGAGACTAGCCCAGGGATTTGACGATCTTCTCGGCCATCTTCCCGGCCTCGATGAGCAGCATCATCGCGCAGTCGCGCTCTGCTCTTCGGGAGCCAGATCGCGCGCGGCCGTCGCCACGGCGCCGCCGAACAAGGCGATGCTGATCCCGCTCGTCAGGGCGACCAGGGACCAGCCGATGATCGTCGTCACTTCGGGCCGCGCCAGGCGCTGGATCTGGGCGAGCACGATCTCGTGAAAGCGCGCGGGATCGAAGCCGGCCTGACCGAGGTCGCCGAAGAGCGGCCACAACATCGCGAGCCATGCGGCCATGGTCACAAGGCCCTGGACAAATGCGAGGACGAAATAGCTGCCGAACAAAGTCCAGAAATGCCCCCTGGTGATTCGCCACGCTTCGCCGAACGCGAATTCCCGGCGCAGGAAGGTGAGCGGAGCAATCAGCGACAGGCGGACGAGAAAATAGATGAAGGCGCAGATTGCGGCGAGAAAGAGCAGGACGGCCACCAGGACGGCCGCCTCCCCGCCGCCCGCCGCGCCGACAATCGCCGCGACGATCGCTACGGGGATGATGGCCACCACCATCCCAAGTCCGAGGGCCATGTTCAGAATGAACCAGACGGCGCCGACGCGTACCTCATCCATGCCGAGGCGAAGGTAGAAGAAGCCTTTTTGCTCCGGCCGCAGCACCGAGCGCATCGCCGCAGTAAAGGCGAGCGCGGGGACGACGTACATGCCGACCTGCATGAGCGGCATCAGCCCGGCATTGACCTGAAGCCGGTTCAGGGCGACGAACATCGCCTCCTCGTTCCCGGCTTTGGCCGGCATCGTCAGGACCGTTTCGAAGATCGGCCACATCAACAGCATCATCGCGATGTACATCGCGGCGTAGAGCAGGCCCCAGACCAGAACCGCCAGCGGGTGACGGAAGAGGACGCCGAACGCGCCGCCGACGATCGATCCCAGGCTGGTCATGGCATCTCCCCCTAATGTCCGAGCGACTTCACGAGCTTGTCAAATAGGCTGGCCCCCGGGCTAGCCCAAGGATTTGACGATCTCGTCGACCATCTTCTTGGCGTCGGCGAGCAGCATCATCGTGTTGTCTCGGTAGAACAGCTCGTTGTCGACGCCGGCATAGCCGACGCCGCCCATCGAGCGCTTGATGAACAATACCGTCTTGGCCTTTTCGACGTCGAGCACCGGCATGCCGTAGATCGGCGAGGTCTTGTCGGTCTTGGCGGCCGGGTTGGTGACGTCGTTGGCGCCGATCACGAAGGCGACGTCGGTGCGCGCGAATTCGGAGTTGATGTCCTCGAGCTCGAACACCTCGTCATAGGGCACGTTCGCCTCGGCGAGCAGCACGTTCATATGGCCGGGCATCCGCCCCGCCACCGGGTGGATGGCGTATTTCACCGTCACGCCCTCCTTCTTCAGCAGCTCGGCCATTTCCCGGAGCGCGTGCTGCGCCTGGGCGACCGCCATGCCGTAGCCCGGGACGATGATCACCTGCTCGGCCTGGCTCATCAGGAAGGCGGCGTCCTCGGCCGAGCCGCGCTTCCACGGCCGGTCGATCGCGCCGCCGCCGCCGGCCACCGCCTCGCCGCCGAAGCCGCCCGCGATCACCGAGATGAAGCTGCGGTTCATCGCGCGGCACATGATGTAGGAAAGGATCGCGCCCGAGCTGCCGACCAGCGCCCCGGTGATGATCATCGCGCTGTTGTGCAGGGTGAAGCCCATCGCCGCCGCCGCCCAGCCCGAATAGCTATTGAGCATCGAGACGACGACCGGCATGTCCGCGCCGCCGATCGGGATGATGAGGAGAAAACCGATCAGGAAGCTCAGGCCGACGACCGTCCAGAAGATCCATGGGGCTTGGTCCTGGGTGAAATAGGCGATCAGCCCCAATATCGCCGCCAGCGTGCCCAGGTTGATCACGTGCCTCAAGGGCAGGATGATCGGCTTGCCCGACATGTTGCCGTTAAGCTTCAGGAAGGCGATCACCGAGCCGGAGAAAGTGATCGCGCCGATCGCCACGCCGAGCCCCATTTCGAGGCGGCTGACCGGATCGATCACCATCTCCCATCGGTGCGGGCCGTTATCGACGTAGACATGATGCATTGCGGCGATCCCGAACGCCTCCGGATTGAGGAACGCCGCCGCCCCGACCAGCACCGCCGCCATGCCGACCAGGGAGTGGAACGCCGCCACCAGCTGGGGCATCGCCGTCATCGCAATCCTTCGCGCGGTCACCAGGCCGATCGTCGCGCCCAGGGCGATCGCCGCCAGAATCTGCGCGGCGAGCGCAAGATCGAGATTGATGGCGCCGAGCGTATCGCTCCCCAGCGGGCGGTAATGGACGAGCGTCGTTCCCACCGCGAGCGCCATGCCGAACATGCCGAACCGGTTGCCGCGCCGGCTGCTGACCGGGCTCGACAGCCCCCGCAGCGCCAGGATGAAGCACCCGCCCGCGACGAGGTAAGCGAGCATCACCCAGGCGGGCGTGGCGGCCGCATCGTGCATCAGCCGCGCTCCTTCTTCTTGTACATGGCCAGCATGCGCGCCGTCACCGCGAAGCCGCCGAAGATGTTGACGCTGGCCATCGCCACCGCCGCCAGCCCGAGCCATTTCGCCTCGGGCACCCCGGCCGCGGCCGCCGCGATCAGCGCGCCGACGATGATCACCGAGGAGATGGCGTTGGTCACCGCCATCAGCGGCGTGTGCAGCGCCGGCGTCACCGACCAGACGACGTAATAGCCGACGAAACAGGCCAAAACGAAGATCGACAGGATCGAGATGAAGTCCATTTGGCGCCCCTTCAGATCAGCCCGAGCCGGGTTTCGAGCAGCCGCAGCAACCGATCGTAGCGCGCCCGCCATTGCGGGTCGGGCACGTCGCCGCACGGCACGCGCTGGACGAAATGCCGTCCCGCCCGCGCGATCGCCGCCTCGCCGTGCCGCTCGACCAAAGCCGCGCGCACCGCCGCGTCGCGCGCGCCGAACTCGCGCTCGAAGCGCGCCGAAGCGTGCGCCCGCTCCGTGCCCTGGCAAAAGACCTCCTGCTCCCAGGCGATGCGCGCATAAGAGTGCGCCGAGCCGTAGACGGAAAGGTCCGAGGCGCGGCTCCAGCCCGATCCCGGCGCCGTCGAACAGCCGGCCAGCGCCGCGGCCGCGGCGAGCATCGCAAACTTCCTCATTGCCGAACCTCCCTTATCCCCGCGGCCAGCGTGTCGAGCCTGGCGCTGAACGCGGCCAGCGCCGCGCGATAGCTATCCTCCCCGGGCGCGCAGGGCGCCCTCCGGTCATGCGCCGCCAGCCCGGCCCACTCATTCTCGGCAAGCCAGAGCGATTGCCCAGCGCCTTTCTCATAAGCGAAGCGATAAAGCTCCCCCATCCGTTCGACCTGCCGCCGCGTCTCGGCCCGCCCCGGCCCCCCTGCGCAGGTGAACAGAAAATCGCGCGCCGCCAGGCTGCGGAAGCTCGCCAGCCGCACCGGGTCGCTTGCCGCGGTCTCGTTCTCCGAGCCGGCGCTGCATCCGGGCGTGAACAAGATTGCCGCCGAAGCCACCCCGGCAGCGGCTATCGTGCTCCTCATCCCAGCAGCCTCTCGTGCACGATCCCGCCGCCCCGCGTCAGCCTGATCCCCCGCACGATCTCATCTTCGTCGGGGAGCACCGGCGCCTTCGCCTCCGCGTCCCAGAAAGCGGACAGGAAATTGTAAAGGTTGCGCGAATAGAGCGCCGATGCATCGGCCGCGAGCCGGCTCGGCACATTCCTGTGCCCGACGATCTTCACCCCGTGCCGCTCGACCACCTCGCCGGCCAGTGCGCCCTCGACATTGCCGCCCTGCTCGACCGCCAAGTCGACGATAACGCTTCCCGGTCGCATCGACACGATCTGCGCGTCGGAAACGAGCCGCGGCGCCGGCTTGCCGGGAATGAGCGCGGTGGTGATGACGATGTCCTGCTTGGCGATGTGGCTGGAGACCAGTTCGGCCTGCGCCGCTCGATATTCGTCCGACATCTCGGTCGCATAGCCGCCCGCGCCCTCGCCCTCGATCCCCGCCACGGCTTCGACGAACACGCCCTTGGCGCCCAGGCTCTCGATCTGCTCTTTGGTCGCCGAACGCACGTCGGTCGCCGTGACGATCGCGCCCAGCCGCCGCGCCGTGGCGATCGCCTGCAAGCCGGCGACGCCGACCCCCATCACGAACACCCGCGCCGCCGCCACCGTCCCCGCCGCGGTCATCATCATCGGAAAGCCGCGGCCATATTCGCCGGCCGCGTCGAGCACCGCCTTGTAGCCGGCCAGATTCGCCTGGGAGGAAAGAATGTCCATCGATTGCGCGCGGGTGATGCGCGGCATCCATTCCATCGCCAGCGCCTCGAGCCCGGCGCCGGCATAGGCCTCGATGCGCGCCTTTTGCCCGAACGGGTCGAGCGCGCCGACCAGCAGCGCGCCGGGCTTCGCGCCTGCCAGCGAGGCCGGGTCGGGCCCCTGAACGCACAGGATGATGTCCGCATCGGCGAGCACGTCGCCGCGCGATCCCACCCGCGCCCCGGCCGCCTCGTAATCGGCGTCGGCGATCGATGCGCCCGCGCCCGCGCCCGCCTCGACGGCGAGCTCGGCGCCCAGCGCAATGAACTTCTTGACCGTTTCCGCGGACGCCGCGACGCGCCGCTCGCCCGCCTCGCTCTCCTTGAGGACCGCGATCTTCAAACCCCGGTTCCGGGGTCAGGTGCGGATGAGGAGAATGACGATCAGCGCCGTGATCACGGAGACGATCGCGCCCCATTTCATCAGCGCGATGAAGCCCGAATAGGTGCCCTCGTGCGCCTTGAAATCCTTATTCGCCTCGCCGTCCGCTGCCATGATTTGCGTCCCTCTGCTTGCGCTCGGGGGGTGCTCTAGCAAGGCGCGGGGGCGCGGGGCAAGGCGGGAGTGAAGGCGCTTAGCCGGGCGACCGTCAGCTGTCCTCGCCGTTGCAGTGGATCAAGCCGCCCGGGCGCTCGACGAAGGTCGCCGACCTGAGGCGCGGCTCGTTCGCCCAGTCGCTTTCGATCTCGATGTCCCAGGACCCGCAGATCGACATGTCGAGGATCATGAACCGCTGGCAACGAAGGCCGCCGTCGCCGCAGGTCGAATTGTAGGCCGGCTCCAGGACGTCGCCGCTGAAGATCGGGCTGATCTGCGAGGCCATGTACGCGCGGTCGAGGCGGCACGTCCGGGACCGCGCGCAACGCACCCGGATCAGCCGCGAGCGCGGATCGGCGAGCGCGCGCCCAACCTCTGCGAGGCTGCGCAGGCTAAGCCGATATTCGAAAGAGGACTTCGCCTCGTACCAGGCGAAGCTCCCCTCGCCGGGGCGGGCGCAGGCAGCGGCCAGCGCTTCGCCCGCCACCTCCCAGCGCGGCGCGCTCCACGGGTCGCGCAGCAGGTGGAACTGGCGCTTGCTCTCGACGCTCCTGATCCGCGGCGCCCGCCCGGGCTCGGTTCCGGCCGGCGCCGCCGCGCCCGCCATCTCGATCCTCAGCGTCTCGCGCTCGCAAATGCCGGGTATCTCGCTCGCCCGGGCGCGCATCGACAGGATGAGCCGGCCGCGGCCGAGCGCGTCGACGTGATGATACGCCCCGTCCGCCTCGCGCACGAGCTGGTCGAGGATCGGCCCCCCGGCCCGCAACGCCTCCGTCCGCCGCGCCGCGACGATCTCGTCCACCGTCGGCGACGGCGCGGCGGCGGCGGGCGCGGGCGCCGCCTGCGCCAGCAATGCCAAAGCCAGACCGAGACTCACGCCCATCGACCGCCCTCCATTGGCCAGCGAGCTTAGGGCACCAGCCCGGCGAGGCAAATTCCAATGTTGGGCGGCCGGCGTCGCCGATTGTTGGATGCAAATAGGATTTCGCCTGCCAGCCTCGGCGGATGCTGAGTCGAGTTGTCTGCTCGGCGCCCTCCTCAAGGCCCGCTCCCCACTTTTGCGCGCTCTGGCCGCGCCCCGTTCCGATGTCGCTCGGCCGGTCCCGCCGGATTGGCCCTGGCAAGGAGTGAGTCCCCGTCGACGTGCCGTCAACTTCGTCAACTTACGGAAACGAATGGCAGCCGTCGATGTTGTCGGCTTTGTCCGCGGCGGCGGCTCATTTGCGCCCGCATCGCTGCGGGCTTCGCTCTTAAGGGCGCCTTTACCCAATTGGGCTATCCCGGCTGTCCCAAATCGAGAGGGAATTGGATGCGGGCGGATCCCAATCGTTGCCTGTTGCTGATCGACGACGAACCGGCCCAGCGCCGGCTGGTGACCGCCATCGGCGCCCGCGCCGGCTGGTGGGTGCGCGGCGCCTCGGATTTCGACGCCGCCCGCAGGATGTTCGAGGATCCGCAGGAGCCCAAGTTCGACGCGATCCTGCTCGATCATTGGCTGCCCGGCGAGGAAGGCAGCGCGCTGATCCGCCAGATTCGCGCGGCCCGGCCCGACCTTCCCCTGCTCGTCCTCACCGCCCAGAACGACGTCCATGTCGCGGTCGACGCGATGCGCGCCGGGGCGAGCGACTTCATCGTCAAGCCGCTGGCGCCCGATCGCCTGCTCGCCGCCCTGAACACCGCCACCGACCGCCGCAAGTCGTCGGGCGAGCTTCGCCCGCTCTCCGAGAAGATCGTCAAGGCGCTCGGCTTCGAGGAGATCGTTGGCTCCGCTCCCCAATTCCGTACCGCTCTCGCCATTGCCGCCAAGGCCGCCCGCGCCCGCGTCTCGGTGCTGATCGAGGGCGAGAGCGGATCGGGCAAGGAGATCGTCGCCCAGGCGATCCACGCGGCCAGCCCCCGCGGCAAGAAGCAGCTCCACACCGTCAATTGCGGCGCGATCCCCGAAAACCTCGTCGAATCGGTCCTGTTCGGGCACGAAAAGGGCGCCTTCACCGGCGCCTTCGACCGCCATATCGGCCGGTTCGAGGATGCCGACGGCTCGACCTTGTTCCTCGACGAAATCGGCGAATTGCCGCTCGACACCCAGGTCAAGCTGCTGCGGGCGCTCGAGACCGGGGAGATCCAGCGGGTCGGCGGCCGCATCACCCAGATCGTCGATGTGCGGATCATCGCCGCTACCAACCGCCGCCTCGCCGACGAGGTCGCCGCCGGCCGCTTCCGCGAGGACCTCTACTACCGGCTCAACGTCGTCCACGTGCCGATCCCGCCGCTCCGCGACCGGCAAAGCGACATCCCGCCGCTCGCGCGCCATCTGCTCGCCCGCATCGCCGAGCAGCCCGGCATGCACCCGCTCTCGATCACCGACGATGCGCTGGCGGTCCTGATGTCCTACGGCTGGCCGGGCAACGTCCGCCAGCTCCAGAACGCCCTCTTCCGCGCCGCGGTCCTGTGCGACGGCGACGCGCTGACCGCCGCCGATTTTCCGCACATCGCCAACGAGGCCGGTCACGGCAAGCGCGCCGACGATTATCACGCCAAGCCGCTCAACGGCGCTTCGCACAGCGCCGCCTTCGCCCACGGCGCCGGCATCACCCTGTTCGAATCCGACGGCAATCTGCGTCCGCTGGAAGCGATCGAGGCCGATGTCATCCGCCTCGCCATCGGCCATTATCGCGGCCGCATGACCGAAGTCGCTCGCCGCCTCGGCATCGGCCGCTCGACCCTCTACCGCAAATTGGGTGAGCTCGGCATCGGGGATATCGCCGCCTAACGCGGCGATAGTTGCTCGCAGCTGTCCCCATTCAAGTCTCCCAATATCGGAAATCGCCTGCTAAGCGCGGGCCATGCCCGACTTTTCAGACGCCATCGCCCTCGTCACCGGCGCCGCCTCCGGCATCGGCGCCGCAACCGCCACACGCCTCGCGACCTTGGGCGCGAAGAAGCTGATCCTCGCCGACCTAGACGAAGACCGCCTGCGCGACTTCGCCTTCTCGCTCCCCTGCGAGCGGCAGATGCTGATCGGCGACGTCGCCGACGAGGAGATGTGGGCGAATGCCGACCTGACCGGCCTCACCCACGCCGTCGTCAACGCCGGCATCGGCGCCGGCGGAACCATCGCCGAAACCAGCCTCGCCGAATGGCGCCGGGTCATGTCGCCCAATCTCGACGGCGCCTTCCTGACGCTTCAGGCGGCGATGCGGGCGATAAAGGCGGGCGGCCAGGGCGGCGCGATCGTCCTCACCGCCTCGGTCGCGGGCATCAAGGCCGAGCCCGGCATCGCCGCTTACGGCGCGTCCAAGGCGGCCGTGATCCATCTCGCCCGGATCGCCGCCAAGGAAGGCGGGCCGGACCGGATCCGGGTCAATTCGATCGCGCCCGGCGGCGTCGAAACCCCGATCTGGCACTCGGTCCCCTTCTTCCAGGATTTGGTGAAGAATTCCGGCAGCGAGGATGCCGCCTTTCAGGTCATGGGCTCGGCCGGCAGCGCGCTCGGCCGCTTCGCCAAGCCCGACGAGATCGCCGCCCAGATCGCTTTCCTGTTGTCCGACGAGTGCGGCTTCGTCACTGGCGCGTGCCTGGTCAGCGACGGGGGTTATACGCTCTAACCCCGGGGGTCTCCGATAAGGAAAGGGCCCATGCCCGCGTCACATCGGCACAGCCGCCCGTCGCGGTTGGACCTGCGGAGCGGCTTGTCATAGGGTCTGCCCGGCGGACAGGTTGATGCGATCCTTCTCTCCATTGTTGCGGGCCATCGTGCTTGCCGGCGGACTCGCCGCGATCTCGTCCTTCGGGGCGGCGCCGGACGCCGCTGCCCCGCGCGCGTCTCCCCGCGCCGAGCACGCCGCCGGCACCCCGCTCGACCTTGGTCCCGAGATCGCCGCCTTCTACCGCGACCGCGGATTCCAGCCGATCTGGGTCGCCGGGTCCGCCCTGCGGCCCGAAGCGCGGACCCTGCTCGCCATGGTAGCGGCGCCGCCCGAGCTCGATGCCGCCGTCCGCGCCGCGGGAGGCGGCGATCCGCACGCCTTGACCCGCGCCGACCTGCTCCTGACTCGCGCGTTCGCCGATCATGTGAAGGCGCTCCGCCGTCCGCCGCTGCGAGACCGGATGCGCTACATAGATCGCGGCCTCGCGCCGGCCGCGGGCTCGGTCAGCCAGATGCTCGACGCCTTGGCGGCCGCGCCGTCGCTCGCCGCGCACCTCGCCTCGGCGTCGCGGCGCAATCCCGCTCATGACGGGCTGGTGCGCGGCCTCGCCGCCTACCGCCTGCACTGGTCGCGCCTTCCCCAGCTTCGGCTGTCCGGCGCGCAGGCCGGCCCGTTGCGGCGAAGGCTGGGGCTGAACGAGGCGGGCGGCGCCGATGCCGCGCTCGCCGCGCGCCTGCGCGAATTCCAGTCGGTCCACGCGCTCCCCGCGAGCGGCCGCGCCGATCCCGCCACCATCGCCGCGCTCAACCGGGGCGCGGGCCATTATGAGCGCCTGATCCTCGCCAATATCGAGCGGGCGCGCGCCATCCCCGCCGCGCCCGGCCGCCGTTACCTCCTGGTCGATACCGCTTCCGCGCGATTGTGGATGGTCGAGGACGGGCGCCTGCGCGACTCGATGAAGGTGATCGTCGGCAAGCGCGCCATGCCGACGCCGGAAATGGCCGGGCTGATCCGCTACGCGATGCTCAACCCCTATTGGAATCTCCCGCCCGACCTGATCCGCGAGCGCGCGCGGGGCGCCGTCCGGCGCGGCCCTGCCGCAATCGCCGGCGAGCGGCTGCAGGTCCTCTCCGATTGGTCGCCCCAGGCTCGGACTCTGAATCCCCGGCAGGTCGATTGGCGCGCCGTCGCGGCCGGGCGCCGCTTCGTCAACCTGCGCCAGCTTCCGGGCCCGCAAAACATGATGGGCCGGATCAAGTTCATGATGCCCAACGATCTCGGCGTCTATCTGCACGACACGCCGCTGCGCGACCTGTTCGCCGGGGCCGACCGGCGCCAGAGCTCGGGCTGCATCCGGCTCGAGGACGCGCAAAGGCTCGCGCGCTGGCTGTTCCGGGGGCCCGCGCCAAGCCCCAGCGGAGCGCCCGAGCAGCGTGTCGACCTTCCCGAGCCGGTTCCGGTTTACATCACCTATCTGACCGCGCTTCCCACGAGGGACGGAATCGTCTTCAGGCCCGATTCCTACGGCCGGGACCAGGCACTGCTGGCGGCAACCATCCATTAACCATCTTGCCCTAACCCTCCTCAAAAGGGCAGGAGCGTTGCATGGCGACCGCGGCGGCGGATTTCGCAGACAGGTCTCCCATCGACGGGGAATTGGACGACGATGCCCGCGCCATCGGCGGAGCCCGTTTCGACGCTTTCTTCTTTTGGGGCGCGCCGCTGGTCGCCGCGCTGTTCGTTTGGCTCTGGGCGACCGCCGCTTCGGCCCTGCCGTCGCCCGCCGGGCAGGGAGCGATCGCGCTGCTGGTCGGCGCGATCGCCGTTCTGACCTTCGCTCATCTGATCGCCGTCGTACCGCGCGCTTATTTCAACCGCGAGGTGTTCGAGTCGAACCGCCGCCGTCTCACCATCGTCCCGATATTGCTGCTCGCCGCACTGTTCATCTCGCCGCCGATCCTGATCCTGGGCGCGCTGCTTGCGGTCTTTTGGGACGTGCATCACAGCGCGATGCAGACCTTCGGACTGGCGCGCATCTACGACATGAAAGCCGGCAACGACCCGCACCGGCTGCGGCGCACCGACCTTGTCCTCAATTGGGCACTTTATGTCGGCCCGATCGCCGCCGGCGCTTCGCTCCTCTCCCATTTCGCCGGCTTCGGCGCGCTTCGAACGATCAGCCTCGATACGCTCGCCGCCGCGCCAGGGGTGATCGAGGGCAATTCCGGATTGATTCTCGGTGCCGCCATTTCTGCCTGGATTGGGGCCGGGCTCTTTGCCGCCATCCTCTATTGGAGCGAGATGCGCCGCGGCTATCGAATCCCGGTGCACAAGGCGGCACTGCTCGCCTCGACCGGCGGCGTGTCGATCGCCGCCTGGGGCTTCGCCCCGCCGTTCATGGCCTTCGCCATCGTCAACCTGTTCCACGCCGTCCAATATTTCGCGATCGTCTGGCTCAAGGAGGGCGGGCGAATTCGCGAGAAACTGCGGCTGGCTCCCGGTCGCCGGATCGCGCTTCCGGTCTTTCTCACGCTTTGCGGCGTTTTCGGCCTCGCTTATTTCGCGGCGCAATCGTTCCGCATGTTCATGGCGCCCTTCGTCGCCTGCTCGCTGCTCCATTTCTGGTATGACAGCTTCGTCTGGTCGGTCCGCAAGAAGCAGGTCTGACCCTCAGCCGGGCGTCAGCGCCGCGTCGCGCATCCCGCGCCAGACGCGGAGCGCCTGCAGCGTCTCGGGCACGTCGTGGACGCGCAGCAGCTGCACGCCCTGCTCGGCGCCCTTTAGCGCCAAAGCGATCGATCCACCGAGCCTTCGGTCCGGCGGCGCCTCGTTGGACAGCGCGCCGATGGTCCGCTTGCGGCTCGCGCCCAGCATGATCGGGCAGCCGAGGGCGTGCAGCATGGCCAGGCCGTTCATCAGCTGAAGGTTGTGCTGCACATTTTTGCCGAAGCCGAAGCCCGGATCCACGATGATCCGCTCCCGCGCGACGCCGGCCGCAACAGCCGCCGCGATCCGGGCCTCCAGCCAGTCACAGATTTCGAACAGGACCGGCCGGTCGTAGCGCGGATCCTCCTGCATGGTCTCCGGCGCTCCCTGGTGATGCATCAATACGATCGGGCAGCCCGCTTTGGCGACGATTTCCGCCGCACGCGAGTCCCAGGTCAGCGCCGAAACATCGTTGATCATTCCCGCGCCGGCGGCGAGCGCCTGCTCCATCACCGACGCTTTGCGCGTGTCGACCGAGACCGCCGTTCCCGAAGCCGCGAGCCGTTGCACGACCGGAAGCACCCGCGCCGCCTCGTCGCCTTCCCAGACCGGTTTCGAGCCAGGTCGGGTCGATTCGCCGCCGACATCGAGGATCGCCGCACCGGCGGCGGCCATCTCGTGGCCTGCCTCGATCGCCGTCTCGGTCTCCGCGAACCGGCCGCCGTCCGAAAAGCTGTCCGGAGTCACGTTGACGATGCCGACGACTTGCGGCTGGTCGAGCCGGATTACCCGCTCGCCAAGCTTGAGCGGCGCCCGCGGCGCCGTCAGCCTGGCCCAGGCGGCCTGTTCCGCCTCGTCAAGCCGCGCCTCGATTCCCTCGACCGGTACGAGCTCGGCACCGTGCGGCCCGATAATCTCGACCGCCGAGAACCACTGCAGCCCACCCGCCAGCCGAGCGACCTTGCCGTCATGGCCGAACGGCGCATCGACGAACCCGGTCGGGCGCAGATAGGTTCTGGACGTCAACTTCCGCTCCCGTTCGCCCTGAGCCTGTCGAAGGACTTTCTTTGCTTCAGGGCCTAAGAGAAGGAAGGGGCTTCGACAAGCTCAGCCCGAACGGTTGAGGTTAGACCGAAAGCTAGGCGACCCTCGCGAGATAGTCTTGCCTCAGCTTGTCGAGCTGCACCAGTCCTGCGCCGTCGGCCACGTGCCAGAAGGTCCAGCCGTTGCAGGCGGGCGAGCCCTGCGCCGCCGCGCCGATCTTGTGGATCGATCCCTGCCGGCCGTCATGCTCGATCGAGGCATCGGCAAGCACCCGCGCCTGCCAGCGTCTTTTGGCATCGGTCAGGATCGTGCCTGGAACGATCGCGCCGCATTCGACCAGGGTGCCGAAGGGCAATTTGCGCTGGGTGGCGCGCGAGGCCATAACCTTCGTCGCGCTTTCATCGAGCGCCAGCGTCGAATCGATCCGCGCGCGGGCGACGTCGACGTAGCGCTTCTCGCGCTCGATTCCGATCCACTCGCGGCCCAGCCGCCGCGCCACGGCGCCCGTCGTTCCGGTGCCGAAAAAGGGATCGAGCACGACGTCGCCCTTGTTGGTGCAGGCGAGCAGCACCCGATAGAGCAGGGCTTCGGGCTTCTGGGTCGGATGCGATTTGACGCCGTCGGTCTTCTCGCGCTCGCCGCCGGCACAGATCGGCAGCACCCAATCCGATCGCATCTGCAACTCGTCGTTGAGCGCCTTCATCGCGCGATAATTGAACGTGTAGCGGCTGTCCTCGCCGTGGCTCGCCCAGATCAAAGTCTCGTGGGCGTTGGTGAACCGCGTGCCCCGGAAGTTCGGCATCGGGTTGGTTTTGCGCCAGATAATGTCGTTGAGGATCCAATAGCCCTCATCCTGCAGCGCGGCGCCGACGCGGAAGATATTGTGGTAGGAGCCGATCACCCAGAGCGTGCCGTTCGGCTTGAGAATACGGCGCGCCTCCCTGAGCCAGGCGCGTGTGAAATCGTCATAGGTCTGGAAGGTGTCGAACTTGTCCCAATCGTCGTCGACCGCGTCGACGCGGCCGCCCTCCGGCCGGAACAGGTCGCCGCCGAGCTGCAAATTGTAGGGCGGGTCGGCGAAGATCATGTCGATACATGCTTCCGGCAGCGCGGCCATGGCGTGCACGCAATCGTCCTGGATGATCCGGCCGAGCGGCAGCTCCGGGGCGGGTTCCGCCACCCGTTTCGGCCTCAAGATCGCGGCCACACGCCCCATCACGCTCATTCGATCCGCCCCCGGTCGGCAAAGACGACATGCTGAGTCAGCCGGACTCATCGGTCAAGTTCAGACACTTGCCGAACATGGTTAATATGTCGTTGAGGCTGGAGGAACGAAAGGGGCCTTCGCTACATCTAGTGGCTCACCGCGAGGCTCAGACTCAATCTGAAGTGGTGTGGCGGGAAAGACTCAGAGGTTGAGGGTAAGTTGCCGGACAGGTGCGAAGCTGCGCCTGTGGAGCGGCGTCGGCCCCAGCCTGCCGAGCGCCGCAACGTGCTCGGGCGTCGGATAGCCCTTGTTGCGCTCCCAGCCATAGCCGGGATGCTCGAGGGCATAAGCGGCCATGATCCGGTCGCGCGTGACCTTGGCGACGATCGAGGCGGCGGCGATCGAGCGGCATTTGGTGTCGCCGGCGATGATGGCGAGCGACGGCCGCTCCCAGCGCGGGCAGCGATTGCCGTCGACCAGCACCATGGCGGGATCGATCCCCAGCGCGTCGACCGCCCGCGCCATGGCCAGCATCCGCGCCCAATAGATGTTGAGCCTGTCTATCTCCTCGACGCTCGCCATGCCGACGCCGACCAATGCGACCTTGTAGAGCCTGGCGCAGATCGCCTCGCGCATCGCCGCCGGGAGCGCCTTCGAATCGTCGATGCCGCGCGGGAAGCGGGTGCGATCGAGCACCACGGCGGCCGCCACGACCGGCCCCGCGAGCGGCGCGCAGCCGGCCTCGTCCACGCCCGCGACCGGATCGGGGTGGATCTTCTCGAGCTTGAAGCAAGGCCGGGCCATGAAGCCCAGCCTAGGAATCCCTTCCACGCTGCGCCAGCGAAAGCTGGAATCTCATTGATCTTTCCTGTGGATATCGTCGAACGGCACCCGCCCGAGCGCATGCCCCATCGGCCCATGGCCTGCGCCGAATCCAGGCGCGCTGCGCAGGGCCAGCCTAACGAAAAGGCGAGCATTTACGACCGCGTCGGGAAGCGATTGGCCGCGCGCAAGGTTGGTGGCGATGGCGCTGGCAAGTGTGCAGCCGGTGCCGTGAGTGTGAGCGGTATCGATACGGGGATCGGACCATCCATGCCATTGTCCCGGCGGCACAATCAGCCAATCAGTGATTAGGTCGTGGGTTCGCTCGCCTGTGGGGAGCAGAACGGTTTGCTCGGTATCTCCCGGCGCGCGATGCCCACCCTTGGCGAGAACCGCACATCCGAAATCGGTCGCAAGATCTTCGGCCGCGATCTTGCTCTCGGCCTCGCTGTCACAAATGCGCCCAATCAGTGCCGCCAGCTCGGGAATGTTTGGGGTTGCGACGGTGGAAAGCCGCATCAGCCGCGCAAACGCCGCGATGGTTGCCTCGTCCGCCAAGACTGAGCCGCTAGTCGCCACCATCACCGGATCGAAAACAATCGGCACCGCCAGGGGCTCGAGCCGGTCCGCCACCGCATGCGCGGTTTCCGGGGAGCCGATCATCCCGATCTTCACCGCATCGACGCCGATGTCGCTCACAACCGCGTCGATCTGGGCCACGACCATCTCCGCCGGAACCGCGAGCAGGGCGTGAACGCCCAGCGTGTTCTGCGCGGTGATGGCGGTGATCGCGGTCATTGCGTGGCCGCCGAGCATGGTCACCGTCTTGATGTCGGCCTGAATACCTGCGCCACCCCCCGAATCGGATCCGGCGATGATCAGCACGCGCGGGGTGGTCATTATGGACCCTTGTGCTCCGTCGAGGACGGGAATTTCGGCAGCAAATGGGCGGGGCGGATCGGGCGCTGCTCGAAATTGCCGCCGCAATTGGGGCAGGTTCCGGCGAGCGGCCCATCGACGCAGGCCGCGCAGAAGGTGCATTCGAAGGTGCAGATGCGCGCGTCCGCGCTGTCCGGCGGAAGATCCCGGCCGCAACGCTCGCAATCGGGCCGCAAAGCCAGCATCAGGCCGCCTGCACGGCGACGCAGATGCTCTCGACGATCTCGGCGACCAGGGCCTGGTCCTCGCCCTGGGCCATGACCCGGATCACCGGCTCGGTGCCCGACTTGCGGATCACGAGCCGTCCGCTCGCGCCCAGCCGCCCCTCCGCCTCGGAAATCGCCGCCTTAACGCTATCGGCCTCCAGCGGCGCGCCGCCGTTGAAGCGCACGCTTTTCAGCAATTGCGGCAGCGGCTCGAACAGGTTCAGCACCTCGCTCGCCGGGCGCCCGCTCGCGACCAGCTCGGCCAGGATCTGCAGGCCCGCGACCAGCCCGTCGCCGGTCGTCGCATAGTCGCTCAGGATAATGTGCCCCGATTGCTCGCCGCCGACATTGTAGCCGCCCGAGCGCATCGCTTCGAGCACGTAGCGGTCGCCGACCTGGGTGCGGACGAGCTCCAGCCCTTCGCTTTGGAGGAAGCGCTCGAGCCCCAGGTTCGACATTACCGTCGAGACCACGCCCCCGCCGCGCAGCTTGCCGCCGCGCTGCCAGGAGGAGCCGATCAGCGCCATCAGCTGGTCGCCGTCCACCGTCCGGCCCTTCTCGTCGACGACGATCAGCCGGTCGGCGTCGCCATCGAGCGCGAGGCCGATGGCCGCGCCGGTTTCGATCACCTTGCTCTTGAGCAGGTTCGGATCGGTCGAGCCGCAGCCATCGTTGATGTTGAGGCCGTTGGGCGATACCCCGATCGCGACCACTTCGGCACCGAGCTCCCAGAGCGCGGAGGGCGCGACCTCGTAGGCGGCACCGTTGGCGCAATCGATGACCACCTTGAGCCCGTCCAGGCGCAGATGCTTGGGAAAGGTGAGCTTGGCCGCGTGGATATAGCGCCCGCGCGCGTCCTCGATCTTCCGCGAGCGGCCGATCTGCTCGGCGGGGACCAACCGCGGTTCCCGATCGAGCAGCGCCTCGATCGCCATCTCATCCTTGTCGGAGAGCTTGTAGCCGTCGGGCCCAAACAATTTGATGCCGTTGTCGACGAACTTGTTGTGGCTCGCCGAGATCATCACGCCGAGATCCGCGCGCATCGAATGGGTGAGCATGGCGACCGCCGGCGTCGGCACCGGGCCGACCATGACCACGTCCATTCCGACGCTGGTGAAGCCGGAGATCAAAGCGGTCTCCATCATGTAGCCGGAGAGCCGCGTGTCCTTGCCGATCACTACGCGGTGGCGGTGATCGCCGCGCAGGAAGTGCGCGCCCGCCGCCTGGCCGATGCGCTGCGCCATCGCCGCCGTCATCGGCATTTCGTTGGTCCGGCCCCTGATCCCGTCCGTGCCGAAGAATTTGCGCGTCATCTAAAGGCTTGCCCCGACTTTTTCCTTGCCGTCCCTGATAGGGCCTCCGACAAGGGGGCGATAGCGCCAAAGGCACGGAAGGGCGACGCTTTTGAAACTCTCGCAACCGGCCCGGATCCTCCTTGCCCTCGTCGTCGGACTTGGCGCCGGCATCATCTGCGCCAAGACCGGCCTGGCCTGGACGCCGCGGATCATCGCAATCGCCGAGCCGATCGGCGGGATGTGGCTCAATGCGCTTCAGATGACGATCGTTCCCCTGGTCGTATCGCTGCTGATCACCGGCATCGCCGCATCGGCCGAAGCGGCCCGGGCAAGCCGGCTGGCGGCGCGCGCGCTCGCTTTGTTCATCGCCCTGCTCCTCATTTCGGCGATCACCGCCGCCTTTCTCACCCCACTGCTCCTCGACTTCTTTCCCCTCCCCGGCGATTCGGCGGCGGCGCTGCGGTCGGCGCTGACCAGTGCGACGCCGGTGGGCGAGGCGCCGAGCTTTTCGGATTTCGTCCGCTCGATCGTCCCCACCAATCCCGTCGCCGCCGCGTCGGAGACCGCGGTCCTGCCCCTGATCCTGTTCGTCCTGGTCTTCGCGTTCGCGATGATGCGCCTGCCGGCCGAGCCGCGCGAGAGGCTCGTGAGCTTCTTCAAGGCGATCGCCGACACGATGCTGGTGGTGATCGGCTGGGTGTTGTGGATCGGACCGATCGGCGTGTTCGCGCTCGCTTATGTGGTCGGCGCCCGCGCCGGCGAGACGGCGTTCGGCGCGCTGCTCCATTATGTGCTCATCGTCACCGCGGTCGGAACCGTGCTGTGGCTCGCCGCCTGGCCGCTCGCCTGGTTCGGCGCCCGAATCTCGCCGTTGCGCTTCACCCGGGCGGTCGCCGCGAGCCAGGCGATGGCCTTCAGCACCCAATCCTCGCTCGCCTGCCTGCCCGCCATGCTGCGCGCGACCGGCAAGCTCGACGTGCCCGTCGCCGCCTCGGGCGTCGTGCTGCCGATGGCGGTCGCGATCTTCCGCGCCACCGGGCCCGCCATGAATTTCGCGGTCGCGATCTACATCGCTTATTGGTACGAAATCCCGCTGACGCCGACCATGCTCGTCATCGGGGTCCTCGCCGCCGCGACGACCACCATGGGGGCGGTGGGCATTCCGGGGCAGGCAAGCTTCGTCACCTCGATCGCGCCGATCTGCATCGCCATGGGCCTGCCGATCGAGCCGCTCGCCTTGCTGCTCGCGGTCGAGGTCGTGCCCGATATGATGCGGACGATGGGCAATGTCAGCATGGACGTCGCCGCCACCGCGACCGTCGCGCGGCGGACCGGCTTCGACGCGGACGAGGCGGGCACCCAGGAAGACAGATTGCTGAAGGAAGGCGCATGAAATATCGCACGCTGGGCCAGGGCCTGAAAGTCTCCGCGCTCGGCATCGGCTGCATGCCGATGGTCCGCGCCGGCAACATCTCCTACGGCAGCGCGAGCGACGACGAATCGATCGCCACCATCCACCGCGCCATCGATCTCGGCATCAATTTCTTCGACACCGCCGAAATGTACGGGCCGTTCGCCAATGAAGAGCTGCTCGGCGAAGCGATCAAGGGCAAGCGCGACGGCCTCGTCATCGCCACCAAATTCGCGCTGCGCTGGGACGGCAACCAGCCGACCGGCTTCGACGGGAGCCCGGAAAATGCGCGGCGCGCCTGCGAAGGCTCGCTCAGGCGGCTCGGCATCGAGACGATCGACTTGTTCTACCAGCACCGGGTCGATCCCAATGTGCCGATCGAGGAGACGGTCGGCGGCATGGCCGAGCTGGTCGAGGAGGGGAAGGTCCGCCACATCGCCCTCTCCGAGGCGGGGCCCGAGACGATCCGCCGCGCCGCCGCCGTCCATCCCATCTGCGCGCTGCAATCCGAATATTCGCTCTGGGAGCGCGACGTCGAGGACGAGATTCTGCCGGTCTGCCGCGAGCTCGGCATCGGCTTCGTGCCCTACAGCCCGCTCGGCCGCGGCTTCCTCACCGGCCAGATCCGAAGCAAGGCCGACCTTCCCGCCGACGACTGGCGCCACAACGATCCGCGCTATTCGGAGGAGAATTTCGCCGAGAATCTCAAGATTGTCGACGCGATCCGCGCGGTGGTCGACCGGCACGGGGTAAGCCTCGCCCAGGTGGCGCTGGCCTGGCTGCTCGCCCAGGGCGACGACATCGTCCCAATCCCCGGCTTCAAGCGCCGCGCGACGCTCGAGGACAGCGCCGCCGCTGTCGATCTCGAGCTTTCCGCCGGCGACCTGGAGGCACTCGAGGCCGCCCGCCTCGTCGCCGGCGCCCGCTACAACGAAGCGGGAATGGCGCGGGTCAAGCTCTGAAGGAGACAGTTACTTCATCCGCCCGCGCCTGAAGGGGGACAGTCACTTTCATCCGCCCGCGCCTGAATTTTGGACCTGTGATCGTGAAAGTAACTGTCCCCTCCCGGTCACCTCGGATTGTAGGCGTGGGGGAGAGCTCCTTCCTGGGGCTGGCGGTAACGGTCGCGAAGCCGCGTTTGGCGGCTCTCGAGGCTCTGGCGGACGCCGTCGATCCAGACCGCATCGACTCCGGTGGCGAGCTCGAGCGGGTCGCCGTCCCAGATCACCACGTCGGCGCGCCGGCCGGGCCGGAGCGAACCGATCTCGGCGCCGAGCCCGAGCGCTTCGGCCGGGCCGGAGCTGATCGCCGCGAACGCCTGGCTCCAGGTAAGGCCGGTATGGCCGGGCACCCGGCCGATGCCGACGAGATTGCCGGCATATTGGGTCGACAGGCGCACTTGGCGCGCCTCATCGTCGTTGATCATGCCGATCGCGACCGTGACGCCCGCCGCGCGCATCCGCCCGACATTGGACTGCGTGGCGGAAACCTGCTCGAAGCTCGCGGGCAGATCGACCAGCGCATTGGCGATGACCGGCACGCGCGCGGCCGCGATCTCCCGGGCGACGCGCCAGCCTTCGGTGGCGCCGACCAGCACGATCCGCAGGTTGGGGAATTCCCGCCTGAGCGCCAGCACCTGGAGGATGTCGTTCGCGCCTTCGACATGGACGAGCAGCAATTGCCGCCCCTGGAGCACCGGCACCAGAGCGGCGGCGTCGAACCGGGTCAACAGCACGTCGTCAGAGCGTTGCGTGCCCGGCAGCAGATAGGGGTTTTCCGCCAGATCCTCGGGCGGCGCGTGGTTCGGCGCCCGCCCTGCCCCGCGCGATCCGATCGGCAGGCGCAGGTCGCGTGCTTCCCTGAGCGCGCTCCTCAGAAGGACATGCGCCGAGGCGCGGCTGCCGCCGGCGTCGCGCGCGCCGGCTTCGCCCAGTTCGATGAACTGGAAGGCGCGGGCCCGCGTGATCGGCGACATGTCGCCGCCAAGATCGATGACCGCGCCCTGGCCGGCGAAGATGCTGCGCGACGTCGCCGGCGACACCACGGCGCGGGTGACGCCCGCCGCCCGGCTGACCGCGATCGAGCTCACCTCCGGATTGATCGCCGGCGCGACGTCGATCGCGGCGTTGAAGGGCGAGGTCCCCGCCCTGGTATCGTTGGTCGCATCGACCGCGTCGACCTCAACAAGGCCGATGCGCGAGAAGCCCGCGATCACGCCCGTCGTCACCCATTTGCCGCGCGCGTCGACCAGGGTCGCGCCGGCCGGCACGGCGACATTCGCGCCCGCCGCGACCACCCGTCCGTCGCGGATGACGACGATGCCGCCATCGATCGGCTCGGAGCCGTCGCCGATCACTACCCGGCCGCCGGTGAATGCGATGGTCTCGGCAAGTGCCGGCTGGGCGGTCAGGAAAGCCAGCCCGGCCAGCAGAACCGTTCGTGTCCAGCGAAGTGGAGACACCCCGCCGGGCGCAGCCGAGGCCCATTCTCGGCCGCGCTCGAATGGGCCCCTCGACTTCGCTCGGGGCGAACGGAATTTCCTGTCCGCACGAAGGGCCCTCATTTCACGTCTCCTTCGCCCGGCTGGCCAAGCTCGAAATCGCTGACCGGGCGGCGCCGCGGGTCGCTCATGTCGTACATCAAGGCGCCGTCGATCCAGACCTGCCGCGGGCGGGTGTAGACGCTGAACGGATTGCCGTTCCACAAAACGACGTCGGCGCGCTTGCCAGCGCGCAACGACCCGGTCTGGTCGGCGATGCCGAGCGCGGTCGCCGGGTTGATCGCCAGCCAGCGCCACGCGACCTCGTCGGTAATGACCAGGCCCATGCGCCGCCCATCCGCCAGCGCCTTTGCCGCCTCCTGGTTCAGGCGCTGGATGCCGTTGGCATCGTCCGAATGAACGATCGCGCAGGCGCCGGCATTGTGGACCAAAGGAACGTTCTCGTTGACCGCGTCATAGGCCTCCATCTTGAAGCCCCACCAATCGGCCCACATCGCCGCGCAGGTGTTCGATTCGCGGAGCAGGTCGGCGATCTTGTAGGCCTCGACCGCGTGGTGGAAGCTGGCGATGCGGAAGCCGAACTCGCGCCCCATGTCGAGCATGACCGCCATCTCGTCGGCGCGGTAGCAATGATTGTGGACCAGGACCCGGCCGTCGAGCACCTCGACCAGCGACTCGAGCGCCATGTCGCGCGCCGTGTTGGGATCGCGCGCGCGCCGTTCGCGATATTCGACAGCGCGCTGCCAGGTCGCGCGCATCAGGGCGATATTGCCCATCCGCGTCTGCGGCATCTGGTTGCGGCCGCCATAGACCCGCTTGGGATTCTCGCCGCAGGCCATTTTGAGCCCCCGCGGCGCGCCCGGAAAGCGCATCGCCTGCATGGTGCGCGCCGGAACGTTGCGCAGGGTGACGCCGCGCCCGCCGAACAGGTTCGCCGAGCCGGGCAGGATCTGGAGCGTGGTGATGCCGCCATTGGCGAGCGCGCGCGAAAAGCCCGGATCCTGCGGCCAGACGCTGTGCTCGGCCCAGACTTCGGGGCGCACCGGGCTGGTGATTTCGTTGCCGTCGCTATGGGCTTCGACGCCCGGACTCGGATAATTGCCGAGATGGGAGTGGACGTCGATCACGCCAGGCGTCACCCACAGGCCGCGCCCGTCGATCCGCGTCGCGCCCTCCGGGATCGGCGTGTCGGCCCCGCCGACGGCCTGGATCCGGCCGTCGACCATGACCAATGTGCCGTTCTCGATCCGACCGCCCTCGCCGTCGAAGACAGTGGCGCCGCTGATCGCGGTCGGGACTCCGGCATAGGGACGGTAGGTCGAGGGGTAAGGGTCCGCAGGCGGCACGTAGCGCGCCGAAGCCGAAGCGGGCACGGCGGGGGCGGGCCGCTCCCGCGCCTGGTTGGCGCAACCGAAGAGGAGAGCGGCGGCCGCCGCCGCCGCCAGCCTTGCCCGCATTAGAGCCCGCCGCCCGGAACGCTGGGCTGCGTCGCCGGACGCATGCCCGCGGCCTGCGTCTCGCCGATTTCGCTCACGCCCGCCAAATCCGCGTCCTTCAGCGTGTCGAGGTGCATGAGCTTCTTGATCAGCGGCGAGATCAGGATCACGGCGACGCCGACACCGACCGCCACCCAGCCCACCGTCGTATAGACGCCGAGATAGGTTTGCGGCGTGGTCGCGGCTTCGCCCTCAAGGCCCTCGGCGCCCGTCGCGGCCGCGATCAGCCCGGCCGCGAAATTGCCGGTCGCCGAGGCGAAGAACCAAGTGCCCATCATGATCGAGGCCATATGCGCCGGCGCGAGCCGGTTCATGGCCGACAGGCCAACCGGCGACAGGCACAGCTCGCCGGTCGTATGCAGCAGGTAGATCAGGAAGATGAAAAGGACCGGCGTCGGATTGTCGATCCCGACCGAATAGGCTCCCGCGACCAGGACGAGAAATCCCGCGCCGAGCTGCATCATGCCGAGCCCGAACTTGGCCGGGGCCGAGGGTTCCAGGCCACGGCGTCCCAGCTTCACCCAAAGCAAGGCGAACAACGGCGCGAGCAGGATGATGTAAATCGGGTTGATCGACTGGAAGATCGCCGCCGGCACGCTGCCGATGTCGGCATAGCGGTCGGTGTACAGATTAAGCGATGAACCCGCCTGCTCGAACAAGGCCCAGAACAGGATCGAGCCGAAAATCAGGAACATCGCGGCAAAAATGCGGTCCCGATCCTCGCCGACAACCGTCATGACCTGCTGAACGACGATCGCCAACAGGCCGAGCGCGCCGATCGCGGCCGCGATCCCGTAAAGCGGGAATGACCAGCCGCCGACCGAAAGCGGGCGATTGGCGAGCGCGAGCAGATCGGGAACGGCCAGCGAGCCCATGGCCATCGCCAGGAAGGCAAGGAAGACCAGTGCGCCGAGAGCGACCACGACCGACTTCAGGCCGGCTTGCCGGTCCGCCTCGGGGGCCGCCAGCCGGAACAGGCTGTAATGGATGATGCCGGCGACCAGGATGACGCCGAACAAAGCCAGCAGCCAGCCGACCAGCGACTGATACTGAATCAGAACCCAGATGCCGCCCACGGCGGCGACGCCGATCAGGTACATCAGCCATTCGAACTTGAACGGTCCGACCGATGACTTGAGCTTCGCGGCGTCGGGAGCCTCGCCGCGGCCCAGCAGCAGCGGCTTGAAATAAATGAACACGAGCAGGCCCGAGAGCATGCCGAAGCCGGCGAGGCCGAATCCGTAACGCCACCCATATTTCTGCCCGAGATAGCCGGCGAGGATGGTGCCGATCGCCGCTCCGGCGTTGATGCCCATGTAGAAGATCGTATAGGCGCCGTCGCGGCGGACGTCGGTGCGCGGGTAGAGCTGGCCGACGATCACCGAGATGTTGGCCTTGAGGAAGCCCGAGCCGACGATGATAAAGCTCAAGGCAAGCCAGAACATGTTGATCGTCGCGTCGGCTTGGCCCCCGCTGCCTTCGAACGCCATAAGGAAATGGCCCAAGGTGAGCAGGACCGCGCCGAACAGCACCGCCTTGCGCTGCCCCAGATAGCGGTCGGCCAGATAGCCGCCGAGCACCGGCGTGATGTAAACGAGCGCCGTGTAGGCGCCGTAGATGATCGACGAGCGCTCGTCCGAGAACAGCCAGTGCTGGGTCAGATAGAAAATCAGCAGCGCCCGCATGCCGTAATAGGAGAATCGCTCCCACATCTCGGCGAAGAACAGGACGTAGAGGCCCTTTGGGTGCCCCGCGAATTCGGGCTCCTTCCTGGTTACAATGAGTGCGCCGCCGGCGAGGAGAATGAGGAGAAGGACGAGCGCGCCTAGCGCGATAAAGTCTTCGGTGGCCATCCGGCGCTGCTCCCTGAACGAATTTATCGGGCCGCTCGTGCGGCGGCCTTGGAGGTCGCGCACGATAACGTGCTAATTACGGTTGTGAAGCAGGATTGTTGCAGTGCGCCGCCGCTGCTAGCCCCGTCCGCTCATGCTCAACGACCGCTCTTCGACCCTCGCCCTCCTCAACTCCCGCCGGTCCGGCCGCCCGCGCGACCTGGGCGCGCCGGGGCCAAGCGCGGAGCAGCTGCGCGAGATTCTCGCCATCGCCATGCGCACGCCCGATCACGGCAAGCTCCATCCCTGGCGGTTCGTCCACGTCGCGCGCCGCCGCCGCCCCGCTTTCGCCGCCTTGCTCCAGGACGCCTATCGCGCCGACAATCCCGAACCCGGCCGGCTCGAGATCGAGGCGACCGAACGCTTCGCCCACCAGGCTCCCGAGCTGATCGTCGCGCTGTCGAGCCCCACGCCCGGCATCAAGATCCCGGTCTGGGAGCAGCAGCTCAGTTGCGGCGCCGCCTGTATGAACCTGGTGTTCGGCGCCCATGCGATGGGCTTCGCCGCCGGCTGGGTCACCGGCTGGGCGGCCTATTCTCCCGCCGTGCTCGCCGCCTTCGGCGCCCCGCCCGAACGGATCGCCGGCTTCATCTTCCTCGGCACCCCCGGCGCCGAGCTCGAGGAGCGGTTGCGCCCCGCCTTCGAGGAAGTCGTTTCGGAATGGGAACCGCCGCGCGGCTGACCCGAAATCTCCGCTTGACCTCGGTAGTGTATTAGCACAGTATGACGCAATGAACGAAGATCGCCCGGTTTACCTTCGCCTGCGCGACAATATCGCCGCGATGATCCTCGAGGGCCGCGTCCGCGACGGCGATGCGCTCCCCTCGGTGCGCAGCCTCGCGGCCGATTACGGCGCCAACCCGCTGACCGTCGCCAAGGCCTATCAGACCTTTCAGGAGGAGGGGTTGGTCGTGGTCAAGCGCGGCGTCGGCATGTTCGTCGCCCCGCAGGCGGCCGAACGGCTGCGGACGGCCGAGCGCAAGGCCTTCCTCGAAAATCGCTGGCCGGGGATCGTTTCGCACATCCGCCGGATCGGGCTCGAGCCCGAGGATTTGATCGAGCGCGCGCTCGCTTGATTCGGCTTTCGCGCTGACGCACCATGACCGCGCGTCTAGGGAGGCCGGGATGCGCGCGTTCCGAACCATTGCATTGCCCGCTTTGCTGCTGGCGGGCTGCGCCGGGCACCATGATGAGCTGGGGCCCGCCGGCATTCCTTATGCCTGCGCCGACGGCAAGGAGGCGCGAATCTTCTACGAAGGCGGCGGCTATTTTCCGCGGGCCAGCGCCCGCCTCCTCTACGGCGGCCGGTCGATCGAGATGCAGGCGACGCCGCCCACTTACGGCCTACGCTACGTCGGCGACACCGGCGGCGAGAATGCGCCGATCCTGATCTGGTCGGCACGCGGCGAGGAAGCCTGGCTGGCCGAGCTCGCGCCCGGCGAGAGCGAAGAGCGGCAGATCGCGCATTGCACCCGCCTGCGCGCGGGCGGCGCGCCGGTCGAGCCCGAGGCCGGGCATCACTAACCCCGCGCCACTGTGACGGATTTGCCGCACCGCCCCGGCCGTTAAGGGCAAGGTCAGCGACACGCCGTTACATTCCCTTAGCTTGCCTCCTATCTGGGGAGCGCAAACAGGGGGCCGCGGACCGGGTCGGGAATGACGAACCATGTAAGAAGCTTGTCTATCGCGGCCGCCGGTGCGCTGCTGCTCGGCGCCGCCTGCGGCGCTGCTGCGCAGGAGACAGGCAACGCAATCGGCAATCCGCAGCTGCGCGACTTCCAGCTCGAGCCCCAGCGGCGCATCGTCACCCAACCCCCGCCCGCGCCGGTCGTCGTCGCGCCCCCGCCGCCAACCACCACCCGGCCGCAGGCGACGACACCCGCCCGCCAGGCCGAGTCGCGTCCAGCATCCACGAGCGAGCCCCGGCAAGCGCCCGCACCCCAGCCCCAGCCGCCGCCGAGCATATCGCCTTCGATCGCCCCCGAGCCGATCGCTCCGGAACCAGTTCCCCCGGTCGCACAAACGCCTGCCCCTCCCGCCGAAGCGCCGGGCGGCGGCTTCCCGTGGCTCTATGCAATCCCCGCCGCGGCGCTGGTCCTGCTTGGCCTGGCGCTGCTGCGCCGCCGCCGGCGGCGGCGGCCCGAACAGCATGCGCCCGAACCGGTCCTAATCCCCGCTGCCGCCCCGCCCGCGCCGCGCCCCGATCCGGTCCCGCGGCCGTGGATCGAGCTCACGCTCAAGGCGGAGCGCGCCTCGGCGACGCTCGACCAGACGGTCGTCCAGTTCGAGCTCGAGATCGCCAACACCGGCAAAAGCCCGGCGCGCAACCTGCGCATCGACGTCAAGATGTTCAACGCCGGGGCCGAGCAGGACAAGGAGATCGGCGCCTTCTTCCGCACCGCGGGGCGGGAGAGCGCCCGGCTCAATCTCCCCGGGGTCGGCCCCGAGACCAGCGGCGTCATCCGCGGCGAGGTCACGATGAAGCGCGACGAGATGCGCGCGGTCGTGCTCGACGACAAATATCTGTTCATCCCCGTGCTCGCCGTGAACGCGCTCTACGACTGGGGCGACGGACGCAGCGGCCAGACCTCCAAATCCTATGTCGTCGGCCGCGAGCTCGAAGCCCCGAGCGCGAAGATGGGCGCGTTCCGCGTCGACCAAGGGCCGCGCGTCTGGCGTACGATCGGCCAGCGCCAGCACACGCTTGCCAAGCGGGTCTAAGCGGCGAAAACATCGTCCGGGATCGAGTAGAGCAGAGCGGCGCCAGAAATCGCCTCAGCTTTCAAGCCCATCGCCTCCTCGACCACATAGTCGCGATAATAAGTGGCGGCCGCCACCTTCATCCCCAGAAAGCCGGGATCGCCCTCACCGCCCGCGAGCTGGCGGTCGGCTTCGTCTTCCTGCTTCTTCAGAAGCCATCCCGCCACGGCCACTGAAAGCATCGTCAGCAATGGATAAGAGCCGGCGAGCCGATCGTCATTGTCGGCTTCCCCGCTCCTCATCCAGTCGACCACCTCGTCGATACCATCGACCAGCGGTTCGATAGGCCAGCCGCACGAACCAGCGCGGATTTCGTCGAGCAGGCGCCTGAGCGTCTCCCCGCCTTCCAGCCCGATTTTCCGCCCGACCAGGTCCGCCGCCTGGATGCCGTTCGTCCCCTCGTAGATCGGCGAGATGCGGGCGTCGCGAAAGTGCTGGGCTGCGCCGGTCTCCTCGACATAGCCCATGCCGCCATGGACCTGAACGGCGAGGCCGGTCACCTCGACGCCGACGTCGGTGCCATAGGCCTTGACGAGCGGCGTCAGCAGATCGGCACGCGCGCCCGCCGCCTCGTCGCCAAGGCCCGCCCGGTCGGTCTGGCCGGCGCAATAATAAGCGAGCGCCCGGGCGGCCTGGGTCAGCGCCTTCATCCTGAGCAGCATCCGGCGGACATCGGGAAACTCGATGATCCGGGCCGGCCGCCCCTCGCGGCTGCCCTGGACCCGCTCCCTCGCATAAGCGACCGCCTGCTGCGTCGCGCGCTCGGCGATAGACACGCCCTGCAGGCCGACATTGAGACGGGCGTTGTTCATCATCGTGAACATCGCCGCCATGCCCCTGTTCTCCGCGCCGATCAGCCAGCCGGTCGCGCCGCCTTCATCGCCATAAGCCATGACGCAGGTCGGCGAGGCGTGGATGCCGAGCTTATGCTCGATCGACACGCAGCGGACATCGTTGCGCTCCCCGCCGGCCAGGATCTTGGGAACCAGGAACAATGAGATGCCCCGCGTCCCCAGCGGCGCGCCGGGGAGGCGGGCGAGGACGAGATGGACGATATTGTCGGCAAGGTCGTGCTCGCCGAAGGTGATGAAAATCTTCTGGCCGATGATCCTGTAGCTCCCGTCACCCTGGGGCTCGGCCCGGGTCTTCAGGGCGCCGACATCGGAGCCAGCCTGCGACTCGGTGAGATTCATCGTCCCGGTCCATTCGCCGGTGATGAGCTTCGGCAGCCACGCCTGCTTGAGCGCGTCCGAGCCATGATGTTTGAGCGCCTCGACCGCGCCGGGCGTCAGCATCATGACCAGCGAAAAGCCCATATTGGCCGAGCCGAGATCCTCCATCACCACGACGGCCAGCGTCAGCGGCAGCCCCTGCCCGCCATATTCCACGGGCCCGGCAAGCGTGCCCCAGCCGCCCTCGACATAGGCGCGATAGGCCTCGCGGAAGCCCGGCGGCATGGCGACGCCCTCGCTCGACCATTTGGCGCCGACCGTGTCGCCGATCCGGTTCAGGGGCGCGAAGGCGCCGGCGGCGAACTGGCCGGCGCCTTCGACGATCGCGTCGACCAGATCGGGGGTCGCTTCGGCGAACGCATTGTGTCCCGCCAGCTCGTCCATTCCGACCACATGGCGGAGCAGGAATCGCTGCTCCTCGACAGGCGGCGTGTAGGTCATGGCAGGCTCCGGGGCGTTGCGCGGATGGAAGGGGCGCTATAGCCCGGCGCGGTGAGCGCGCAAAACACCCGTGTCCTGCCCTATGGCGCCGAGGCGATCGCCGAGGCCGCGCGCCTGATCGCGGCCGGCCAGATCGTCGCCATGCCGACCGAGACCGTCTACGGCCTCGCCGCAGACGCGACCGACGGCGAGGCCGTCGCGCGCATCTACGAGGCCAAGGGCCGACCCCGCTTCAACCCCCTCATCGTCCATGTCAGGGATGTCGCCCAAGCCGGTGAAATCGCTCTGATCGACGCGGATGCCGAGGCTCTGGCCGAGCGCCATTGGCCGGGCCCGCTCACCTTGGTCCTACCCTTGCGCGAGGGCGCGCCGATCGCCGCGCTGGTCACCGCCGGCCTGCGGACGATCGCCATCCGCGCGCCCTCGCATCCGGCGATGCGCGACCTGCTCGCGGCGACCGGCAAACCACTCGCCGCCCCTTCCGCCAATGCCAGCGGCCGGATCAGCCCGACCCGCGCGAGTCACGTCCTCGCCAGCTTGGGCGGCCGCATTCCGCTGATCGTCGACGGCGGCCCGACCGAACACGGCCTTGAATCCACGATCGTCGCGCTGACCGGAGGCCCGCCCCGCCTGCTCCGCCCCGGGCCGATCGACCTCGGGCTCAGGGTAGAGGATTCGGCCGCAATCGAATCCCCGGGTCAGCTCCGAAGCCACTATGCCCCCGCCAAACCGCTTCGGCTCGATGCGGTCGCGGCGCGGCCCGGCGAATGGCTGCTCGGCTTCGGCGCCATCCCCGGCGACGCCACGCTCAGCGCTTCGGGCGATCTGCTAGAGGCCGCCGCCAACCTCTTCGAAAGGCTGCACGAAGCCGAAGCGGCGCCCGAGCCGAGCATTGCCGTCGCCCCGATCCCCGACACCGGCCTCGGCGTCGCGATCAACGACCGCCTCCGCCGCGCCGCCGCCTAGGTCGCCGCTGCTTCGTCTTTGAGCCGTTCGGCGAAGCTCTTGCGCAATTTCCGGAGCTTGGGCGGTATGACCGCCAGGCAATAGGAACTGCGCTGACCCTCCCCCTTCCAATAATCCTGATGGTAATCCTCCGCCGGATACCATGCGCCCATGGGCTCGATCGTGGTGACGATCGGATCGGCCCGGCCCGCCGCCGCGCGATCGATGCCGCGCCGCGCCGCTTCCTCCTGGTCGGCCGAGGCCGGAAAGATCGCCGAGCGATATTGGGTGCCGACATCGTTGCCCTGGCGATTCAGCTGGGTCGGATCGTGAGTCGCGAAGAAGATGTCGAGGATGTCGTCATACGAGATTTCGCCGGGATCGAAACTGACCCGGATCGCCTCGGCGTGGCCGGTGTCGCCGCCGCAGACCTGCCGGTAGGTCGGGTTGGCGACGTGGCCGCCGATATAGCCGCTCTCGACCGCCGAGACGCCGATCAGATCCTTGAACACCGCCTCGGTGCACCAGAAGCAGCCGCCCGCCAATATCGCCTGCTCGTGCGCCATGCCGATCTCCCTTGTCCGTACGGACCCTAGATAGCGATCGCGGCGTCCGGTTAAAGCCGCGGCTTGTCGCGCCGCGGCCGGGCGCGCGGCAGGGTGAAGCGAAACACCGCGCCGCCTTCGGGCCGGTCCTCGCCCCAAATCTGGCCCCCATGCGCCTCGACGATCGTGCGGCTGATCGGCAAACCGATCCCCATTCCGCCGCTCTTGGTGGTCATGAACTGGGAGAACAGGCTGTCCACATCACCCGCGCCGAGGCCGACGCCGGTGTCCGCCACGGCTATCTCGACCAGCTCGCCCTTGACCGCGCGGGTCGAGATGACGACCTCCCGGTCGGTCATTCCATCCATCGCCTCGACCGCGTTGCGGACGAGGTTGATCAGAACCTGCTGAATCTGGACCCGATCGGCGCGGATCCATTGCGCGGCCGGATCGAGATCGAGCCGATGGCGTACGCCGAGCATCTTCTCGTCGACGAAGGCGAGCACGCTCGCATCCGCGATCAGCTTGGGGAGGTGCTCGACCAGGACCGACACAGTGCCGCGCGACACCAGTTCGCGCAGCCGGCGCACGATCTCGGCGGCGCGCCGGGCGCCCGATTCGGCCGCATCGAGCGCTTCGTGGAGATCGGGATCGGCGACGCCTATGCGATCGGCGACCCGCTTCGCGCCACTGATGAAATTGCCCAAGGCTGTCAGCGGCTGGTTGAGCTCGTGGGCGAGGGTCGAGGCCATCGCCCCCATCGCGCTCAGCCGGGACACATGGACCAGTTCCGCCTGCATCCGCCTGATTTCCGCATCGGCCCGGCGGCGCTCGGTGAGATCTGCCATCGCCCCGACCGCGCGGATCGCATCGCCGCTGACGGTGCGGATGATGAAACCTCGATCGAAGATATCCGCATAGCTGCCGTCGTCGCGCTGGAAGCGGTAGGTCGCCGACCAGCGCCGCTCCGCGCCCGTGATCGCCTCATGGCGGCTTTGCAGGACGGAGATCCGATCCTCGGGATGGATACGGTCTTCCCACCAAGAGGCCGGCTTGCGTCCCAGCGGCGATTGTGCGCGGCCCAGGATTGCCGCCGCATTGTCGCTCCAGTCGACGACGTCGGCGATGAGATCGTGGTCCCAGACCGCATCGTTGGTCGCCTGGATGGCAAGGCGGTAGCGCTCCTCGGCGTCGCGGCGGGCGAGCTCCGCCTCGCGCTGGAGATGGATGTCCTCAATCGTGCCGTACCAGCGCAGGATCCGGCCCTCCTCGTCGCGTCGCGGCGCCGCGCGCATGCGCACATAGCGGTAGCTGCCGTCGGCGAGGCCCATCCGGAACTGCCCGTGATAGGGCGTGCCGTTGGAGATGGATTCGGCCCAGCCGGTCAACATCCGAAAGCGATCGTCGGTGTGGATCGCCATGCCCGGCGGCGTTCCGGGCTCCAGGCCGGTCAATTCCCAGAAGCGCGGGCTGATGCTGGTGACCGGCCCTTCCGGCTCCGCGATGAAGGCGATCTGCTGGCTCAGCTCCAGCGTGATGCGGTGAAGCTCCTCGCTTTCGCGCAGCCTTTCCTCGGCGTCGCGCCGCGCCTGCCCGAGAACACGCTCTTCCTCGATATCCTCGGTGATCCCGTACCAGCGAAGTATTCGTCCTTCCGGGTCGCGCCGAGGCATCGCGCGGACGCGAAAGCAGCGATAGGAGCCGTCCTTCATCCGCAGGCGGGACTCGACGTCGTAGGGCTCGCCCGAGGAAAGCGCGGCGACCCACCGATCGCGGGTTCGCTCGCGGTCGTCCGGATGGATCGAGAGCAAAGCGTCGTCATCGCCGGTCATTCCGGTCAGCTCGTGATAGCGGTCGCTCAGCTGGAGCCCGGTGCCGTCGGGTTCGACGGTCCAGGCGATCTGCTGCATCAGCTCGAGCGTGATGCGATACATCTCCTCGCTCTCGCGCCACGGCTCCGCGCCCAGGGGTTCCGCCATCCGCTTGGCTTTATTGGGCGGCAAACCGGCCATGCGTCAGCCGGCCGGCGGTTTCGCCGGCTCGATCCCCGCCTCGAGCGCCAGCGTCAGCGCCTCGGCGAGGCTGGCCGCGTGGAGCCGGTCCATCATGTTGCCGCGGTGCATTTCGACCGTCCTCAGGCTGATCCCGAGCGCGTTGGCGATCTCCTTGTTGGATAGGCCGGCGAGCAGGTTCCGCAGGACCTCCTTCTCGCGGCCGGACAAAGCGGCGGCACGCTCGTGTGCCTCGCGACGGCGGCGCCCGGCGGCTTCGCGGTCCTTGAGCAGGGCAAATGCCTGGGCGAAGCCGGCGAGCAGGGACTGCTCCGAGAAGGGCTTCTCAATGAAATCGACCGCGCCCAGCTTCATCGCCCGCACCGCGACCGATATTTCGCCATGTCCGGTCATGACGATCACCGGCCAATCGATCTTGCGCTCGGTGAGCGCTTCGATGACCTGGAAGCCGTCCATCTGCGGCATCCTGAGATCGAGCAGTACGCAGCCCGGCTCGAGGTCGGGCAGCGCCTCGAGGAAATCGAGCCCGCTGCCGAACGGGTGAGAGCGGATTTCGGCCGCGCCCAGCATGAAGCTCAACGAACGCCGCACATCACGGTCGTCGTCGATCACGTAGACGCTATGGCGTTCCAGCTTGGGCGTCCTTTTGCATTTCCGGTCCCGCTCGATTGCCTCACCAATGGGTCCTGAAACGCCAAAGCGCAACCCAAAGCCACCCCGATCGGGCAGATCGAACGATGAGACGGAACGAGGAACGTCCGGACGTTGGCGCGAGTTGAGCCCGCCAGAGGAGAATTGCCCATGGAACCGGTCACGTCCCATTCGGAGCCGAGCGACGTGAATGCGGAGCAAGGCAAGGTGCTCGTCGAGGGGCCGGACGGAGTCGCGGTGACCCTGACGCCCGACGCGGCGGAGGAAACCGCGCGCCGGCTGGTTAGCGCCGCTTCGGAGGCGAGGCTCCAGGAAGGGAGCTGATCCGGGCCGGATCCGCCTCCGGGCGGAGCTGGTCCATCCGGCATTGCTCCGGCGCCTTGTCAGGCCGCCAGCGCAGGAATTTGGTGCCGTGGCGGAAGCGGTCGCCAGTGACGTGATCGTAGCGCACCTCGGCGACGAGCTCGGGCCGCAGCGGCCGCCATTCGGCCGACCGCTCATTGCTCCAGCGGCTCGGCCCGCCCGGCGCATTTCCGGTAAAGCCCGGCGGCCCGATCAGCGCCTCGAGCCGCTTGGTCAGAAGCGGCTTCTCCTTCGCGGGAATCGCGGACGTAAAGCCGACATGATCGAGTTCGCCCGCCTCATTGTACAGACCCAGCAACAGCGATCCGACCTCTCCTCCCTTTGCGGCATAGCGAAAACCGCCGACCACGCAGTCGGCGGTGCGCAATTGCTTGATCTTGAGCATTGCGCGCGCCCCCGGCCGGTAGGGCTCGTCTCGGCTCTTGGCGATGATTCCGTCGAGCGCGCCGCCGGCGAGGTCGAGCCAGGACAAAGCGACATCGCGATCGACCGTACAGGGCGACAGCGGCAAATTCTCGTCGGCGGCGTCGCGATGAAAAAGCTCGAGCGCTTCGCGACGCTCGGCGAGCGGCGCTTCGAGAAGGCTCGCGCCGTCCAGGGCCAGGCAATCGAACAGCATCAGTTGCGCGGGCCTCTCCGCGGCGAGCTTGCGGATGCGGCTCTCGGCCGGATGGAGCCGCAGCTGCAACGCCTCGAATGAAAGAAACCCTCCCACCGGAATGATCAGTTCGCCGTCGAGCACGAAGCGGTCCCGCGCGAGCGCGCCGACCCGCGCCACTACCTCCGGGAAATAGCGCCCGAGCGGCCGCATCGCTTTGGATTGGAGCGCCACCTTCGCGCCGTCGCGGAAGACGAGGCAGCGAAACCCGTCCCACTTGGGCTCGAACTGCCATGCATCGCCCTGAGGCAGCCGTTCGGCCGCTTTCGCCTCCATCGGCCGCAAAGGCGGCGCCAAGGCGAGGCGGGAGAATCGGCCCCAGGAGCTTTCCATATCCATCGAAAAGCCAGACTCCTACCATTCACCGCAGTTCCGCCACGGTTCGTCGGTAAGTGGTAAAACTGCTTAATAGCTGCCCAGCCAGGATGCGGCGAATGACGGCGTGGCCGCGACGAATCGACTCGAACCGCACGGTCACCTCGTTGAGGCACAAAGGAAAACTACTTAAGTTCCCAATTGCACCGGGGAGGGCATTCCAAAGTGATATTGTCGCGACGGCAGATGATCGAGGCTGGAGCCGCCGCGGGCGCGCTCGCGGCGATGTCGTCGCCTCTCCTTGCCGCGGTTATCGATCCGCGGCGCAGCCCGCCCGATCGCCTGCCCGCCCGCCCGCGGGTCGCCGTCGATCCGGTCATCGATCCGCGCATCGTCGCCCGAGCCCGCGCCTCGTTCGACCGCCACCGCGCCTCGCTCGGCCATATCGATATCGTCGGCATCGTCGATTTCGCCCGGGCCTCGTCGGAGCCGCGCTTCTATTTGCTCGACACCAATAGCGGCCGGGTCAGCCGCCACCTCGTCGCCCACGGCCGCGGCTCGGATCCCGGGCATACCGGCTTCCTCCAGCGTTTCTCGAACCGGCCGGGCTCCGAAGCGAGCTCGAACGGCGCCTATGTGACCGGCGCTTATTATCCCGGTCAATACGGCCGTTCGATGCGGGTGCGCGGGCTCGATCACAGCAACAGCAACGCCGAATCGCGGGCGATCGTCGTCCACTCCGCCTGGTATGCCGAGCCCAATATGCTCACCACCAATGACGGCCGGCTGGGCCGCAGCGAAGGCTGCTTCGCTTTGTCCCATTCCAGCCTCCAGGAAGTCCTCGCCCGCCTCGGGCCCGGCCGCTTCCTCTACGCCGAGCGCCTCGCCTGAAGGGGACAGTAGCTGGTCCCATTGTCACTGGGCGTCCGCCGCTTCTTCCGTTTTCACCGCCTCCAGCGGGTTTACCGCCGGGCCGTGGATGATGTTTCCGTCGAGCGCGAAGCGCGAGCCGTGGCAGGGGCAGTCCCAGGTCCGGTCGGTCTCGTTCCAACCGACTATGCAGCCCATATGGGTGCAGACCGCCGAGACCGCGTGGAGCGCGCCCGCCTCATCGCGAAATCCGGCGACATTCTCGCCGCCGATCTTCAGGATCGCCGCCTGGCCGGGCGCGAGATCGTCGAAGCTGTGTCGCTTGCCCGCCAGATAGCCCCCGATCAAATGCGAAGCCGTCTCGGCATTGCCGGCGGCAAATTCCTTCGCCGACGCGATCGGCTTGATCCGGGTGGCGTCGAACAGCTTGAGCCAGGGATTGTCGCGGCCTTCGATCAGATCGGCGATCAGGATCGCCGCGGCGGTCCCGTTCGTGATGCCCCAGGCGTTGAAGCCGGTGGCCACCAGATACGAATCCCCGAGCGAGGACGACCAGCCGATGAACGGGGCGTGGTCCATCGGCGTGTAATCCTCGTTGGTCCAGCGATAGTCGGCCCGGACGCCGAAATTGTCGGCGGCGAACCGGTCCAGATCGGCGAAGCTCTCCCGCTCCGCATCGACATGGCCGTGCTTGAACGAGGGCCCGGCGAAGATCAGCCAATCCTGCCCGGCATCGTCGCGATGGCCGCGAACCGAATGGCGCGGCGTTTCGACGCTGATGTACATGCCCGGCGGCACGCGCGCCTTGTCGGCGCGGCCCATGATCACCGGATGCATGTGCGGATAGGCCTCGGCGAAAAAGAGGCCGGTCTTGCCGAGCGGCAAATGGGTCGCCATCACCACCTGGCGGGCTCGGACGCCGCCCCGGTCGGTCGCGATCCGATGCGGATCCCAGTCGATCACCCGCGACCCCTCGAAGACGTGGCATCCGGCGCCGGGGATGGTCTCTGCCAATCCCTTGACGTAGCGGACCGGGTGGAATTGCGCCTGCTCGCGCCAGCGCATCGCCGCCAGCACCGCGAACGGGAGGCCGATGTCGCGCGTCAGCGAGGCGGGCAGGCCGAGGCGAACGGCCAGCCCCGCCTCCGCCTCGATCCGCTCGACTTCATTCTCCTCATTGGTGAAGACGTAGGCGTCGGCCGTCTCCAGATTGCAGGCTATCTTCTCACGCGCCGCCAGCTCGCGAATCGTCCTGAGGCCCGTCTCGTTCGCTTCTCCATAGAGCCGGGCGCCTTCCTCCCCGAACTTCCGCGCGATGATCGAATAAGCGATATTGTGCTGGGAAGTGATTTTGGCGGTCGACTTGCCGGTCACCTCCTCGCCGACGCGGCGGGCTTCGACGAGGGCGACCGAAAGGCCGCGATCCTTGAGCATGCGGGCGGTCGTGACACCGACGATTCCGCCCCCGATTATGGCGACATCGGCCTCGATTTCTCCCGAGAGCGCCGGGAAGGCCGAAGCCGGCGCGGTAGCGTTCCAGTAGGATTGGTGGCGCGCCATGGTGGAGCTCCGGGCTGATCTGCTGTCAGCCGTGACAACCCGCGCCGGGCCTCCCCGTTCCTTGGAATCCTAGTTGCTGGCCTGCTCGACCCGCGCGCCGCGGGGGCGGTTCAGCGCCTGGCGCACCGGCGCGTCGCGACCGTAAATGTCGCCATAGGTGACGATATCGCCGTCGCTGGTGGCGGCCGCGGTGAAATAGGCGATGTAGACCGGGACCGTCGCCGCGAGAGAAACCGACCGGTTACGTCCGGTGTCGATCGCGCGGTCGATCTCGCCGCGGCTCCACTGGCCGGTCGGCGCGAGCAGCAAGGCCGCGAAATCGCGCACGTTCTGGGTGCGGATGCAGCCATGGCTGAAGGCGCGCTCGGGCCGGCCGAACAAAGCCTGCGACGGGGTGTCGTGCAGGTAGATTGCGTGGCCGTTCGGCATCTCGATCTTGAGCCGGCCGAGCGCGTTGCGCGGCCCCGGCGGCTGGCGGACGCTGATGCCGCCGGCGGTGCGCGTGACCTCATAGCCCGGGCCGAAGCGACCGCCCTGCGAGGCGATGATGCTTTGCGGTACGTGCCACCACGGATTGAACGTCACCCCGGTGATCGCGGCATTGAGCTGCGGCGTCGGCGTCCGCCGCGCGCCGACGACGGCGCGGTGGCGCGCGGTCACACGGCCGTCGTCGACCAGTGCCGCGGTAAAGGCGGGAACGTTGACCAGGACGTGGCGGGCGCCGAGGTTGCGGGGCATCCACCGCCAGCGCTCCATGTTGGTTCGGATCAGGTCGCGGCGCGCCGTTTCGGCTTCGGGCGTGTTCGCCAGTGCCCGCTTCAGCCCCGCATATTGGGGATGGGTGGGCAGCAGCGCATCGAGCGCCGCGCCGACGCCGCCGCCGCGGGTGATCTGGGCAAGCAATCTTTGCTGTCCCGCCGCGTCCAATATGCCGTCGGTCATGTGCCAATCGACCCGGCTGCGGCCGCGCACCGCGCCGCCGCTCAAATCCGAAACCAGGCGAAGGAAGATCGGCGTCGCGACCTGCGACAGCGCCGCCTCCTCGCCCGCGATCGCCGCGCGCAGCCGGTCCGGGCCATAATCGGAAGGATCGAGCCCTTCCTGGCCGGCCCCCTCGATGTAGAGCAGCAGTTCCTGCGCGGTTTCACGGCGCCAGGCCGGCGTCTGCGGCTCCGATGTCAGCGTCTGATTGCTGAGCTGGGGCTGGGCCTGGGCCTGCACCTGGGCGCGCGCGGCGCTCTGGATCGCGCCGGGCATGGTCGGCGAAGTGAGCAAGATAATCAGGACGGAAAGGCGGAGGGCGCGTGTCATGCGCCCTCTTTACGCGCAGAGAGAGACTTGCGCTAGACTGTTTATTACGTGCGACGAACCGAGCCGCCTCCGCGACGAAGCGCAAGCGAGGCTTCGTATCGTATCCGGAACGTCAGGCGCCGGCGGGGCTGCGGTTGACCCAGCCGAAATAGGCGGCGACGAGGGCGAGGCCGGCGTGCAGCCAGATGTCGTTGCCGTAGAGCGGCACCAGGCCGAACAGGGTATCGAGGCCGGGCACGAAGCCGGCGACCGTCAGCACCGCATAGATGATGGCAACACCGCGCGCATAAAGCAGCGCGCCGCTGGCCGAGCGCGACGCCGCGAGGCCCCACAGGCCGAACAGCAGGTGGACCGCGTTGTGCAGCGCGTTTACCGGGAACATGCCGAGCAGCAGGAGGTGATGCTGGCCGGAGGCGACCGCGCCGCCTTCCGCGGGCTGAAGCAGCTGCGGAACGAATCCGGCGACGCCGGCGGCAATGAACACGATTCCGAAAACCAGTGCGAACGTGCGGATATTCATGCCTGCTCTCCCCTTGGTTCTATTGTTCGGGAGAATAGAGGAATGCGCGCGGCGGCGCCAGCTTTAGGTCAGGCGGCGTTGGAGATTGGCGACGCGCTTTCCAGCGAGGCGAGGAACCCGGCAATCGCGGCGACCGGCATGGCCGGGGCGTAGAGATGGCCCTGGAGCCCGTCGCAGCCGGCTTCAAGCGCGATCTGCTCCTCCTCGCGGCAGGAAATGCCTTCGGCCACGACCTCGAGGTCCATGGCGTGGCCGAGCGTGACCGCGGCGCGGATGATGGCGACGCTCTGGTCGCGCGCGGCGATGTCGATGAACGAGCGGTCGAGCTTGATCTTGTCGACCGGAAAACGGCGCAGGCAGGAGAGCGACGAATAGCCGGTACCGAAATCGTCGAGGACGATGCGGAAGCCGTCGCGGCGCAGCTCCTGGATGGTCGCGGCGCACAGCGAGCCATGCTCGATGAACAGGCTCTCGGTAATCTCGAGTTCGAGCTGCGAGGGCTCGACGCCCTCCTCCTCGGCGATCCCCCGTAGCAGCGCGGCGAAGCGCGGCGTGCGGAACTGCATCGGCGAAAGATTGACGGCGACATTGAGATCCGGCCACAGCCGCGCGACCTTGCAGGCGTCGCGGAACGCATATTGGCCGAGCTCGTCGATCACGCCACATTCCTCGGCGATCGGGATGAGCTCGCTGGGCGTGACCGAGCCCAGGGTCGGATGCTCCCAGCGCACCAGCCCCTCGAGCCCGGTGACCTTGCCGCGGCTGCCGATGATCGGCTGGAAATGGAGGTCGATCCCCTCGCCCTTGCTGAGGTGGCTGCGCAAGGCGGATTCGAGCTGGTCGCGGCGCTGGACGTCGGCGTCCATCGCCTCTGTGAAGATGCGGAAGCAATCGCGGCCCGCGGCCTTGGCGCGGTACATGGTGATGTCGGCCTTGCGCAGCAGCTCGGAGGCTTCGGCGATTTCCTTGCTGGCGAAGACGGCGCCGATCGACACGCCGACGCGGGCCTCGCGGTCGCCGATGATGAAGGGCTTGCGGATCACGGCGATGATGCGCTCGCACAGGCGGCGGACGTCGGCCTCGCCCTTGGGGCTGACCTGGACGATCGCGAATTCGTCGCCGCCGATCCGGGCGACGGTGTCGGTCTCGCGCAAGAGCGAGCGCAGGCGGTCGCCGACCTCCTGGACGAGCTTGTCCCCGGCATTGTGGCCGAGCGTGTCGTTGACCTGCTTGAAGCGGTCGAGGTCTAGCATGAGCAGGGCGACTTGCTCGCCCGAGCGGCGGTAGCGGGTCAGGGCCTGGCTGAGGCGATCCTCGAGCAAGGCGCGATTGGCAAGGCCCGTGAGTTGGTCGTGCAGCGCCTGGTGCTGGGCGCTCGCCTCGCGCGCCTCGAGCTCGTCGACCAGATCGACCAGCGACTTGTAGAGGAACGACATGACCAGGATCACGGCCACGGCGGAGGTAAGCGCGATCGGCCAGATCGAGCTGAACAGCTCGAACCGGGAACTGGCATCGTCCTTGATGATGCTGACCGTCGCGAAGTTCGTGAGAACGAGCGTCGCCACGGCTGCAGAAACGATCGGCGGGCCGACTTTGCGCGAATACCTCAAGTTCATCTCCCCCGGGGCAGGGGAAGAAATACCACCCTAGCGGTTAACAAATTGCTCAGTTTCGCAAGCGGCTGCGATATTAACCCTTTTCCGGCGGCGGGGCGTCCGGCAGAGAGAAATCGACCCCCTGGGCGAGCGGCAGATCGCGGCCGTAATTGATCGTGTTGGTGGCCCTGCGCATATAGGCGCGCCAGGAATCCGAGCCGCTTTCGCGGCCGCCGCCGGTCTCCTTCTCGCCGCCGAACGCGCCGCCGATCTCGGCTCCCGACGGGCCGATATTGACGTTGGCGATGCCGCAATCGGAGCCCGGGGCCGAGAGGAACATCTCCGCCTCGCGAAGATCATTGGTGAAGATCGACGAGGCGAGCCCCTGCGGGACGGCATTGTGAAGCGCGACCGCCTCTCCAAAATCGGAATAGCGAAGCACGTAGAGGATGGGCGCGAACGTCTCCTTCACCATGACCTCGCTCTGCCGGGGCATCTCGACCAGGGCCGGCCGCACATAAAGGCCGTCCAGCCCCTCGCCGCCGTGAACCGCACCGCCCTGCGCGCGCGCCTGGGCAAGCGCCGCCTGCATCGCGTCGATCGCCGCTTGGTCGATCAGCGGACCGACCAGCACCCCATCGTCCAGCGGGTTTCCGACCGCGACGCTCGACCAGATGGACTTGAGCCGCGGCACCAGCCGATCGTAAAGCTCGTCGTGGACGAACAGCCTTCTCAGCGTCGTGCAGCGCTGCCCCGCCGTCCCCATCGCCGAGAAGGAAATCGCCCTCTCGGCGAGATCGAGATCGGCCGACGGCGCGACGATCATCGCATTGTTGCCGCCCAGCTCGAGCAGCGCCCGGCCGAAGCGCGCCGCGACGCGGGGGCCGAGCGCGCGGCCCATTCGCGTCGATCCCGTGGCGGAGACCAAAGGCACGCGCGGATCGTCGGCCAGCGCCTCGCCGGCCTCGCGCCCGCCCTGCACGACTTCGAGCAGCCCCGCCGGCGCGTCGCCGAACCGCTCCTCGGCCCTGGCGAACAAGGTTGCGACAGCTTGCGCGCAAAGCGGTGTCTTCTCCGACGGCTTCCAGACCACGGAATCGCCGCAGACGAACGCCAGGCAGGCGTTCCAGGCCCAGACCGCGACCGGAAAGTTGAACGCCGAGATCACGCCCACGACCCCGAGCGGATGCCAGGTCTCCATCATCCGGTGGTCGGGCCGCTCGGTGGCGATGGTGAGGCCGTATAATTGCCGCGAGAGGCCGACCGCGAAGTCGCAAATGTCGATCATCTCCTGGACTTCGCCGAGCCCCTCGGAAAGGACCTTGCCGCTCTCCCGGCTGACCAGCCGCCCCAGCACGTCCTTCTCCTCGCGCAGCACCTCGCCCAATAACCGCACCAGCTCGCCGCGGCGCGGCGGCGGCACGAGGCGCCAGGCGAGGAATGCCTGCTGGGCGCGGCCGATTGCGGCCGAGACGGCGGCCGCGTCGGCGACATCTACCGAGCCGATCGGCGCGCCGTCGATCGGCGAAAAGGATTCGAGCTTCATCCGAGCCTCCCGATCAGGCTTTCAGCAGCGAGCGGATTGCGGACCTTGGCGCCGCTGATGAAGAAGGCGAAGACGTCGCGCGACCGCGCTTCGGCGGGCGCGTCGCTGACATAGGCCAGGCCCGGCGGGCTCTCGCCTACCGCCCAGGCGCGCGCCACGCCCGCCCAGCGATCGAGCGCGTCGGCGCCATAGCCCAAAGGCTCCTCCTGGCGGGCGCATTGCAGCCGCGCATAGACGAAATCGGCGCTCAGATCGGCGATCTGCGGATAGGTCTCATGCTCGGCGACGACGATCGCGACTTTGGCCGCGCGCGCCATGGCGACGAACTCGCGGCATTTGAAGCTCTCATGCCTGGGCTCGATCGCATGGCGCAGCGCGATGCCGTCGCGGCTGGTCGGCAGCAGGCCGAAGAAATCGCGGATCTCCGGCGCGTCGAACCTCTTGGTGGGCATCATCTGCCACAGGATCGGCCCGAGCTTGTCGCCCAATTCGGTGAAGCCCTGGGCGCAGAATTTGCCGATCGACTCCCCGGCATCGCCGAGCATCTTGCGGTTGGTGCAGAAGCGCGACGCCTTGACCGCGAACTTGAAGCCCGCGGGCACCATCGCGCCCCAGCGCTCGAACAGGGCCGGCGATTGCAGCTTGTAATAAGTCGCGTTGATCTCGGTCGAATTGAGCCGCGTCGCGAGATGCGCGAGCTGCTTCGCCCTGGCCAGCCCCGCCGGATAGAAGCTCCCCCGCCACGGATCGAAATCCCAGCCGCCGACGCCGATGTGAATCGATCCTTCCATCGCGCCCCTTTAGGCGGTTCGGGCGGGGCCGCCTAGGGTTCGTACTGGCGCCCGCAATGAGGGATTTCGTCGAGGTGGAACTCGTCCGTTGCCCCCGCTAATATCCCCGGTATGAAAAACGTGCTTCTGGTCGGCGCCGGCAAGATCGGCGCCATGATCACCGAGCTTCTGGTCAATAGCGGCGACTATCATGTGACCGTCGCGGATCATTCGGTCGCGGCCCTGGCCGGGGTGCGGCAACACGAACGGGTGGCGACCTTGCAACTCGACGTGACCGACAAGGAGGCGGTGCTGGGCGCGCTGAACGGCAGGTCCGCCGTGCTGTCCGCCGTGCCCTTCGCTTTCACCATTTACGTCGCCGAGGGTGCGGTCGAGGCGGGGGTCCATTATTTCGACCTGACCGAAGATGTCGCAACGACGCGCCGGGTGAAGGCGCTCGCCAAAGACGCCGCCTGCGTCCTCATGCCGCAATGCGGCCTGGCGCCGGGCTTCATCTCGATCGCGGCGAACGATCTCGCGCAACGGTTCGACACACTGGACGAGGTGCGGCTGCGCGTCGGCGCGCTCACCGAGCACCCGACCAACCGCCTCAAATACGATCTGACCTGGTCGATCGACGGGCTGGTGCACGAATATCTCGCCGAATGCGACGCGGTCGTCGACGGGAAGCCGTCCCGGGTCCAACCGCTCGAAGGCTATGAAACCTTAACGCTCGACGAGACCGACTATGAGGCGTTCAACACGTCGGGCGGTGTCGGGACGCTCGGCGACACGCTGGCCGACCGGGTCAGGAACCTCAACTACAAGACGATCAGATATCCGGGCCATTGCGCGATCATGAAGCGCCTGATCGGAGACCTCGGCCTCGACGAGGCCACGCTCACCGAGATCCTCGGCTACGCTCTTCCCCGCACGTCGCAGGACGTCGTCCTCATCTTCGTCAGCGTGACCGGCGAGATCGGCGGCGAGCTGCGGCAGGAAAGCTACGCCAAAAAGGTCTATTCGCGCGTCGACGAAGCCGGCCGGCGGTGGAGCGCGATCCAGATCACCACCGCCTCGGCGATCTGCGCGGTGCTCGACCTGGTGGCCGAGGGCCGGTTGCCGGAGCGGGGCTTCCTCCGCCAGGAGGACGTCGATTTCGGCGATTTTCTCGCGAACCGCTTCGGCGGGAATTATGCGTGACGACCGTGAAACCTGGCTGAGGCGGCAGGAGTCCCGCGGTACGACAGGATTCGAACCTGCCAATGCCGGTCCCAAAAACCGGTGCCCTACCACTTGGCGGCGCCTCGGCCGCGAAGCGCTGCCGCGCCTTCAACCCCGGGCGGACAGAAAGTGTCGCGTGAGGGATTGATGTATCGGCTGCGGCTACTGCCGCGGCGCCCCCTCTGACATCTGCACATCTTCTGCACAGCATCAATGCCGCACCTCCTTCGCGCGCGGACCAAGGATGGACCCTGCCCTGCGATGAGGCCGCCTCCGGCCATCGACAAGGATGCACGACATGAAAGCCGCCTCGCCGCACCGCTACAGCTTCCTCCTCAAGCTCGGCGGCGCGATCCTGCTCGTCGCGCTCGCCGATCTGCTTTTCTACTTCCAGCGCGCGGGCTCGACGATTGGACTGTTCGCGTTCGCGCTTCTCATCCTCGCCGCATGCCTGCGCCTGGAGATGTTCCGGCGCTGGCCCTCGCGCGCGGCGTTCGCCGCCGCGGTTTTGTTCGCCGCCATCCTTGCCGCCGACCCGGGCCTGGTCGCCCTGGCTTTGTTCTGGACGGCGCTGACGCTCGCGGTGCTGCTGCCGCGCGCGGCGCGTTTCGACGATGGGTGGCGCTGGACGGGGCGGCTGGTCCTCCACGGCCTCCTCGCCTTGTTCGGCCCGCTGCGCGACCTGCGGCTCGTCCGCAAGGCGCGCCGCTGGCTGGGGTCCTCGGGGATTTTCCGCGGCGCATCCGTCCTCATTCTCCCTTTGGTCGGGAGCGCGGTCTTCATCGCCCTGTTCGCCCAGGCCAATCCGCTGATCGGCGAGGCGCTCGCGCGGCTCGAGGCGTTACCGGCGTTCGACGTGATGACGGCGATCCGGATGATCTTCTGGTCGATCGTCTTCACCGCAATATGGAGCCTGCTCCGGCCGCCGCGGCTCGGCATCTCCTCCGCGCAGTCGCATTCCGATCCCGATTTCGCATTGCCCGGGGTCAGCCTCGCTTCGATCAGCCTCTCGCTGCTCGCCTTCAACCTCATCTTCGCCGTTCAGAACGGCCTAGACCTCGCTTTCCTGTGGACGGGAGCGGCGCTGCCCGAGGGCATGACCCTCGCCGAATATGCGCATCGCGGCGCCTACCCCCTGATCGCCACCGCTTTGCTCGCCGGCCTGTTCGTGCTGGTCACGCTCCGCCCGGGCTCGGCCAGTGCCGAGTCGCGGCCGATCCGGGCGCTGGTCACCTTGTGGATCGCGCAGAACCTGCTGCTGGTCGCCTCGACGATGCTGCGCACGTTCGACTATATCGAGGTCTATTCGCTGACCCGGCTGCGCATCGCCGCCTTGATCTGGATGGGCCTGGTCGCGATCGGCCTGGCCTTGATCTGCTACCGGCTGCTGCGCGGCAAGAGCGGCGCCTGGCTGATCAACGCCAACATGCTGGCGGCCCTGATCATTCTCGCCTCCTGCTCCGCGCTCGATCTCGGGCGGATGGCCGCGGCCTGGAACGTGCGCCATGCCCGCGAAGCCGGCGGGTCGGGCGCCGCGCTCGACCTGTGCTACCTCAACCAGCTCGGCGCGTCCGCTCTGCTGCCGCTGATCGAGCTGGAAGCCCGCCCGCTCCCCGCCGAGCTTCGCCGGCGCCTCATCTGGGTCCGCAGCCGGATCGTGGCGGACCTCGCCGAAGACCAGGCCGACTGGCACGGCTGGACCCTGCGCAATGCAGGGCGTCTGACCGCCGCCAATGCAGCGATCGAGGCGCGCCGCCTACCGGTCGATCGGGGGCATGACAGGCAGTGCGACGGCAGCCCCGTCCCCCCGCCGCCGCCGCCTCCCGCTCCGGCCCCGGACAAGGACGCGCCGATTACGACGGAGACGGGCGCCAATACTTTGACAGCCCCGCCCGCGCGGTGACAGAGATGTACATGATGAGCCACCGCATCCTGATCGTCGACGACGACCCGCATATCCGCCAGGTGCTGAGCTTCGCGCTCGGCAAAGCGGGGATGCAGACCGCCGAGGCCGCCGACGGCGAAAGCGCGCTGGGCGCGATCGCGGCGCAGCGCCCCGATCTCGTCGTGCTCGACATCAACATGCCGCGGATGAACGGCCTCGACGTCTGCCGCAAGCTGCGCGCCGACGACGATCTTCCGATCCTGTTCCTCTCCTCGCGCGACGACGAGATCGATCGGGTGCTCGGGCTGGAGCTGGGCGGCGACGATTATGTCGTCAAGCCGTTCAGCCCGCGCGAGGTGGTGGCGCGGGTGAGCGCGATCCTCAAGCGCGGCGGCCGCGCGCTCGAGGCGGCGGGATCCCAGCGCCCGATCGCCCACAATCGGCTCCGGCTCGACCCCCAGTCCTGGGAGGCGCATTGGGACGACCGCCCCGTCGCGGTCACCGTCACCGAGTTCCAGCTCCTCATCCTGCTCGCCAGCCTGCCCTCAAAAGTCTTCACCCGCGACGCGATCATCGATCGGCTGCACGGCCCCGGCTTCGCGGTCACCGACCGGACGATCGATAGCCACATCCGAAACCTGAGGGCGAAATTCGCGGCCGTGGGCGGGGCGGATTTGATCGAGACCCGCGCCGGGATCGGCTACCGGATCGGGCCCTGCCAGGGCGGCGGCGCTTGATCCGATCAGCCAAGGCTTTCCTCAAGCGATTCTGGCCGTCGCTCAGGCTGCGGACCATCCTCTTCGCGACCTTGCTGTTCGTGGCGGCCCTGCCCGGCTTCGGCGCGATATTCCTGCGGGTCTACGAAAACACCCTCGTCCAGCAGACCGAGGCGGAGCTGATCGCGCAGGGCGCGGTGCTGGCCAGCGCCTATCGCAGCTTCTGGAGCGCCGGCCGGCAAGCGATCGAACCGGCCGCGAACCTCGTTCCGGAACGGCCCGGCATCGACCTCAACGCCATGCCGATCCTGCCCGCGCAACCGTCCGCGCGGGCGGTGGCGGGGCCGTTCGAGCCGCGCGCGCTCGCGGTCGCGGCGGCGTTGCGGCCGATCGCCGCCGATACGGGCCGCACCACCCTGGCCGCGATCCGAATCCTCGATCGGCGGGGGCGGACCTTGATCGGCCGCGACGATCTGGGCGCGAGCTATGCCGATTTGCCCGAAGTCCAGGCCGGGCTGGCGGGCCGGACCGCGACCGTGCTGCGCCGCCGCGCCGATTATCGGGCGCGCTACTGGCTCGAATGGCTGAGCCGCGCTTCGGCGATCCGGGTCCATCACGTTCGTCCGATCGTGGCCGGCGGCGAGGTGGTCGGCGTTGTGATGCTGTCGCGCTCGCCGCGCGGCCTGTTCCTCGGCATCTACCAGGATCGCGGCAAGATCGCGCTCGGCGTCGGGCTGATCCTGGCCATCCTGCTGGTTCTGGTCGGGCTGCTATCGCGCGGCATCGCCCGGCCGATCGAGGCGCTGGGCGCGGCGACCGAAAATGTCGCGCGCGGACCGGTCGCGATCCCCGACCCGCCGGCGACGGCGGCGGTCGAGATCCGCGCGCTCTACGAGAATTTCGCATCGATGGCGGCCCGGATCGAGCGCCGATCGCGCTATTTGCGCGATTTCGCGGCCGCCTTGAGCCACGAATTCAAGACTCCGATCGCTGGGATACGCGGCGCGCTGGAGCTGCTTGAGGACCATGAAGAGGCGATGAGCCCGGAGGAGCGCCGCCGCTTCCTCTCCAACGCGACCAAGGATGCAGACCGGCTTTCGCTGCTGCTCGAGCGGCTGCTCCACCTCGCCCGCGCCGACATGGCCGTGGCGCCAGGCGACGTCGCGGCGCCCCTGGACTCGCCGCTGCGCGCCGTCGCCGACGCGATGCGCGGGCCCGGCCTCGCCATCGATCTCGCCATTGCCCCCGCGCTGCCGCCGGCCGCCGCCGCCGGCGAGCTGATCGAGGCAGTGATCCAGATCCTGGTCGAGAACAGCGCCCAGGCGGGCGCGCGCAAGATCCGGATCGCGGCGGAGGAGCGCGACGGCCGCCTCATTGTCCGCGTCGCCGACGACGGGGCCGGCGTTCCTCCGGCCGACGGCGAGCGGGTCTTCGAGCCGTTCCACACCGGCCGGCGCGAGCAGGGCGGCTCGGGCCTCGGCCTCTCCATCGCCCGCTCGCTGCTCGCCTCGTGCGGCGGCGCGATCGCCAATCTGCCCGCCGACAAGGGCGCGTGCTTCGAAGTCGAGTTGCCGGCGGCCGGGGCCTGATCAGATTTGGCTGGGGCGGCAGGATTCGAACCTGCGAATGCCGGTACCAAAAACCGGTGCCTTACCACTTGGCGACGCCCCAGCAGAACAAGTGAGCGGGGCTATATAGACGGCGAAGGGGCTGCGAACAGCCCCTTCGTCGCCCCGGCGGAGGCCGGGGCCTCGGGGAGACACGCCGTGCCCAATTCCACGAGACCCCGGCCTTCGCCGGGGTGACGCTATGAGTTGGAAAGCCGCCCGTGGACCAGGTCGAGATAGTCGCTCCTGAGCTGTAGCGTCAGGTCGCCGACCTCGAAATTCCACGGGCCGGCCGAGGCGACCGGCGCTACTTCGACCGCAGTGCCGGTGATGAACATCTGTTCGAAGCTTTCGAGCTCTTCGGGCCAGATCGCCCGCTCGGTCACCGCGATGCCTCGGCGGCGGGCGAGGTCGATCACGGTCTGGCGGGTGATCCCGTCGAGGAAGCAATCGGGGGTCGGCGTGTGCAGAGCGCCGTCCTTGACGAAGAAGACGTTGGCGCCGGTCGCTTCGGCCACCTGGCCGCGCCAGTCGAACATCAGGGCATCCTCGAATCCCTTGGCCTGGGCGGCGTGCCGGGCCAACGTGCAGATCATGTAGAGGCCCGATGCCTTGCTTCCGGTCGGCGCGGTATAGGGCGCGGGCCGCCGCCAGGGCGAGATGTCGAAGCGCAGGCCCTCACGCACCGCCTCCTCGGTGAAATAATTGTCCCATTGCCAGGCGGCGATTGCGAGATGAATTTTGGTCCGTTGCCCCGAGACGCCCATCTGCTCCGAGCCGCGCCAGGCGAGCGGGCGCATATAGGCGTCGGTCAGCCCGCTTTGCGCCAGCACCTCGCGGCAGGCCGCGTCGATCTGCGCCGCGCTCCAGGGAATGTCGAAGCCGAGCAATTCGCCGCTGCGCCGAAGCCGCTCGCTATGTTCGGTGAGCCTGAAGATCTCGCCGCCATAAGCGCGCTGCCCCTCGAACACGGAGGAAGCGTAATGAAGGGCGTGGGTGAGGACGTGGACATTCGCCTCGCGCCAGGGGACGAGACGGCCGTCATACCAGATCGAACCGTCCCGATCGTCGAACGTGCGCTGATCGGTCATGGAGCGGCGGGATAAGACCGGCCGAGCGGTCGGTCAATCTCAGTAAGTCCTCCCCTGCTTTTGCAGGGGAGGGGGGACCCTGCCCAGCATGGTGGAGGGGGCCTCTTGAGTCGAAGAAGCCCCTCCACCGTCCTTCGGACGGTCCCCCTCCACTCGGAATCGAGGGGAGGATTTAGTCTTGGCGCGCCGCGGCGGCCATCTCCAAACCCCGCCGGCGCGCGGCATCGAGCGCGCGCTCGACGAGATCCGGCAGCGCGCGATCGGCATCGAGAATCTCGAGCCCCGCCTGCGTCGTGCCGCCCGGGCTCGCGACCTTGCGCGCGAGCGTTGCGGGATCGTCGTTCGACACCGCCGCCAGCGCCGCCGCGCCCTCGGCCATCGCGAGCGCGAGCCGCTGGGCCTGATCGTAAGGCAGGCCGAGCCGCTGCGCGGCCGCCGCGAGGGCGTCGATGAAGCGGAACAGGAAGGCGGGCCCGGCGCCGGTCAAATGGCCGGCGAGCTGAAAGGCGGCCTCGTCCTCCAGCCATTCGGCATGGCCAAGGGTCGCCATCAGGCCGGTGACGATCGCTTTGGCGGCAATATCGCCGCTGTCGCTGGTGAGGCCGACCACCCCCTTGCCGATACGCACCGGCAGGTTCGGCATCGCCCTTATGATCGTCCGCGGCCTTTCGAAGCGCGCGCGCAGGGATGCGAGCTCGACCCCGGCGAGAATCGAGACGAGGATCGTCTCGGCATCGAGGATCGGCGCCAGCCCCGGCGCCGCCAGGTCGAGCTGATGGGGCTTCATGCCGAGCAGGACGATCGCCGGCACCTCGTCTTCGGGCCAGTCGGTGGTGACGCGGACGCCCGGACCAGCCGGCGCGCCGCTCGGCCGGATCACGCTGACATGGGCCGGATCGACGCCCTCCTCGAGCCAGCGCGCGAGCATCGCGCCCGCCATATTGCCGCAGCCGGCGAGCCAGAGCGGCCCGGGAAGGAGAGGATCGGTCATGGCGACGTCATTGGGAGCGCAATCCGGCATGCGCAGAAAGGGACGGTCACTTTTCCGCACTTCCGTGCGAAACCCGGCCGCGTCAGCGGAGAAAAGCGACTGTCCCCATTCACGCCTCGCCCTGCGTCTCAATCAGCGCCGCGGCGATCGCTTCCTGCGGGGTCTTGTCGGCCCACAGGACGAACTGGAAGACCGGGTAGAAGCGCTCGCATTCCTCGATCGCCGCCTCGACCAGGGTCTCGGCCTGCTGCAGGCTCAGCGTCCCGCTCTCGTCGCCCTCGAGCAAGGCGGCGTGGCGGAACAGGACCAGGCCCGAGGCCGACCAGAGCTCGAAATGGCCGAGCCAGAGCTGCTCGTTGATCAGGCCGATCGTCTCGTAGGTGGCGGCGCGCTTCTCGGGCGCGACGCGGACGTCGGGGAGCGCGAGGAATTGCAGCACCTGATCCTCGGCGCGCCAGATCGCGCGCAGCTCATATTGGGTCCAGCTGCCCTGGAAGCTCGAGACGATCTCGTCCTCGCCGTTGCGTTCATAGGCCCAGCCGAGCGCGCCGAAATAGGTTTCGAGCATATCGATCGGCGCGCTCGCCTCGCGCTCAAGCTCATACTCGTCCATGTCCATGAAGCGGCCCCGGTCCTCTTCGGTTCACTCGAATCTGCCTGTTCGGCGTGAAAAGCGCAAGGAAACCCGCCATTTCCCGCCAACAAAGTTGTGGATAGTCAGGCGCCGGCGCTCGTCCGGCCCTTCCTGGCGGCGGTCGGTTTCGCCTTGCCTTCGAGCGCCTCGATGCGGGCAGCGAGCGCTTCATTTTCCTCGCGCGCAGCGAGCGCCATCGCCTTCACCGCCTCGAACTCCTCCCTAGAGACGAGGTCGAGCCCGCCGACCCATTCGCGCGCGCGGTCCTGCATCGCGGCCTGGGCCTCTCGGGTCATGCCGGCGATGGTACCGGCGGCGCCGTTCATCACCTTGACGAAATCGTCGAACATCCGGTTTTCGGACTGCATCGCAGGTCCTCCTTGCATATGGTCACAGCGTGATATTGATCGTCTGCGGCTGCGGTACAAGGTTTCCGGCGTCAGGATTGAGCGTCATGATCTGCCACGTGAGCGCGGAGGCGAACATCAGCCAGCCGACATAGGGATAGAGCAGGAGCGCCGCGACGATCCGGATTCGCCAGATGAGGAAGACCATGAAGATCGCGGTCACGATCATCGCCGCGATCATCGACAGCGCGATTCCCACTTGGTGATAGGCGAAGAAGACGGGCGACCAGGCGAAATTGAGGACCAGCTGGAGCGCGAACAGGACGAGCGCCCTGGGCCGGTCGCGGGCGCCGCGCGCGTGCAGCACCATCGCCAGCGACAGGCCGAGCAGAATGTAGAGCAATGTCCAGGCTGCGCCGAACACCCAGCCGGGCGGCATGATCGCCGGCTTGTCGAGCGCGTCGAACCAGGGATTGCCGTAGCCCGAGCCGGACAGCCGGCCGGACAGGGTCCCAAGCAACAGCACGCCGGGCACGGTGAACAGAGCGTAGCGCAGAAAGCTCATCCTCAGCTGCGATTTCGAAGCGATGCCGGACACGTCCCCTCCCTTATTCGGCCGGCTGCGGGGCGAGCTGCCCCTCGAGCTTGCGGGTCACCGCCAGCGGCGATCCGGTGAAGCGCGCCAGCCGCGAATAAAGCAAGGGGATCAGGAACAGGGTGATCAGGGTCGCGATCGAGACGCCCCACACGATCACGACGCCGATCGCAGTGCGCGCCGCCGCGCCCGCGCCGCCGGCGAGCATCAGCGGCATCGCGCCGGCCGCGGTGGCGATCGAGGTCATCAGGATCGGCCGCAGGCGCCGCGCCGCCGCTTCGCGCACAGCGGTGCCGATGTCGCGCCCGGCGTCGCGCAGCTGGTTGGCGAACTCGACGATCAATATGCCGTTCTTGGCGGCGAGGCCGACCAGCATGACCAGGCCGACCTGGCTGAACAGGTTTATCGTCTGGCCCATGACCGCCAGGCCGATCAGGCCGCCGGCGACTGCCAATGGCACCGTGGTGATGATCACGCCCGGGTGGACGAAGCTTTCGAACTGGGCGGCGAGGAGGAGATAGACGACGAGGATGGTGAGCAGGAAGACGAAATAGATCGATCCGCCCGCCTCGCGGAACGCCTGGCTCTCGCCGCGATAGCCGACCGCCAGCACCTCGGGCGCCGCAGCCGCCTGCTGCTCGAGGAAGGTCAGAGCCTCGCCGAGCGAATAGCCGGGGGCGAGGCCGCCCGACAGAGTGATCGCGCGCAATTTGTTGTAGCGCCCGAGGTCGCGCGCGCCGGCGATGTCGCTGGTCCCCACCAGGTTCGACATCGGCACCAGGCTTCCGGTGCGGCTGCGCACGTAGATCGAGGCGAGATTCTCCTGCGTCGCCCGCGCGCTCTCCTCGGCCTGGACGACGACGCGATATTCACGACCGCGGTCGACATAGGTCGAGACCCGGCGTGAGCCGAGCAGGGTCTGCAGCGCGTTCGATACGTCGGCGACCGAGACGCCGAGATCGCCGGCCCGCGCGGTATCGACCTCGATCCGCATCTGCGGCTTGTTTTCCTTATAATCGCTGTCGAGGTTGACGATGCCCGGATTGCCGGCCGCTGCGGCGATGATCCGGTCGCGGGCGCGGGCGAGATCGGCATAGGTCGTGCCGGCGATCACGAAATTGACCGGCTGGCCGCGGCCGCGGCTAAGCGAGTTTCGCACCTGGGCGTTGCCGCGCACGGCGGGGATTTGCGCGAGCGTGCGATTGACCTCGCCGACAACCTGCTCGGTGGTCTGGTCCCGCTCCTCCCACGGCTTGAGGAAGATGACGACCGCTCCGTTGTTGAAATCGTCGCTGGGCCCGAAGCCGCCGGGCGTGCGGATGATCAGCGAGCGCACCGCCCCGTCGCCGACCATCGGCAGCAGCCGGGCCTGCACGTCCGCCATGTAGCGGTCCATTTCGGCGAATCCCGTTCCCTCGGGCGCGGTGACGTTGGCATTGACGACGCCCGCATCCTCGAGCGGCACAAGCTCCGAGCGCAGGGTGAAGAACAAGGCGCCCGACGCGGCGAGGAACAAGGCGACCGCGGCGAGCGGGAGGAGCGGCCTGTTCAGCACCCGGTCGAGGCCGCGTGCGTAGCGCTGCTCGATCCAGCGAAGGCCGCGCTCCACCCGGGCCGAGAGCCCCTTGCGCTCCTCATGCTTGAGCAGCTTCGAGCAGAGCATCGGCGCAAGAGCCAAAGCGAAAAAGCCGGAGAAAGCGACCGCGCCGATCATCGCCGCGGCGAGCTCGCGGAACAGGAGCCCGGTCTGGCCGGCGATGAACATGATCGGCACGAACACCGCGCACACGACCATCGTCGTCGACAGCACCGCGAAGCCGACCTGGCGCGCTCCGTTGAACGAGGCCGCGAGCGGCGGCTCGCCTTCCTCGATCCGGTGATAGACGTTCTCGAGCACGACGATCGCATCGTCGACGACGATGCCGATCGACAGAACCAAGGCGAGCAAAGTGAGCAGGTTGATCGAAAAGCCCAGGACCCAGAGCACCGCGAAGCTTGCCAGCAGGCACAGCGGCACCGTGACCGCGGGGATGAGCGTCGCCCGCCAGCTGCCGAGGAACAAATAGATGACGAGCACCACCAGCACCGCCGCCTCGGCCAGCGCGACCCAGACCTTTTCGATGGCGCGGTCGATGAACAGCGAATCGTCCGAGCCGACGGTGATCGCCATCCCTTCGGGCAGGGTCGGGCGGACCTGATCGGCCATCGCCTTGGCGGCTTCGGCGACGGCGAGCGTGTTGGCGCCCGACTGGCGGATGATGGCGAGGCCGACCGCCGGATTACCGTTCAGCCGGAACGCGGCATAGGGATTTTCCGGGCCCTGCTCGATCCGCGCCACGTCGCCCAGCCGGACCAGATAGCCGTCCGCGCCGCGGCCGACGACGAGGGCGCGGAACTGGTCGGGCGTCGCGAACGCGCGATCGACCCGAAGGGTCACATTTTGCTGGCGCGATTCGAGCCGGCCCGCGGGCAGCTCGACATTCTGGGTCCGGAGCGCGGCTTCGACGTCGGCCGAAGTCAATGCGAAGCCGGCGAGCCGTTCGGGCCTGAGCCAGATCCGCATCGCGGGGCGCGCCTCGCCGCCGATGAAGACGCGGGCGACGCCGTCGATAGCGGAGAAGCGGTCGACGAGGTTGCGGTCGACCCAGTCGCTCAACTGCAGCCGCGACCAGCCCGGCTTGGAGACGACCAGGAACATGATTGGCGACGCGTCCGCATCGACCTTGCGCACCACCGGCTGCTCGATCTCGGTCGGCAGCGACGAGGCGGCCGCGCCGACCCGGTCGCGGACGTCGTTCGCGGCGCTGTCGATGTTGCGGCCGGCCTGGAATTCGATGGAGATTTCGGATTGGCCGTCGCGCGAGCGCGAGGTGATCGTCTGCAGCCCTTCCAGGCCGGCGAGCTGCGCCTCGAGCACCTCGGTGATGCGGGTCTCGACCACGTTGGCTGCGGCGCCGATATATTGGGTCTGGACCGAGACGATCGGAGGGTCGACGTCCGGATATTCGCGCACCGACAGGCCGAAGAAACCGACGATCCCGACCACCGCGATTAGCATCGCCAGAACCGCCGCGAAGACGGGGCGCTTCACCGAGAGGTCGGAGAGCTTCATCCGCTAGGGCCCGGTTCGCGGCCCTGGCCGGCCCGGAGCGCCGGCGACGCGCACCTGCATCCCGTCCGCGACCTTGACGATGCCTTCGGTCACGATCCTCTGGCCGGGGCGCAGCCCCGAGACGATCTCGATCCGCCCGCCCCAGCGCGCGCCGGTCCGCACCGCGACGCGATGCGCGCGGCCGCCCGCGTCGAGCGTGAAGACGTAGCGGCTGTCGCCCTCGCCGATCACCGCGAGCTCGGGCACCGAGAGGCTCGAGCGGCTCGCGCTCTCGATCGTCACGGTCAGCAGCATGCCGGGCCTCAGCGCCCGATCGGGATTGGGCAGATGCGCCCGCACCGTCACCGCGCGGGTATTGGGATCGACGACCGAATCGATCGTCCGGATAACGCCGCGGAACGGCCGGTCGGGATAGGCCGCGGCCCGCGCCTCGATCGGCATGCCTTGGCGGATCGCGGCGAGCAAGGTCTCGGGCACGGTGAAATCGAGCTTGATCGTGGAGACATCGCTGATCGTCGCGATCTCGGTGCCCTGGCCGGCGATCGCGCCGACCGAGATGTTGCGCAAGCTGACCCAGCCCGAGAAGGGGGCGCGAAGGACGCGGTCGCCGATCTGGGCGCGGGCCTGCTGCGACTGAGCGCGCGCCGCCGCGGCGGACGCCACTTGGGTGTCGTAATTGGAGCGGGTGGCGAAGCCGCGATTTTTAAGCTGCTCGATCCGCTGCAATTGCTGCTGCGCCTCGCGCTGGCGCGCATTGGCCTCGCTCAATTGCGCGCTCTGCTCGGCTTGGCGCAGGACCGCGACCACCTGGCCGGCGCGCACGAAGGCGCCGTCGTCGAAATTCAGCCGGTCGATCCGCTCGGTGACCGGCGCCGCGAGAGTCACCTGCTCGTTGGCCCGCGCGGTGCCGACCGCCTCGATCCGGTCGATGAAGGTGATCAGGGTCGCCGCCTCGGCGCGGACCAGCGGCGGCTGCCGGTCGCGTTCCTTGCCCGCACTGCCGCTGCAGCCCGCGAGCAGGACGGTCAGCGCGAGCAGGAAAGCGTGACGATTCAACATAGGCAGCCGCTCAATGCGCAAATTCCGGACGGTGTCGATAGGGGCATTGTATCAGAATGTCTCGCTGGACGGGTGGTTTCGCGCGGCGATCAGGAATTCGACATTGCCTTCGGGCCCGGTGATCGGGCTTTGCGTCACCCCCTCCACGTCCCAGCCGCGCGAGCGGAGCCAGGCCGCCGCGGCGGCGCAAACCCGTTCGTGAACCGCGGGATCGCGCACCACCCCGCCTTTGCCGATCTCGGCGCGCTCCGCTTCGAATTGCGGCTTGACGAGGGCGACCAGCCGCGCGCCCGACTTCGCCAAGCCGAGCGCCGCATCGAGCACCTTGGCGAGGCCGATGAAGCTCGCATCGCAGGTGATGATGTCGACCGGCTCGGTAACGATCGCGTCGGTGAGATAGCGCGCGTTGGTCTTCTCGTGCACGGCGACTCGCGGGTCTTGGCGCAAGCCCCACGCCAGCTGGTTGGTCCCGACATCGACCGCGAAGACCTTGGCCGCGCCTCTTTGCAGCAGCACGTCGGTAAAGCCGCCGGTGGAGGACCCAACGTCGAGCGCCACCGCGCCGGTCACGTCCCAGCCAAAATGGTCGAGCGCATGAGCGAGCTTGATCCCGCCGCGCGAGACCCAGTGATGGTCCTTGCCCCGCACTTCGAGCGGCGCGTCGGGGCCAAGCGCCTGCCCCGCTTTCTCGATCCTGCGCTCGCCCGAAAAGACGAGCCCCGCCAGGATCAGCGCCTGCGCTTTGGCGCGGCTCCCGGCGAGGCCGCGGTCGACGAGCAACTGATCGGCGCGGGGCTTGGCCATGCCATCAGGCCGCCGCCTTCACGCCCTGGCGGCACTTCATCAGCGGCTGGACGCGCGTTCCGAACAGCTCCACGCCCTCGACGAAATGATCGAAGGTCAGGAGGGCACCGCCGGTATTGGGCACGCTCGCCACCTCGTCGAGCATGGACGCGATCTTGGCGTAGCTGCCGACCAAGGTGCCGATGTTGATGTTGACCGCGCCTTCGGGCGCGGCGAGCTGGCGCACGTTGGTGGTGGGATTGTGCTTGTCGGCCGCGCCCTGCTCGGCGAGCCAGGCGATCGCTTCGAGATCGACGCCGTCATTATAGCTCTTCCACTTGGCCTCGGCTTCTTCGTCGGTTTCGCCCATGATCAGCATGACGAGGACGAACATGCGCACGTCGCGCCCTGTCCTGGCGGTGGCGGCGGCGAGCCGCTCATTGTTCGCCGCGAAGGCGGTGGGCGTGTTGACACCCTTGCCGAGGCAGAAGGCGTAATCGGCATATTTGGCCGAGAAAGCGAGGCCCTCGTCGGACGATCCGGCGCAGATGATCTTCATGTCGCCTTGCGGCAGCGGGCGGACCCTGCAATCCTCCATCTGGTAATAGTCGCCCTTGAAGTCGGACACGCCGGTTTCCCAGAGCTCGCGCAGGATATGGGCATATTCGCCGAGCATCTGGTAGCGGTTGCGGAAATGCTCGTCGCCGGGCCACAGGCCCATCTGGCTGTATTCGGGGCGCTGCCAGCCAGTGATCAGGTTCAATCCGAAGCGGCCGTGGCTGATCGAATCGATCGTGTTGCACATCCGCGCGGCGAAGGCGGGCGGGATCACCAGGGTCGGACAGGTCGCGTAAATCTTGATCTTCTCGGTGACCGCCGCGAGGCCGGCCATCAGGGTGAAGCTTTCGAGATTATATTCCCAGAATTCGGTCTTGCCGCCGAAGCCGCGCAGCTTGATCATCGAGAGCAGGAAATCGAGCCCGTATTTCTCGGCCCGAAGAGCGATCTCCTTGTTCATGTCGAAGCTCGGCATATATTGCGGCGCGTTCTCGCTGATCAGCCAGCCATTGTTTCCGATGGGCGTGAAGACTCCGATTTCCATCATGCAGCTCCCTCGAGACGCGCGCGGCCGAGCCAGTCGCGCAGGATGTGGTTGAAGCGTTCGGCCTGCGTGACGTTGCAGGCGTGGCCGCCGTTCATGGTCGCGAGCGTCGCATCGGACAGGCCTTGCTCGAGCCGCTCCGAGCAGGACGCCGGGACCAGCATGTCGTCCTCTGCGGCGATCAGCAAGGTCGGCGTGCCGATCTCGGCGAGGCGGTCGTCGATGTCGAACGCGGCGAGCGCGGCGATCCGGGCCTCGATGTTCGGAGCGCCCTGGAATTGGTCGAGCTGGCGCGCCTCCTCGGCGGCGAGCAGGGCGGCGTTCTCGGAGATCCAGCGCGCCGGGTAGAGGAAGATCGGCTGGGCGCGCAGGAAGGCGCGCACGCCGCTGTCGCGCAACAGTGCGAGGCGGGTCTCGAAGCAGCGCAGGAAATGCGGGTCGGCCTTCGACCAACCGTTGACGACGACCAGCCTCTCGAGCCGTTCGGGCGCCCGCAAGGCGAGGGCGAGGCCGATCGCGCCGCCCGCGGCGTGGCCGACCAGGGTGGCGCGCGCCAGGCCGAGGCCGTTCATCAGGGCGAGCAAATCGTCCGCCATGTCCTCGACGGCGACGTTGAACGCCAGGGCGCGGTCGCTCCGGCCGGTGCCGCGATGATCGTAGAGGATGACCCGGTGATCCCGGGCCAGCGCATCGATATTGGGCGCCCAATAAGCCGCGCTGCCGCCGAGGCCCGGCGAGAAGATCACCGGCGGGGCGTCGGCCGGGCCGCGCTCCTCCCAATATAGGCCGGCGATCATCAGCCGATATGCGCCACGCTGGCGATCTCGACCAGCAGGCCGGGCTTCACCAGCCCGCACTGGATGCAGTAGCGCGCCGGCTTGGCGCCGGGAAAATATTCGGCGTAGACCGCGTTCATCGCCGGATAGTCGGCCCAGTCGGCCAGGAAGATGTGGTTGAAGGCGATGTCGGCCATCGAAGCGCCGGCCGCCTCCAACGTGATCTTGATCGTCTCGAGCACGTGCCGCGTCTGCGCGCCCGCATCGCCCGGGTGAAGCACCGTCCCGCCCTCCCCCAGCGCCAGGGTGCCGGAGGCGTAAACGACGTTCCCCGCTTTGGCGCCGGCCGAATAAGGCGCGATCGGGGTCGGGAATTGGGGCGGGTTGATGGGTTCGAAGGGCATGGCTCTTACTCCTCACCTTGCGGGATCTGGCCGAACGTGCCGCAGAAATCGGCGACGGTGGAGACCCAGCCGAAGAATTTCTCGACATTGTAGACGCTGGCGGCCTGGATGAAATCGGGGCCGAGATGATGAGTCGCGTCCTCGAGCATCACGCCGAAATATTCGAGGTGAAAGCCGTCGCGCAGGGTCGATTCGACGCAGACGTTGGTGGCGATGCCGACGAAGACGATGTTGCGGATGCCCCGAGCCCGCAGCGTCGAATCGAGCTGCGAGTTGAAGAAGGCGCTGTAGCGGGTCTTGGGCAAAGTGATGTCGCCCTCCTGCGGCGCGAGCGCATCGACCAGATCGTAATCCCAGCCGCCGCGCGCGAGCAATTGCCCTTCAAGCTCGGGGCGCTCGCGCATGGTCTTGAGCGCATTGGACTTGTGCCAATTGGGCGATCCCGGGCCGCCCGCCTCGACATAATCGGGGTCCCAGCCGTTCTGCAGGTAGATCACCTGTACGCCCGCCGCGCGCGCCGTTTCCAGCACCTTGGCGATCTGGCCGATCGTCCCCGCCGCGCCCTCGATATCGAAGCCGGCCAGATCGACATAGCCGCCGCTCGACGCATAAGCGTTCTGCATGTCGATCACGACGACCGCGGTCTCCTCGACCGAGACCCGGATCGGCTCCGGGCGCGCGGGAAGCGTGATCACGCGCCCCTTCGATGCGCCCGCTTCGACCGTCATGCCCTTACGCCCCTCTTTTTCGGGGATGTTGTCCGCAAAGTCGCCCGGGCACAAGTCAGCCCGGAAAATTGCCGCGGAAGACGAAGTCGCCCTGCTGCCTGCGGTCGCTCGGATGCTCGCGGGCGCGCAGCTTGTCGTCGAGGATCGCGGGATCGCCGATGCGTCCGATGACGCAGGCCGCCTCGATCCGCCAGCGCTCGGGGACGGCCAGCTCGGCACGGGCGAGATCGTGCTGGATGCCCGACATTCCGTGGGCGTGATAGCCCATGCGGGTCGCCTGCAGCGCGAGGCTGACCCAGGCCGCGCCGGCGTCGAAGCTGTGGGTATGCGAGGAGGCGGGCGCGCCGGTCTCCTTGTCGGTGAAGGGCAGGCTGTCGGAGAGGATATAGACCAGCACCGAGGCGCTGTGCGCCCAGCTCTGGTTCCACGGGATGAGGAGGGAGAGGAAACGGTCCCAATCCGCCTCCCCGCGCTTCGCGTAGAGGAAGCGCCACGGCTGCGAGTTGAACGCTGACGGCGCCCAACGCGCCGCCTCGAACATCGTCGCGAGATCTTCGTCGGGGACAGGGGATCCGTCGAAGGCGCGCGGCGACCAGCGTTCGAGGAACAAAGGATCGATGGGGGATTCGGCCTGGCGGGGGGACATGTCCGACTCCTAGGCACCACCCGCTCTATCGACAAGCGGCGCCGTCGAGCCGGGAACCGCCCGATCTGCGCGGAGCTCGCGGAGCTCGTGGTTCGCCACGGCGCGGGCGGCCTAATGCCCTCGCTTGTCGCCTTGCTGACGGGAGAGGTCCATGTTTATCTCCCGCCTATATGCCTCTTCCTCCCGGCTCGACATGCAGCGCCGGACCTGCTGCAGGCGGCTGCCGGTTTCAATATGCGCCCGGCAGATTTTCTTCATGCTGGGATCCTTGAGAGGCTTTACAGGCTCCTCGCCGATCACGGCGATCGGGATTGCGATCACCGCGACGGCTGCAAACAGCGCGCGAATGGACATGGCTGCATTCTCCCTCAGGCGCCCCCGGCCCCCAGACCGGCCGTGCAACGACCAATAGCGCAGATCGGACGCGACTCCAACAGGATGGCCCGGATCGGCCGGTCCCGGGCCAGGATCCGCGATGACGCGCCCGGAGCCTTGCGGCCAAATAAGGTCGCTATCGGAAGTTCGATCTGCTATATCCCCGTCATCACCTGCATTTTCACGCAAGCGCCCGTGACTGAGAGACACGCCTGTGCTCCCGCTTGCACAGCAAGGCCGTCTTTGATGGAAAAGAAACATGGGATCGGCCGCAAGCGCGCGGCGATCGCGATGGCGCGCGCCGCTTCCAGCGCCGAAGCGCGGCTGATCCATTTCGGGCTGGCCGGCCGCTACGCCGTCGGGGGCGCGGCGAGCCTGCTCTTCATGCTCCCCGCCAAAGGGCCGGCGACGCAGGGCGAGCGGATGGCGCTGCGGCTGACTTTGCCGGGAAGCGGCCGATGAACGATCCGTTCCGAAAGCGCGGCCGGCGCGGCCCGATCCTCTCGCAGGACGAGGCCATCAGGCAAAGCCGCGCGGTCCGCGCGGCGCAAGAGGCCCTGGGCAGCGTCGAGGCGGTGCGCGATTTCCTCAACACGCCCCACAAGGCCCTCGAGGGGCGCCCGATCGACGTTGCGGTGGCGAGCGAGGACGGGCTGATCGCGGTCGAAGCGGCGATCGCCGCCGAGCCTCGGCGCGGCCTTGTCGCGGAGAACGACTCATGAGCCTGCACGACTGGCTGGGCACCCATGTGGCGGACCTCAAGACCAGCCATTGGGACGGCGGCTATTTCGTGACGCGCTGCAGCGTGTGCGGCAAGGCGATGGTCAAGCTGCCGGGCCTGCCCTGGAAATTGCGGCAAAGCGCCTAAGCGGCGCCCATCCGCCGCTGGAAATTCTTCTCGAGCCGATCGAGTAGGTCGGCGCGCTCGGTCCAGACGGCGGCGCTATGCTCGAGCCGCATGCGCATGAAATCGCCCCCGGGCGCCTCGGCGCGGCCGAGATCGGCCGCCGCGTTGGCACGGCAGCCCAGCGCCGTATCCTCGTTGCGCTTGCCCACGGACCGGCCGCCCGGCCGACAGGCGGGCGCTCCCGGAGGCAGAGCCGATTGTGCCGAATGTTGGGCTGCTCATAAGCTTTCCCTTCGTGAAGCGGGGACGAACCGCGCACGGGTCTCGACGCGCGGCCGGCTGCCTTGGGTCCTTCGAAGACGACGTCAGCGAACGTGATATGGGGGCGCTGCCGTTCAGTTACAATGCGAGAAAGCTGAACGGACAGGAGGCGAAACCGGCCCAGTCGCTCGGCCCCATCGTCTGGAAGCGATCGATGGCAGGGCAGTTCTCCGCCCCGTCGGCTCGCCCATCACCGCCGCCGGCACCGCGATCGCGGCCACGACGCCACGAATAAGCGAATGGACATACGCACTTCCCTTCGACTGCGGACCCGTCGTGACGCTGATTCGAATACAGGAAAACCGCAATGGGGCCAATCGGACCGGCCCCGGCCTGCAGGTGGGCGGCAAGCGCTTGCATGCCCTCGAAATGGCTTGTGCTCCTCCCCACTGGCGCAAAACCGCGCTTTCTGGCAGCGAGAATCCTGCGTCACAGATAAGTCAGACGAGAGGATTCCGCCTCCATGGATTTTGACCTTACGGAACGGCAGGCTTTTTACCGGGATCAGGTGAAGGCGTTTATCGAGGAGCGGGTTCGGCCGCGAGTCGGGGATTATAAGGCGCAGCTCAATGAGGGGGATCGGTGGCAGCCCTTGGCGGTGATCGAGGAGCTGAAGCCCGTCGCGCGCGAGGCCGGCCTCTGGAATTTGTTCATGCCGCCCGGCCATGCGCTCGCCCATGTCGACGAGAGCTTCCAGTTCGAGGGGACGCAGCTCACGAACCTCGAATATGCGCTTTGCGCCGAGGAGATGGGGCGGATCTCCTGGTCGAGCGAGGTGTTCAACTGCTCGGCGCCCGACACCGGCAATATGGAGGTCTTCCACCGCTACGGCACGCGCGAGCAGAAGGAGGCGTGGCTGCGGCCGCTGATGGATGGCGAAATCCGATCGGCCTTTTTGATGACCGAGCCCGGCGTCGCCTCGTCCGATGCGACCAACATCGAATGCGACATCGCCCGTGATGGCGACGAATATGTGATCAACGGGCGCAAATGGTGGTCGAGCGGAGCCGGCGATCCGCGCTGCAAGGTCGCAATCCTGATGGGCAAGACCGACCGCTCGGCCGACAAGCACCGCCAGCAATCGATGATCCTGGTGCCGCTGGACGCGCCGGGGCTTACGGTCGAGCGGGCGCTCACCGTCTACGGCTATGACGACGCGCCGCACGGCCATATGGAGATTGCGCTTAAGAACGTGCGCGTCCCCGCCACCAACCTTCTGCTCGGCGAAGGGCGCGGCTTCGAGATCGCGCAGGGCAGGCTCGGGCCGGGGCGGATCCACCATTGCATGCGCACGATCGGCGCGGCCGAGGAGGCGCTCAAGGCGATGGTCAAGCGGCTCCAGTCGCGGGTCGCGTTCGGCAAGCGGCTGATGGAGCATAGTATCTGGGAGCAGCGGGTCGCCGCGGCGCGGATCGACATCGACATGTCGCGGCTGCTCTGCTTGAAGGCCGCCGATCTGATGGACAAGGCCGGCAACAAGGCCGCTTTGGCCGAGATCGCGATGATCAAGGTCTATGCGCCGCAAATGGCGCTGCGGATCATCGACGACGCGGTCCAGGCACATGGCGGCGCCGGCGTCTCGCAGGATTTCGGCCTGGCCGCGAGCTGGGCCGGGATCAGGACGCTGCGTTTGGCGGACGGGCCGGACGAGGTGCACAACCGGGCGATAGCGAGGATCGAGTTTGCCAAGCATGCGGAATGAGGAACGGATCAAATCCTCCCCTCGATTTCGAGGGGAGGGGGACCGCACGAAGTGCGGTGGAGGGGCCCCTCCACCATGCTTCGCATGGTCCCCCTCCCCAGCAAATGCAGGGGAGGATTGAGAGCATGAATCTGTTCGACCTGACGGGCAAGGTCGCGATCGTCACCGGGTCCTCGCGCGGGATCGGGCGGGCGATCGCGCAGGCGCTGGCCGATCATGGCGCCAAAGTGGTGATTTCGAGCCGCAAGGCCGAGGCCTGCCAGGAAGTCGCCGACGCGATCAACGCGCGCCATCCGGACGCGGCGATCGTGGTGCCCGCGAGCATTTCGTCGAAGCAGGCGCTGCAGGAATTGGTCGACGAAACGCGGGCGCGCTGGGGGCGGATCGACATCCTGGTCTGCAACGCCGCGTCCAACCCCTATTACGGGCCGATGGCGGGGATTTCGGACGAGCAGTTCCGCAAGATCCTCGACAATAATGTGATCGCCAACCACTGGCTGATCCAGATGGTCGCGCCCGAGATGCTCGAACGGCGCGAGGGATCGATCATCATCGTCAGCTCGATCGGCGGGCTCAAGGCCTCGGGCGTGCTCGGCGCCTACAACATCTCCAAGGCGGCCGATTTCCAGCTCGCCCGCAACCTCGCCGCCGAGTTCGGGCCGCGCCAGGTCCGGGTCAATTGCATCGCGCCGGGCCTCATCAAGACCGATTTCGCCAAGGCTTTGTGGGAAAACCCGCAGACGCTCGCCGCGGTGACGATGCACACGCCGATGCAGCGGATCGGCGAGCCCGACGAAATTGCCGGCGCCGCCGTGTTCCTCGCCTCGCCCGCCTCGACCTTCATGACCGGACAGGCGATCGTCGTCGACGGCGGCGCCACCGTGGGAGTCGGACTGTGAGCGGGCGTCTCGAAGGCAAGGTCGCGATCGTCACCGGAGCGGCGTCGGGGATCGGCAAGGCGAGCGCGGCTTTGTTCGCCGCGGAGGGCGCGCGGGTGATCGCGGCGGACGTGACCGCGGGCGAAGGCGTGATCGCCGCCGATGCCGGGCGCGAGGCGGATGTCGTCGGCCTGGTCGAGGCCGCGGTCCGCGACCATGGCGGGCTCGACATCTTCTTCGCCAATGCCGGCATTTCGGGCGGGCTCGCCTCGATCTTCGAGCAGACGAGCGAGGATTGGCAGGAGATTTTGCGGGTCAATCTGATCGGGCCTTTCCTGGCGATCAAGCACGCCGCGCCGGTGATGCAGGAGCGCGGCGGCGGCTCGATCATCTGTACCGCTTCCGTCGCCGGCATCCGCGCCGGCGCCGGCGGGCCGGCTTATTCGGCGAGCAAATCGGGGGTGATCAGCCTGGTCGAGGTCGCGGCGACGCAATTGTGCGGCGCCAATATAAGGGTCAACGCGATCTGCCCCGGGCTGATCGAGACCGGCATGACCCAAGGAATTTATGACATGGCCCGTAGCGCGGGCAAGGAAGAGATGATCGGCCACCTCAATCCGCTCAAGCGCGGCGGCGTGCCCGACGAAATCGCTTATGCGGCCTTGTTTCTCGCCTCGGACGAATCCAGCTATGTCAACGGCCACGCTTTGGTGGTCGACGGCGGCCTTTCCGCCTCGCACCCCCATTACCGCCAGGAATATGGACGCACGTCCTTTTGAGAGGAAAACAGGGACAATCCCTATTTTCTCACGCCTCCGTCCGGCTCAGCTCGCCGGGCGTCCATTTAGGGACGGTCGCTCCTGACCGCCGCCCTTCACTTGTAGAAAAACGCCGCCTCCGGGTGCAGTTCGGGATCCAGCCCGTGCGTCCGCACCTCGGCATAATGCTTCTCCCGCGCCCTGAGGCTCGACGTCATCAGCGCGAAATGGGTCAGCGTCGGCGGCAGCTCTGACCAGTCCGGCGCGAACTTGCCGTTGAAATTGTTGAAGCTCCGCAGCGCGGGCAGGTCCGAAAAGCCCGCGATATGATCGATGCCGCTGACCTTGATATGCTCGAGCGCGGCGTTGCCCGGCCCCACGCGCAGGGTCTTCAGCCGCCGCTGATAATTGATCTGCAGGCGGCGCAGGCGCGGAAAGCGCTGCAGGTCGCCCACATCCTCGAGCAGATTGACGTTGTCGAACGACAGGTCCCTCAGGGTAGGCAGTGGCCCGATTGCCGCGATCGAGGCCACCCGGCCCAGCGAGAATTTCAGCACCTCGAGCTGCTGAAGCCGGTTGATAAAGTCGAGGGGCACCTTGTCGGTCGGGTGCATCGACAACTCGGTCAGAGCCGTGCAGTCGCCGATCGCTTCGACGTTCCTGCCTTGAGCCAGCAGGCGCAGTGTGCGCAGCTTCTGCGCGTCGCGCAGCGGCGCCAGATCGAGGAGTGGCGTCGAGGTTTCGGCCAGCGTGAAATAGTTCAGCCGCTCGACCCCGCACAGGCTGAGGATGTCGGACCTGTTCTTGCCTCGCGGCGCGAAGCTGAACCGCGTCAGCCTGGGCAGCCGCCCGACCGCTTCGGGGTTCGCCATCGCGCAAGCGGGATCGATGACGAGCGAGCGGATTTCATCCAGCGCGTCGAGCACAGAGGCGTCGAAACCGTCCAGATGATCGTAGAAGCGGACCGTATACGCCTCGCCAAATTCTGCGCACGCCTCCTGGATCCTCCGTAGATATTCGGCGCGGCTGACGACCTCATCCACGATCGGCTCGATGCTCTCCATCAAATAGTGACCGATCTTCACCTGCTCCGGAAGCACGGAGTGGATTTGGAGTGTGTGACGTGTGCCGTCGTCGCTCGAATAGGGCGCCCGCGGGTTGAGAAAAACTTCGTGCAGCAATTCGGATCGTCCCCCGGGCGCGCTGTTGCCTCCAGGAGTGGAAGTCTAGCCAGGAGGCATGGCCGAGTCATTGACGAAGTCGCCCGACAGGGGCGAAAAAACGCTTTAGGCGCTGCGCGCGATCAGGGCCGCCCGGAAGGCCGATCGGGCCAGATTCGTCCGCCCGAACCTCGTCGCCATTTCGCCCCGCCCGCTTGATGTTGACGTAAAGAAGCCGCATTCAGAACAGCACAGAATTCCGGAGAATGATATGAGCCCGATTTCCACCAAGCGCCATGGCGACGTGCTGATCGTCACATCGAACAACCCCCCCGTGAACGCATTGGGCATCGCGGTGCGCGAGGGACTGGTGAAGGCGATCGAGGAGGCCGACGCGGACGAGGGCGTCAAGGCCGTGGTCATCATCTGCCAGGGCCAGACCTTCTTCGCCGGCGCCGACATCACCGAGTTCGGAACTCCGAAATCCTTCGAGTTTCCGGCCCTGCCCCAGGTGGTCGACATCATCGAGAATTGCACCAAGCCGGTGGTCGCCGCGATCCACGGCACGGCATTCGGCGGCGGCCTCGAAGTCGCGCTGGCGAGCCATTACAGGGTCGCGGTTCCGTCGGCGAAATTGGGCGTGCCCGAGGTCAAGCTCGGCCTGCTGCCGGGCGCGGGCGGGACGCAAAGGCTGCCGCGCGTGGCGGGCGTCGCCAAGGCGCTGGAGATGGCGGCGACCGGCAATCCGATCGGCGCCAAGGAGGCTTATGAGATCGGCCTGGTCGACCGATTGATCGAGGGCGATCTCGAGCAGCATGCCTGCGCCTTCGCCGAGGAAGTCCGCGAGGTGCGGCCGATCCCCAAATCGAGCGAGCGCGACGAGAAGCTCGCCGAAGCGCGCGCCAATCCCGCGATCTTCGACGAGTTCCGCAAGGCCAATGCGCGCAAGTTCAAGGGGTTCGATGCGCCCGAATCGAACGTCAAGGCGATCGAGGCTGCGGTCGCCAAGCCTTATGCGCAAGGGGTGCTCGACGAGCGGCGCCTGTTCATGGAGCTGATGACGGGGACGCAAGCGCGGGCGCAGCAATATTTCTTCTTCGCAGAGCGCAAGGCCGCGAAGATCGACGGCCTGCCCGAGGACACGAAACCGCGCGAGATCAGGCGCGTCGGCGTGATCGGCGCGGGCACGATGGGCGGCGGCATCTCGATGAATTTCCTCAGCGCCGACGTGCCCGTCACCATCGTCGAGATGGAGCAGGCGGCGCTCGACCGCGGCACCGGCACGATGCGCAGGAATTACGAAGCCACCGCGGCCAAGGGGCGGATGACGCCCGATCAGGTCGAGGCGGCGATGGGCGCGCTGAAACCCACGCTCGCACTCGAGGATCTGGCCGATTGCGACCTGATCATCGAGGCCGTGTTCGAGAATATGGACGTGAAGAAAGAGATATTCGGCAAGCTCGACAAGATCGCGAAGCCGGGCGCGATCCTCGCCTCCAACACCTCCTATCTCAATGTGGACGAGATCGCGGCGTCGACCTCGCGGCCGCAGGACGTGCTCGGGCTCCATTTCTTCTCGCCGGCGAACGTGATGAAGCTGCTCGAGGTCGTGCGCGGCGCGAAGACCGCGCCCGACGTGCTGGTGACCGCGATGCAGCTCGCCAAAAGGATCAAGAAGGTCGCGGTGGTGGCGGGCGTCTGCCACGGCTTCATCGGCAACCGAATGCTGATGCCGCGCCAGGTCGAAGCGATGAAGCTGCTCCTCGAAGGCGCCACGCCGCAGCAGATCGACAAGGTCCACCTCGATTTCGGAATGCCGATGGGGCCGTTCCAGATGTCCGACCTCGCCGGTGTCGACATCGGCTGGCACCGCGATCCGACCAGGATCGAGAATGTCCGCGATGCGCTTTGCGCCGCCGACCGCTGGGGCCAGAAGAAGGGCGCGGGCTTCTACGATTATGACGAGAAAAGGCGGCCGACGCCCTCCCCGATCGTCGCCGGGATCATCGACGAATTCCGCGCCAAAGAGGGCGTCACGCCGCGCGAGATTTCGGACGAGGAGATCGTCGAGCGTACGCTTTATACGATGGTCAACGAGGGTGCGAAAATCCTCGAAGAGGACATGGCGCAGCGCGCGTCCGACATCGATGTCGTCTGGGTCTACGGCTATGGCTGGCCGGTCTATCGCGGCGGGCCGATGTTCTGGGCGGGAAGCGAGGGGCTCGCGAAGATCGTCGCCGGGCTCGAGAAGCACGGCTTCGGGATCGCGCCGCTGCTCCGCGAGAAAGCGGAAAAAGGCGAACGCTTCTGATGGCCGAGCGCGGCGCGATCGAGACCGCCGCCGCCATCGCCGGCGGGGAAACCAGCGCGCGTGCCGAATGCGACGCGGCGATCGCGCGGATCGAGGCGCTGGACGGGCCGATCAATGCTGTCGTCGTCCACGACTTCGAACGCGCCCGCGCCGCCGCCGACGAAGCAGACGACGCAGTGGCCCGGGGCGAACGCGGCCCGCTTCTCGGCGTGCCGATGACGGTCAAGGAAGCGTTCGACGTCGCCGGCCTACCGACCACATGGGGCTTCGAGCAGCATCGCGGCTTCATCGCCCAGACCGACGCCGTCGCCGTCCGGCGGCTCAAGACGGCGGGCGCGATAATCCTGGGCAAGACGAACGTGCCGGTCGGGCTCGCCGATCATCAGTCGGTCAATCCGGTTTACGGACGCACCCGCAACCCATTCGACCTCGACCGCTCGCCGGGCGGCTCGTCGGGCGGATCGGCGGCGGCGCTGGCGAGCGGGATGGTGCCGCTCGAACTGGGCTCCGACATCGGCGGATCGATCCGCGTTCCCGCGGCATTCAACGGCGTGTGGGGACACAAGCCGACCTATGGCGCGCTCGATGTCGACGGCCATTATTTCCCGACCACCGACGGCCACGCGCCGGTAATGGCGGTGATCGGCCCGATGGCGCGCAATGCCGACGACCTCGCGCTCGCCCTCGACCTGCTCGCCGACCGGCCGTTCGCCAGGGCAGATGCGCGCGCGCCGGGGGAATTGCGGATCCTGCTGATGGCGACCCACCCGTTCGCGGCGATCGCCGCGCCGGTCGCCGGCGCGCTCGAACGAGTCGGCGCGGCGTTGGAGGCTGCGGGCGCCAGGGTCGACCGCCACAGCCCGCTCGTCCCCGATCTGTCGGCGCAATTCGGCCATTTCATGCAATTGCTGATGACCGCGCTGACCCGGGGCGTGCCGGCGGATGGGAGCGACCCGCCCTCGCTGACCCAATGGTTCGACCTGCTCGACCATCAGGCGCGGGCGGTCCGCGGCTGGAGCGCCTTGTTCGCCGAATATGACGCGGTGATCGCCCCGGCGTTCGGCGTCACCGCTTATCCGCACGACGACACCGAGGTCTTCCAGCGCAGCCTGACGGTCGACGGCGCGCCGACCCGCTACGGGCTGCAGCTCGCTTTCTCCGCGCTCGCCACCTTCCCCAATTTGCCGGCGACGGCGGCCCCCGTCGGCACCGACCCGAACGGCCTGCCGATCGGCGTCCAGGTGATCGCGGCCCAGTGGAAGGATCACCAGGCAATCGCCGTCGCCCGGCTCGTCCACGATCTGATTCAGGCGTGAGCCGCGCCGCGCTCGCCCTGCTGCTCCTGCTCGCCGCCTGCGCCGCCACGCCGGCCTACGATCCCGCGGCCGAGGAACGGGCGATCCGGCAGGTGATCGCGAACATGGAGGCGGCATGGAACCGGGGCGATTTCCGCGGCTACATGGCCGGTTTCAAAAATCCCGACGTCGTGTTCGTCTCGCGCGGCGAATTCCAGCGCGACTGGCAGGGGACATTGGACCATTATGTCCGCGATTATGGCGGCGATCCCGCGCGGCGCGGGCGGCTCCATTTCCGCGACATCCGGATCGAAATGCTCGGCCCCGACGCCGCCCAGCTGATCAGCCGCTACCGGCTGGAGGGCGGCGGCCGGCCCCAGGACGGCATCAACACGCGGCTGATGCGCAAGGTGGAAGGCCGCTGGGTGATCGCGCTCAACCATGTGAGCTCGGTGGAGGTGGCGCGCTAGCGCCGCGGGCGGCGGGCGTAGGGGCCGATGGTCACGCTGCGGATCTGGAAAAAATCGCGATATTCCAGCTCCCAGATCATCTCAGCGGGCGCGATCTCGCCGATTTCAAACTGCCCGGCCGGCGTTCGAACGAGTCGGACGAAGCCGCCGCGCAGGCGCACCCGGCGATCGCTCAGGCCTTCGATGCTCTCGATGAAGAAGCTGTCGCGCTCCTGCTCCAGCATTTTCGAGAGGAAGAAACGCGCCGCGCCGTCGCTTCCCGGGCCGGCATGAAGCTCGCCGTTCCAGTCGATCCGCGTCTGATAGTTGAACAAGGGCGCTATAGTCGGCAGCTCCGCCATCGTCCCGGCCTGAAGCAAGGCTTCGACCTGGTTGAGGACACGCGCCGCCGGCAGCCGGTCGCCGCTCAGCATTCGGCAGGCCGCGAGCTGATTGGCCGGCGAGCGATGCTGGGCGGGATCGAGAAGCGCGCAATGCGGGAAGAGCGGCAGGGCCGCGCGATAGACTTCGCGGGCGAAGGCGCCGGTGGTGCCGTGGGAGCAGGCGTCCTCCGTCCGGCGCCGGAGCGTCGCGCCTCCCCCGTAAGGGGGCGCAGGATCCGCCGCCTCCACGGTGAAGATCCAGGAATGCATGCAGAGGCTGACCGCCTGCTCCTCCCTCGGCGCAGCCGCCGGCGCGGTAAGCGGCACGAGCGCGCGATCGAAGAGCGCCGAACGGTCGATAAGCAAATCCCAGACTTCGGCCGGAACTGGCGCGACGAGCGGCGCATATTCGGGCTCGCCCTCCTCCCGACGGAAATGGACGCGAACCTCCGGATCGTGGCCGGGCCGGCGCACGAAGGCGATCGCCACGACGTCGTAGCCATAGCCGTCCACGTAGAAGACCCGGCGGACCTGATCGCCGGCGTCGCGATGCAACTCGATCGTCCCGACGCCGAACAGAGTGCGCACCCGCGCCTGCTGCTCTGGCGCGCAACGGTCCAAGCCGCGGTCGTCCTGGCATTCGGAGTCGGTTCCGCTTTGCCCGCGCGCGGGCGCCACGACCAGCAAAGCGAGCAGCAATGAAAGGCTCCGCCAGGTCATCCTCATCCCTCAGTTCGCCGTAGCAAATCTATCAGGTGGTCCTTCCAGAATCGCGCCCAGGTGTGGGTGCCATGGCCGCGCGATTCGGCGCTGGCCGGGATGAGGACGTAGCGCGCGGTGGGCATGCGCGCGGCGGCGGCCTCTGCGATGCCGTAATCGGGCGGGTTTATGAAATCGTCGGCGGAATTGACCCAGGTCATCGGCGTGCGGATGCGCTCCAGCTGCGGCAACGGATTGTAGGTGCGCGAGGCCTCGAGCTGGTAGATCAGATCGTTGGCGTCGCGGGTGGCGATGTCGCGTTCGACGCGCTCGACGATATAGGCCTCGGCGGCATCGCGGGCGGGATAGGCGACCTGCAGATAGAGCGGCGCGAAGCCGGCGGTCTGGAGCAAAGAGACGGCGGTGCGCAGGCCCTGCACGGGCTGGCCGGCATAATTGCCCTCGGCCCAGGCGGGATCGCGCCGGATGCCTTCGATCGCCATCCGGCGCCACATCCGGTTATGCCCGGCGATCTCGACCGGCAGGCAGGCCATCGGCATCATGGCGCGGAGCATGTCCGGGTGCGCCTGCGCCCAGACAAAGCCGTGCATGCAGCCCATCGAAGTGCCCATGAGCAGGCGCAGCCGCGCGACGCCAAGCCGCTCGAGCATCAGCCGTTGCGCCTCGACCATGTCGGTATAGTCGTAGGCGGGGAAGCGCATCCTGAGGCCGTCGCTCGGCTTGGACGAGCGACCATGACCGATATTGTCGGGGAGGATGATGTAATAGCGCCCAATGTCGAGCGGCTGGCCGGGGCCGAACAATTCGTCCGCGAATTGCGGCTGGAGGAATTGCCGGCCCGAGCCGCCGGTGCCGTGGAGGACCATCACCGCATTGTCGATATTGCCCTGCGCGTCGCGGTGCGGCGTGCCGAGCGTCGCATAATGGATGCGTAGCGCGCCCAGCGTCTCGCCCGACCGGAAGCGGAAATCGCGCAACGTCAGGTCGCCTTCGGTAAGGCGCGCGGCATGGTCGGTCTGGGCCGCGGCGGGCGCGGCGCAGAGCAGGAGCAGGAAAGCGAGCAGCCTCGTCACTGGATTGCCCGCTCGAACGCGTGCCGGGCGCGGCGGCGCTGGGCAGGCGTTAGCCGGCGCCACCAGAGCTGGGCGGTGATCCGGCCTTCGCGGGCGGCGGTGATCCGTCTGATCTGCGTCATGCCGCCGGCTTCGGGAATCCAGGTCGAAACGGTCGCGATCGTGATCGTCAGCGACCGGCCGCGATGGGCTTCAAGGAACGGACCGATCGGATCGGGGCCGGGCTGGGCGCCCTCAACCGCGCGATTGCCCACCCGCAGCTGCGCCCACAGATAATCGCCCATCTCCCAGCCGGTGAGGCGGGCGGCGACGGTCTCGGTCCGCAGCACGCGGTCCGGCGCGCGCCCGGGCTGGGCGGCCGCCGTCAGAATGAGCAGGAAAAGAACGAGCAGGCGCATGATGCAATCCCCGGTAAGAGCCGGCCGCTCGTATCAGTTTCTGTCGAGCATGTCGCGCAGGCGGGCGGCGAGATCGGCATAAGCGAAGGGCTTGGTGATCAGCTCGACGCCCGGATCGAGGCGGCCATGGTGGACGATCGCGTCGCGGGCATAGCCGGTGGTGAACAGGATCCTGAGATCGGGGTGCAGCGCCCGCGCCTCCTGCGCGAGCATCGCGCCGGTCATGCCGCCCGGCAGGACGACGTCAGTGAACAGGAGGTCGACCGCCCCGTCCTGCCGTTCGAGCAGGCGCAGTGCCGAGGAGCCGTCATGGGCCTCGAGCACGCGGTAGCCGAGCTCGCGCAATATTTCGACGGTGTAGGCGCGAACGTCGTCGTCATCCTCGCAGACGAGGATCGTCTCGTCGCGCGAGCCTTCGGGCACCGCCTCCTCCGGCCGCTCCTCGACCTCCGCATCGTCGCCGAGCAGGCGCGGCAGATAGATGCGCACCGTCGTCCCCTGCCCCGCTTCCGAATAGATTTTCAGATGGCCGCCCGATTGCTTGACGAAGCCGTAAACCATGGAAAGGCCCAGGCCCGTGCCCTTGCCGACCTCCTTGGTGGTGAAGAAGGGCTCGAAGGCCCGGGAGAGCGTGTCGGCGTCCATCCCGGCGCCGATGTCGGTCACGCAGATCGCCACATATTGGCCGGCCGCCACTCCGGCATTCCGGGCGGCATAATCGCGGTCGAGATGGGTGTTCGCGGTCTCGATGGTGAGCTTGCCGCCGCCGCCTGAATCATCGGGAGCCATCGCGTCGCGGGCGTTGACCGCGAGGTTGAGGATCGCGTTTTCGAGCTGGTTGGGATCGACCTCGACCCGCCACAGGCCGGCGGCCAGCACGCACTCCACCTCGATCGTCTCGCCCAGCGTGCGATGGAGCAGCTCCGACATGCCGGTGACCAATTTGTTGGGGTCGATCGGCCGCGGATTGAGCGGCTGGCGGCGCGAGAAGGCGAGCAGGCGCTGGGTCAGCGTCGCCGCCCGCTCGGCGCCAACGAGGGCGTTGCCGAGCGCGCGCAGCACCCGCGCCTCGCCTTCCTCGCCGACATGGCGCCGCGCGGCGTCGACATTGCCGGTGATGACGGTCAGCAGATTATTGAAATCGTGGGCGATGCCGCCGGTCAATTGGCCGACCGCCTCCATCTTCTGCGACTGGCGCAGCGCCTCTTCGGCCGTTTCGCGCTCCGCGATGGCGGCGGCGACCCGCGCCTCGAGCGACTGGTTCAGCTCGCGCAGCGCCTCCTCGGCGCGGCGGCGGTCGGCAATCTCGCGCTGCGCCGCCTCGAACAGCCTCGCATTGTCGATCGCAATCGCCGCCTGGCCGGCGATGCCGACGATCGATTGCTCGTGGCGCTCGGTGAAGCGCGCGGAATCTTCATGGCCGAAGAAAAGGCCGCCGATCACCTCGCCCGAACGCGAAACGACCGGGACGGCGAGGTAGGAGGTGACCGGCAGGTGCCCCTTGGGCATGCCGTGATGGGTATCGCTCTTGCCGTAGCGCGGGTCTTTGGTGATGTCGTCGGAGCGGACCACGCCTTCGCCGTTGAAAGTGGGGGCGAACACCGCCGTGTTGCGCGGCATCGGGAATTTGTCGAAGTTGCTCCGGTCCACGCCCGATATGGCGTAGAGCATGTAGCTCTCGCCGGCCGCGTCCAGCACGTTGTAGAAGAAGGCGCCGAACCGGGCACCGCTCAATTCCACCCCGGCGTCGGTCACCATCTGGACGACGCGCTGGAGATCGAGCTCCGGGGCGAGGCTGGCGCCGATCCGGTTGAGCGTCTCGAGCGACCTCTTGTCCTCGCGCAAGGCCAGCTCGGCGTTGCGCGCCTCGGTGAAATCGACGGCGAGGCCGACATAGCCGATCAGGCGCCCGTCCGCGTCGAAGCGGGGCCGGCAGGTGACCCGCATCCAGCGCTGCTTGCCGTCGGCGCCTCGAAAGCGGGCGTCGTAGCCATAACCGATCTTCTCCGCCCACGCTTTGGCGCGCATCTCGATCACCGGCGGCAGGTCTTCGGGATGGATGAGCCGGGTCCAGACCTCGCCGGTCAGCGCGTCGGCGGGAAGGCCGGCCACTTCCTCGAACGCCTTGTTTGCGAACTCGATGCCGCCCGCGCCGGTCACCCAGACCGGCACGGCGGCGCAATCGGCCATGGCGCGGAAGCGGGCTTCGCTCTCGCGCAGATCGGCCTCTGCGCGCTTGCTCTCGCTAATGTCCTGGACGAGCGCGTAGAAGCCGCCGATGCTGCCGTCGTCGCGCCGGTCGGGCACATATTCGATCCGGACGAAGCGATCGCCGCCGTCCTTATAGGCCAGCGCGCGCTCGGCGGTGACGCGTTCGCCCCCGAGCACCTTTTCGACCATCGGCCGCAGCGCCTCATAGGCCGAATCGCCCAGCACCTCGCGAAGGTGCCTGCCGGCCAGATCCTTCCTGTCGTGGCCGAACCAATCCTCATAGGCCTTGTTGTTGAACCGGTAGCGGCCGCCGGCGTCGACATAGGAAATGAGCACGGGCAGGGCATCGGCGACGACCCGCATCTGCGCTTCACGCGCGGAAAGCACGGACTTCGCGCCTCCCTTGTCGGACCGTTCGGACAAACCCGCACCCCTCCTCCCGCCTGAGCGGGAATCAATCCGTGGAAGCCGCAATCGTTCCCGCCAGCGCACTGTCCCACAATGCTGCATCGAAGCCGATCAGCCGCCGGCCTCCCAGGTCGAGCACCGGCCGCCGGATCATCGAAGGCGAAGCCAGCATCAGCGCGACCGCTTTATCCTCGTCGAGGCCCTGCTTGTCGGCGTCGGGCAGCGAACGGAAGGTGGTGCCGGCGCGGTTCAGCAGCTTCTCCCAGCCGAGTTCGCTCGCCCAGGCGCGCAGCCGCGCCTCATCGATCCCCGCCGTCTTGTAATCGTGGAAGGCGCAGGCGTTCCCCCGCGCGTCGAGCCAGGCCCGCGCCCTTTTGACCGTGTCGCAATTGCGAATCCCGTAGAGAATCATCCGCGCCTCCCGGTCTCGAACACAAACCGAAGCAGGTGTCCCGTCAAGCCGCGCCGGCCAGGCCCCGTGACGATTCAATGGGCGGAGGAATGACTCGGCTCACTCCGTGTCGGGTTCCGCGGCGGGCGCGGGCGCCGGTGCGGGCGCCGGCGCGGTTGCCGGAGCGGGAAGGGCCTGCGGGGCCGCGGCCGGCTCCTGCTTCGGCAAGGCGGCCCGTCTTGGGTTCCGATCGAGGATTTGCCCGCTTTTCAGGATCCTGAAGCAGCGTTCCGCCTCGCAGGCGATCATCGTGCCGCTCCGCGTGTCGATGCGCACCACCTTCCCGTCGCCGACCACCGCCTGGTAGCGCGGCGGGGCGGGACGCGCGTAGATGGCGAGCGCGATCAGGGCTGCCGCGATGACGAGCACCGTGACGAACTTGTGCACCGCGCCCTCCGCCACTTCGGCGAGCGAAAGCTCCCTCGGCGGGCGCTCGCGCGCCGCGCCTCGATAATCACGCTCGTTCCCACTCATCGCCGGTCCCTATTCCAAATCGCGCCCGCGCCGGCACTTTCGGATTTACGCCGCCGCGATGCAAGCCCCGCCCTCCTCAGCGCCGCGCCCGCCGCGCCGGCAACGGCAGCATTACGCGCTCCAGCACCATGCGGGCGGCGCGGCGGCCGATCTGATCGCCCGCATCGTTCGAGAACCGGTAATGGACGCCGCCGTAGATCCGCGAATCGGACACCTGCTGCGCCCATTCGTTCCAATTGGGCAGCACCTGCAGCGCGGAGAGCGGGATGGCCTGCGAGCCGACCCGGACGCCTCCCGCCGGGGCCAGCCCGACCTCGGCCGTCATCACCTCCGCGGCGGCGGCGGCCACCGTGCAGTGTCCGCACGGATATTCCGGAAAGTTCGGGGTGCCGAGCAGCGGCGTCCATGCCGGATCGGGCTGGGTCGCATCGTTGCCGTCGCTCGCGCCGTTCCGGATGGCGGTGATCGGCCGCCAGTAATTGTAGTGGAACTTGGCAACGATCATTGCCAGCCCGGCATCGTCGAACGCCATCTGATAGAGCGCGAACATGCGCGCGTTCTGAACCTGCCTGCGGCCCGGCCCGTCGGCGGCGAGGCGCATCGAGGGGGCGAGGTCGAACGCCTGGCGGTAGCGGGCAATCAAAGTCTGGTGCGCCGTCCGCTCGGTGCTGGTCCTGCTTCCGAGCCGGCGCACCTCCTCATAGTCGCGCGCCCAAATGGGGCTGGTCAGCGCCGGCGGTGGCGGCGGCCGGAGCGCATCGGCGCTGGGGATCACCCAAGGGCGTAACGCGGACATGTAGGGCTCGATCTGCGGCAGAGGCGTCGAGATCCACTCGCCTGGCGTCGTGCGCGGGCGGTAGGGCTCCTGGGTGATCGCGGGGTCGATCCCGCCGGCCGGGATCGCCGCCGTCGCCGCCGCTTCGCCGATCAGCCGGCCCGCCTCGCGCGCCCGCACGTCGCGGACCTCGGCCATGGCGATGGCGTAGCTTTCGTCGAGCGCGGTGCGCTGGGCGGGATAATGGTGGTGAAGGACCTTGTAGGCCGCGGTCGCCGCGGCGGCGTCCTGCGAGGCGGTCGGATCGCCGGCGGGAAAGCCCAGATAGGATTCGTAGCGCCGGTCGATCGCGTTCACCGCCTCGAACATAGCGAGGGCGGCGCGGGTGGTCGCCCGCTCCTGGTCGGGGGTGCGCGAGGGCCCCTGCGAGGCATTGGAGATGCGGCTCGCCACGTCCCACCAGTCGGTGACCGGATCCGCCTGCGCCGCCGGCGCGAAGAGCAGAGCCGCCGCGGCGGCGGCTGCAAGATATGGCTTACGCATGATGTACCCTTCTGTTGTTGGCGCAGGCTTGCGCTTCGGGATGACTAAGCGTATTATCTCACTAAGACACCGCATATAATGTGATTTGGGGCGCCAAAAGCATGATCGCAGGTTGCATCGACCGAATGAGCAAGAGCGGGTGCGGCGGCTGCGAGCGGCGCGACGCCTGCGCGTCCCTGTGGAAGATGCTGAGGTTCGACCAGGCGCCGAGGCGCCCGGCTCGGAGGCCGCTGGAGCGGGCGCCGGCGCCGGCGAAAAACCCGTTCCTGGCCCTGCTCGGCGAGGTGGCGAAGGCCTTCGAAGCCAGGGTCACGCCACCACCCAAAAGCGCATTCCGCCGCGAGGTCGAACGGCACCTGGAGCCGATGCTCGAAGCGGGCTCCGTCCGGATCGATCAGGTCGCCCGCGCCCTCGGCTGCAGCCGACAGACTTTGTACCGGCGGCTCAAGGCAGAAGGAATCACCTTTGCCCAGCTCCTCGACGGCCTCCGCCGCCGCCTCGCGCTCCGCCTCGTGCGCGAGCAGGGCCTGTCGGTGAAGGAATCGGCCTGGCGCCTGGGCTTCTCCGACCCGGCCGCCTTCTCCCGCGCCTTCAAGCGCTGGACGGGAAAGAGCCCGAGCGAGGCGCGGGGCAGGGACCGAAACTGAGCGCACCCTGTCCGGGCGTCGCGGAGGGCACGCCCCATTCGCAGTCATGACAGGCGCGCATGCGTGGGTCGGCCGCGGCCCAGGCGCAACGACGAACCCCCGTCACCCCGCGGGCGGCTCAGATTGAGCGGACTCGGCGCTCGACCTTATGGGCACGATGGCGACTTGGGGAATGCCTCCCTGCTCGAGAATCACCTCTTCACCGTGCAGCGCCGCATCGACCAGCTCTTCGAGCCTCTCACCAGCCTCTTCAATCTCTACCCGGATCATCGCTGAACAATAGTCCCAGGTTGCACCGGTCTCAACAGGATCACTCCCACTCGATCGTCCCCGGCGGCTTCGACGTATAGTCGTAGACCACGCGGTTGATCCCCCTGACTTCGTTGACGATGCGGGTCGCGACGCGGGCGAGGAACGCCGCGTCGAACGGGTAGATGTCGGCGGTCATGCCGTCGGTGGAGGTGACGGCGCGGAGCGCGCAGACATATTCGTAGGTGCGGTGATCGCCCATCACGCCGACGGTGCGGACCGGAAGAAGCACTGCGAAGGCCTGCCAGATCGCGTCGTAGAGTCCGGCATTGCGGATTTCCTCGAGGTAGATGGAATCGGCCTTGCGCAGCGTGTCGCAGCGCTCCTTGGTCACCTCGCCGGGGATGCGGATGGCGAGGCCCGGGCCGGGAAAGGGGTGACGCCCGACAAAAGCCTCGGGGAGGCCGAGCTCGCGGCCGAGCACGCGAACCTCGTCCTTGAACAACTCGCGCAAGGGCTCCACCAGCTGCATGTTCATCCGTTCGGGCAGGCCGCCGACATTGTGGTGGCTTTTGATGGTGACCGACGGGCCCCCGGTGAAGCTGACGCTTTCGATCACGTCGGGATAGAGCGTGCCCTGGGCGAGGAAATCGGCGCCGCCGATCTTCGCCGCCTCCGCCTCGAAGATGTCGATGAAGGTCTTGCCGATCAGCTTGCGCTTGGCCTCCGGCTCGTCGAGGCCGGCGAGGCCGCTCAGGAACAGGTCCGCCGCGTCCACATGGACCAAAGGGATATTGTAATGGTTGCGGAACAAGGAGACGACCTGCTTTGCCTCGGCGTGGCGCATCAGGCCGTGGTCGACGAAGACGCAGGTCAGCTGGTGGCCGATCGCCTCGTGGATGAGGACCGCAGCAACGGCGGAATCGACGCCGCCGGAAAGGCCGCAAATTACCCTGCCCTCGCCGACCTGGGCGCGGATGTCGGCGATCTTGGTCGCCCGATATTCGGCCATCGTCCAGTCGCCGGCCAGGCCGCAGACGTGGCGGACGAAATTGGCGAGCAATTTGCCGCCGTCGGGCGTGTGGACGACTTCGGGATGAAACATCAGGCTGAAGAAGCGGCGCTTCTCGTCCGTGGCGACGGCGTAGGGTGCGCCTTCCGATGAGGCGACGACGCTGAAGCCTTCGGGCAAGGCCTCGACCCGGTCGCCGTGGCTCATCCAGACCTGATGGCTCTCGCCGGGCTTCCACAGGCCGTCGAACAGCATCGACTCGCCGATGATCTCAATGAACGCGCGGCCGAACTCGCGATTGTCGGAAGGCGCTACCCGCCCGCCCAATTGGTGCGCCATGGTCTGCTGGCCGTAGCAGATGGCGAGTATGGGCACGCCCGCGTCGAAGAAATGCTGCGGCGCGCGCGGGCTGTCGTCCCACATCACCGAAGAGGGGCCGCCTGAGAGGATGATGCCCTTGGGCCTGAGCCGGGCGAACGCCTCGTCGGCGCGGCTGAACGGAGCGATTTCGCTATAGACCCCGGCCTCGCGGACTCGGCGAGCGATGAGCTGGGTCACCTGGCTGCCGAAATCGACGATCAGGACGGAATCGCTGGGCTGCGTCATGGCCGGGCGATAGCAGCGCACGCGCGCCTGTAAAGCGGCGGTGCCCGCTAGATCGGCAGCGGAACCAGCAGCAGGAAGCCGTTCAGGGTCAGCAGCGCTCCGAGCGCGCCGAGCACCGCCGACAGGACCAGAATCCGCCGGTTGATCGCCAGGATCGCCACCGATCCGAGCACCAGGGCGATCTGGAGGAGCACTTCGGCCCAGTCGAAATTGTCGTCGCGCGCCATCGCCACGTCGCGCGCCGCCTCATAGGAGCGCGCGCGCGCCGAAAGCTGGCGCTTGCCCTCGCCCGCAGTCGGATCGTTCGGCGCGTCGGGATCGGGCTCGCTGTCGTAGCGGGCGATGGTGGCCCGGCTTTCGGCCAGCGTCCGCTCCAGCCGCGCGCGTGTCGCGGGGTCGAGGCCGGGCTCGGACAGATCGCCCTCGATCTCGACAATGGCGATCTCATAGGCGGTCTGGCGGACGTTCTTGGCTTGGAAGAAGGCCCAGGTGTCGCTAGCGCGGATGGTGTTGATGATCATCGCGTCGGTCGCGTTGCCGCCGCCGAGCCCACCCACCGCCAGCACCGCGGCGATCACCGCGATCAGCAAAGCCGCGCGGCCGCGGAAGCGGTTGTCCGCATCCTGCGTGGCTTTCTCTTCGGCCACCTCGCCGATCAGCTCGGCGGCATCGGTCGGATCCATTGCAAACCTCCCTGGCTGCGGGCGTAACTAGCGTCGCCGCAAGCGATGTCACCTCCTGAATAGTTAAGCGACCGCCAAAGTTTCCATTGCCGGGCGCGGGCCGCCGCGTTAGTCATGCGCATGCTTAACGAATCGGCGCGGCTCGACCTTGCTTTCCAGGCGCTCGCCGACCCCACGAGGCGCGGCATGCTCGCCCGATTGAGCATTGCTCCCGCCTCGGTCAGCGAACTCGCCGCGCCCTATCGGATGTCGCTGCCGGCGGTGATGCAGCATTTGCAGATGCTGGAGGCGAGCGGCCTCGTTCGGTCGGAGAAGAAGGGTCGCGTGCGCACCTGCCGGCTGGAGCCCGGGGCGCTCACCTCCGCCGAAACGTGGATCGCCGAGCAGCGCGCGCTCTGGGAAGGCCGGCTCGACCGGCTCGAAGACTATCTCGCGGAAATGCAGACCAGGGAGAATGAAGGTTGAGCGATCATGATCTCGTGCTGGAGCGCGTCCTGGACGCGCCCCGCGACCTCGTATGGAGGGCGTGGACCGATCCTGAGCAGATGAAAAAATGGTGGGCGCCAAGGCCCTATCAGACGCCCGAGGTGGGGGTCGAGCTGCGCCCCGGCGGCCGCTTCTACACGCGGATGACCGGGCCGGACGGCTTCGACTCGCCCGGCGAAGGCTGCGTCCTCGAGGTGGTCGAGGGCGAAAAGATCGCCTGGACCAACATCTTGCTCGGCGGCTACCGGCCCGCCGGCGACATCGAGGATTGCGGCGGCTTCCCGTTCACCGCGATCGTCACCCTCGGCGATGCCCCGAACGGCAAGACGCTCTACCGGGCGGTCGCGCTGCACCGCAACGCGGCGGACTGCGACACGCACGCCAGGATGGGCTTCCACGAAGGCTGGGGCACCTGTGCCGACCAGCTCGGCGAAGTCGCGAAGGAGTTGGCGGGATGAGGAAGCTGATCGTCAGTGCGTTCGTCAGCCTGGACGGAGTCATGCAGGCGCCGGGCGGGCCGGAAGAGGATCCGAGCGGCGGCTTCGAATATGGCGGCTGGACCTTTCCCTTTTGGGATGAGGTGGGGGGCGAGGCGATGAGCGAGAGCTTCGCCAAGCCCTTCGACCTGCTGCTCGGGCGCAGGACCTATGAGATATTCGCCGCCCACTGGCCCTATCAGAAGGGGGAGATTGCCGACCCGTTCAACGCCGCCACCAAATATGTCGCCACCTCTTCGGTCGAGCCTTTGGCCTGGCAAAACAGCATCAGGCTGGAGGGCGACCTCGCGACCGCGGTGGCGCGGCTGAAGGAAGGCGACGGGCCGGACCTCCTGACCCAGGGCAGCTCCGTCCTCGTCCAATCGCTGCTCGCCGCCGGGCTGGTCGACGAAATGTTCCTGCTCGTCTTCCCGCTCCTGCTCGGCAAGGGCAAAAGGCTGTTCGGCGAGGATGCCAAGCCCGGCGAATGGAGCATGGTCGACACCCGCACCTCCACGACCGGCGTCGTCATGTCCCGCTACCGGCCGGCCGGCCCGGTCCGGACCGGCTCGTTCGCGCATGACGAGCCGTCCGAGGCGGAGCTCGCCCGGCGCGAGAGGATGAAGGCGGAGGGTTGAATGGCCGCAACCGTCACCGTCGAGCGGCGCCTGAAAGCGCCGCCCGAGCGCGTGTTCGACGCCTGGCTCGACCCGACGGAGGCCGGGCTCTGGCTGTTCCGGACGCCGGACGGCACGCTCGAACGCTGTGAGATCGACGCCAGGGTCGGCGGTAGCTTCCGTATCGACGAGCGGCGCGGGACCGGCCTCGCCGTGCATTTCGGCGAATATGTGGAGCTGGAGCGGCCGCGCCGGATCGCGTTCGATTTCTGGACCAGCTTCAGCGAGGAGCGGACCCGGGTGACGGTGACCCTCGCCCCCGACCGCGATGGATCGCTGCTGACGCTAACGCACGACGGCGTCCGGGCCGATTGGGAGGAGAAGACCCGCCAAGGCTGGACGACGATCCTCGACGGACTCGCCCGAGCCCTGAAATCATAATTCCTCCCCCTTGAGGGGGAGGGCAGGGAGGGGGTGTCGGGCGTGTGAGGACGATCCTCAAGCGCCGAGCCCCCTCCCCCTACCCCCTCCCCGCCGGGGAGGGGGGATTAGGTCTTAGCAGCCGCGGTCGATCTCGCTGCCGATCAGCGCGCCGACGACGCCGCCCAAAATGGCGCCGGTGGTGCCGTTTCCGCGACGGTAGCGGCCGTAGCGCCGTCCGTCGCGGCCGATCTCGCGGCCCACCAGGGCGCCCGCGGCGCCGCCGACGATCGCGCCGGCGGTGCCGTCGCCGCAGCGATAGCCGCGCCGGTAGCCGCGGCCGTAATAAGCCCGATTGTAATAGCCCCGACCGTAATAAGCGGGCGGATAATAGCCGGGCGCGTAATAGCCGCCGCCATAATAGCTCGGCCCATAGTCGATATAGACGCGGGTCGAGGACCGGTTGCGGCGGTGGTTGCGGCGGTAATTGTCACGGTTGCGGCCATAATAGCCGTCGCGGCCACGATAATTGTCGCGATCGCGATAGCCGTCGCGCTGAGCGTAATTCTGTGCCTCGGCCGCCGAAGGCAAAGCCGCGAGGCCGGTGAGCGCGGTCGCCAATGCGGCGGCGCCGAACATGATCTTCCTGAACATGGCAGGGCTCCTGTTTCTCGAGACTGAGTCGGACATGTGACGCCGTCCAATAGTCCCGTTTCGAACTCCTTGCATGAGCCCCACATGAACGCCCTGGTTAACGCGCGTTCACCGGCCGACGCGAAGCCCGGTGAAGTGGGCGATGAAGGCGTACATGTCGGTATATTCGGCGATCTGCTTGTCGGTCGGCTTGCCCGAGGCATGGCCGGCGCGGGTTTCGATGCGGATCAGATGGGGCGCGCCGGCGGGATCGGCGGCCTGCATCGCCGCGATATATTTGAAGCTGTGGCCGGGGACGACGCGGTCGTCGGTGTCGGCGGTGGTCGCCAGCATCGGCGGATAGCGCACGCCGGCGCGGATATTGTGATAGGGCGAATAGGCCCGCAGGATCCGGAAATCGGCCTCGCGGTTCGGATAGCCGTAATCGTCGACCCAATAGCGCCCGGCGGTGAAGCGGTCGAAGCGCAGCATGTCCATCACGCCGACCGTCGGCAAAGCGGCGGCGAACAGATCCGGGCGCTGGTTGAGGACCGCGCCGATCAGGAGGCCGCCGTTGGAGCGGCCCTCGATCGCCAGCTGGCGGCTGGTGGTGACCCGCTCGCGGATCAGATATTCGCCGGCGGCGATGAAATCGTCGAAGCTGTTCTGCTTGTTGGCGCGGCGCCCGGAATCGTGCCAGGCCACGCCATATTCGCCGCCGCCGCGCAAATTGGCGACCGCGAGCACGCCGCCCAGATCGACCCAGGTCATCCATTTGGGCTGGTAGCGGGGCAGTTCGGGCGCGTTGAAGCCGCCATAGCCGTAGAGCAGGGTCGGCTGCGGGCGGGCGCGGTCGAGGTCGCGGCGGTGGACCAGGAACATCGGAATGCGGGTCCCGTCCTTCGATGGATAAAAGACCTGGCGGACCTCGTAGCGCTCCGGATCGAACGCCAAACGCGGCTGGGCGAAAACGGTGCTGCGGCCGGTCGCGCTGTCGTAGCGGAAGATCGCGCCCGGGCTGTTGAAGCTGGCGAAGCTGTAGAAGGTCTCGCCGCCGCTCTGGTCGCCGCGAAAGCCGCCGGCGCTGCCGATTCCGGGCAGGCCGACAATGCCGATCCGGCGACCGTCCAGAGCGAAGGTGCGGACCTCGCTCCTGGCATCGACCAGATAGCGCGCGATCAGCCGGCGGCCGACGATCGAGGCGCCCTGCAGCGTCGCGGCATCCTCGGGGACGATCTCGCCGATCGTCAGCGCGCCCAGCGCGATGTCGGTGGCGACGATCCGCTGGCGCGGCGCCCCATTGTTGGTGCTCCAGTAGAAAAGCGTGCCGCTGTTGCCGAGATAGGACCAATCATGCTCGAAGCCGGTGATCAGCCGGCGCGGGCTCGCGTCGGGCCTGGTCAGGTCGATCAGGGTGATTTCGTGGCGGGCGTCCGTGCCGCGCGAGGAAGTGACGATCAGCCAGCGCCCGTCCTCCGAGACTTCGGGGCTGTTGTTGTAATCGGGATGGTCGGGCGTCGCGAAGACCAGCCGGTCCTCGCTCTGCGGCGTGCCGAGCCGGTGGAAATAGACGCTCTGATTCTGGTTCAGCGCCTGGAATTGCGCCCCGGCCGGCTCGGGGAAGCGCGCGTAGAAGAAGCCCGAGCCGTCCTTGGCCCAGGCGAGATTGGAGAATTTGACCCAGCGCACTTCGTCGGCCGCCGGCCGGCCGGTGGCGACATCGAGCACGCGCACGATCCGCCAGTCGGTGCCGCCGTCCTGGACCGCGTAGAGCAGGAAGCGCCCGTCCTCGGAGGGGTGCCATTCGGCCAATGCGGTGGCGCCGTCCTGCGACCATGTGTTGGGATCGATCAGGATTCGCGGCGTGCCCTCGAGCCCGTCGCGGACGTAGAGGATCGCCTGGTTCTGGAGGCCGTCATTGCGGGTGTAGAAATAGCGGTTGCCGGCCTTTTCGGGCGCGGAGAAGCGCTCGTAATTGTAGAGTTCGGTCATCCTCGCGCGGATCGCGTCGCGGCCCGGCAGGGCGGCGAGGAAGGCTTCGGTCACCTGGTTCTGCGCGGTCACCCAGGCGCGCACCTGCGGATCCTGGCGGACGTCGTTCTCGAGCCAGCGATAGGGATCGGCGACGCGCTCGCCGAACTGCTCCTCGGCGACGTCACCGCGCGCGGTTTCGGGATATTGGATCGGAGCCTGGGCAAAAGCGGCGGCGGCGGCGAGCGGAAGAAGCAGCAGAGCCAGGAAGCGCATGATTGGGGACTTTCGTTTCGGATTAGGCCGGTTTCGCGGCGGTCTAGCAGCCTTGTCATGAACGCGAAATGCGCCAATGAGGTCGGCCATGAGAAAGCTGCTGATCACCGCCCTCGCGCTGGCGCTCACCGCCTGCGCGACGATCGCCCCGCGCGCCGATCCCGGCTCGCCCGCCTCCTGGGCGCCGGTCGACACGCAGCGCCTGTCCGACTGGACGCGCGCTCTTGCCGCCGACGACTTCCAGGGCCGCGCGCCGGGGACGCAGGGGGAGGCACGGACGATCGCCTATCTCTCAGAGCAATTCCGCGCGCTCGGCCTCGAGCCCGGCGGCGAGAATGGCGGCTGGACACAGCGCGTCCCGCTGATCCGCACCCAGGTACCGATCGAGGTCCAGTTCAGCGTCTCCAGCCACGGCCGGACGATCGGCCTGCAATCGCCCCGCGACATCTATGTGAGCACGGTCCGAGAGACCGATCGGGTCCGGGTCGAGAACGCGCCGATGGTGTTCGTCGGCTACGGCGTCGCCGCGCCCGAGCGCGACTGGGACGATTTCGGCGACGTCGATCTCGAGGGCAGGATCGCCGTGTTCCTGGTCAACGACCCCGATTTCGAGGCGGCGGCCGGCGATGCCGCCGCGGGCCGGTTCGGCGGCCGGGCGATGACCTATTACGGCCGCTGGACCTATAAGTTCGAGGAGGCGGCGCGCCGCGGCGCGATCGGCGCCCTCGTCATCCACGAAAGCGAGGCCGCCGGCTATGGCTGGACCACCGTCCAGGCCCCTGCGGGCGAGAATTACAACATTGTGCTCGGGCCGAACGCGCCGCGGCCGGTCTTGCTCCAGGGCTGGCTTCAGCGCGAAGCGGCGGTCGATCTGTTCCGCCGCGCCGGGCTCGATTTCGAGACGGTGAAGCGGCAGGCGCGTAGCGGCACTTTCCGCCCGATCGATCTTGGCGCGGCCTTTTCGGCGGACATGCCCGTCACGACCCAGCGGGTCGAGAGCCACAATGTCATCGCCCGCCTGCCCGGCGCGCTTTATCCCGCCGAGACGATCATGTTCTCGGGCCATTGGGACGCTTATGGGATCGGCCCGGCCGACGCGCGGGGCGACACGATCCGCAACGGTGCCCATGACGACGCCCTCGGCATCGCCGGCATATTGGAGCTCGCCCGTCTGTTCAGGGCCGCGCGCGATCCCGATCGGACCCTCATCTTCGCCGCCTGGACCGCCGAGGAGCGCGGCCTGCTCGGCTCCGAATATCATGCGGCCAACCCGCTCTACCCGGCCGAGACGATGGTGGCGAACATCACCCTCGACACGCTGCAAAGCGCGGGGCCCGCGCGCGACGTCATCCTGATCGGTCAGGGCCAGAGCGACCTCGAGGATCTGATGGCGCGGATGGCGCGCGAACAGGGCCGGGCGGTGACCCCCGACGCCCAGCCCCAGCGCGGCCTCTTCTACCGCGCCGACCATTTCCCCTTCGCCAGGCGCGGCGTGCCGGTGCTGCTGTTGATGGCTTTGGGCGGCGGCGCCGATCTGGTGAATGGCGGGCGCGAAGCGGGCGACCGCTGGGTCAGCGACTTCACCGCGAATTGCTACCACCAGCCCTGCGACCAATGGTCCGCCGCCTGGGATTTGCGCGGCGCCGCGCAGGACGTGTCGCTCGCCTACCGGATCGGGCTCGCGCTGGCCAATTCGCGCGACTGGCCGCAATGGCGCCAGGGTTCGGAATTCCGCGCGGTCAGGCAGCGCTCGGCGGCGCAGCGGCGCAGGACGGTTCTGCCGGTAATCAGCTAAATTCACCCTGCCAAGGGGCTTCCTCGGCGCTGGCCAATGGGATGAGACCGAACTCGGTCACGAGCCCGAATGCCGGGATTGCAGCTGAGCTTATCTGGCCCGCCCAAAATCTTCAGGACGGAAATTCCCCGCGGTCAGGCCGGGTCCCGGTTTCATGAGAATGCACATCCCATAGAGTTCACGAACGCGCCGGTTCTTCTCGTCGAAGGCGATCGGCAGCGCATTGGCGCGTGTGCATGGCCCCGCCTCCCGGTTGGCCCGAACGCCGGGCGTGTATTCGGGTCGCTCGAAATTATCGTAGATGAGGCTCAGGGCAATGCCGGTTCGGGCGGGCGTGAGGTACAGCGTCCGCATCGCATCAAGCCAGCTGATCAGCGCCATCGATCGATGTTCCTCGCTTCCCGATCTGTCGACGAAGGCCCAACGCAGGCCCTCGGGCGCATGATTTTGAAATGTCTCGACGAGCCGCGCGAGCCAGATGCCGCTGCGATTGCCCACGCCTTCATCGCCCATCGTGAAATAGAGACGGCGGTCGGAAGGAGGGTGGCGCGATAGCCTTTCGGCGGCTTGGTCAACGATGCGGCCGTCGTCCCACCACAGACTGGGGGTCAGCGCTATATAATCGTCGAACATTTCGGGCCGCTCGAGGAAGGTATCAAGTATGAAGAGGCCTCCGAGCGACGCCGCGGTGACGATCTTCCGATCGGTTCGATAGCGTGCCGTCACCCAGGGGATGACGTCGCGTTCGAGATACTCGCGGAACCTCGCCGCGCCGCCCGGTCTCATCCGGTCTCCAAAATTTTCCCTCAACCTCTCGATCGGCAGGCGCGTCTGGTCGGGGGTGAGCTGGCTATACCGGTCCTCGGTCTTCACACCGATCAGAATGAAGGGTTCGATCACTGTCGAGAACTCGGCTTCCGCCGCAACGCCCGCGAGCAGCTCGAAATCCTGATCGGGGCCGCCGTCGATCGAATAGAGCACGGGATAGCGTCGGCTGGGATCGTCGGAATAACCGCGCGGAAGCCGAACGGTAATGATCTGCTCGTTCTCATATACACTCGACCGAATGCGGTGAATCGAGCCCACCACAATCGGTTCTCCGGCCGGATCGGAGAGCTGCGCGTGGCTGGGCGTTTGCTGTGCACGAGCAGGTTGCGCCATGATCAAGATTAGCGCCAGGAACACAAGCCGCAACATGACAGGACCCACTCCGAAAAGGACCGAAAGGTTACGGAACCCCCCAGGCCATTGCAAGGCCGACGGCATTCCCCGCCACGGCCGGCCTGCCCGCCTTCGCAGCGTCAGTGCACCGCCCGCGCCGCCTGCTCTCCCTTCGTCGCGAGCGAGAAGCGGGGCTCGGGGGTGCGCAGCCGCCCCATCACAAGGTCGGCGGCGTAGCGGCCGACGGCGGGGCCGTGCTTGAAGCCGTGGCCCGAGCCGGCGCCGACCAGGAAGACGTTCTCCAGCGTGGGATGGCGATCGATCAGGAAATCGCCGTTCGAGCTGTTCTCATATTGGCAGACGCGCGCTTCGCTGAGCGGCCGGTCGGCCATGCCGGGGAAGCGGCGGGCCATGAAGGCGCGGACATCGGCCAACGCTTCGGGCGACGGCGTGCGGTCGCCGCTATCGGGGTCCATCGGCGGCCCATGGGCATCGTGGGCGATCTTGAAGCCGCGCCCTTCGAGGCTCGGGCAGCCGTAATAGATGTCGCCGCCGTTGAAATCGGCCCAGGCCGGCAAGGCGGCGGGGCCGTTCGCGCTCAGTCCGGAATCATAGTCCCTGTCGCCGGGCCGGGGCGCGAAGAAGAACACTTCCTGGCGGGTCGGGAAGATTCGGCTGGCGAGCAGATCGGGAAAGATCCGGCCGAGCCACGGCCCGCAGGCGAAGACGAAATTGCGGGCGGTGATGGCGTAGCCGTCGGTCGGAACGACGCGATCGATGCCGGCGTCCGTCGCGCGCGGCGGCAGGATCTGCGCATGGCGGTACTCGCCGCCGCGGCTCTGGAAATCGGCGACCAGTTGCTGGATCGCGCGCCGGGCCATCAGCACCCCGAAGCGCGGCTCGAACAGGCCGATCTCGATGTCGTCCAGATTGAGGGTCGGGAAGCGGCGCCGCAATTGGTCGACGGGGATCAGCTCGGTCGGCAGGCCGAGCCGGCGATGGACCCGCATCGTCTCTTCGAGGAAGGGCTCGATGCGCGGGAAGAAGAAGATCACGCCGGTCTGATGGAAAATGGGCAGGCCCGAATGGAGCGACAATATTTTCCAGTCTTCCAGCGAGTCCAGCGCCATGCGCGTATAGACCTCATCGGCGCCATAAGCGCCGCGGGTCACCCGCGATTCCCCGCCCGACGAGGCGCGGGCATGGGCCGGGCTCCAGGCATCGACCAGCACCACCTGCTGCCCGGCCTCGCGCAGCCGCCACGCCGTCCACGCGCCGAACACGCCGGCGCCGATCACGACCGTGTCGCAATAGGGTCCGCCGGGCTGGGCGCGGAGCGATTTGGGGAGGCCGGCGGCAACCGCCGCTCCCGCCCCGGAAAGGAGCAGCGAGCGACGGGTGATGGGGACAGTTACTTTTTTCGGCTCGACATTGTTCACCGACGCCGTCCTTCGCGAAAAAAGCAACTGTCCCCTTCGATCAGGTCGGGCTTAGCGGGCGACGCCGAAGCGCTTCCTGAGGGTGATGCCGAGGGTCCGAGGCTGGCCGACGTTGAATCCAAGACGCGCCCGGCCGCCGCGCTCGCGGTCGAACGACAGGAGGGCGTTCTCGTCGAACAAATTGGTGACGTAGATCATGACGCCCAGGCCGTTGGTCCAATCGATCCCGGCGCTGAGGTTGACATAATCATAGGCCGGCAGGCGCAGATCGACCGTGGTCACGCCGGCGCCGGTCGCGCCGCCGAAGGCGAGGCCCGAGACGAAGGCGCGCGGATTGCCCTCCTGGTCGCTCGGCTGGGTGTAGCGGCTGCCGACATGCTGGTAGGAAGCGGCGATATAGGCTTCGGCGCCGTCGGCGACCGGGAAGGCGTAGCTCGCATTGGCCGACAGCTGGAAGTTCGGCACCGTCGGCAGCCGGTTGCCGTCGCGAATCCCGGCGATCACGACGCCTGCGGTGGTGGTGACGTCGGAATCGAACTTGGCCTCGAGCAGGCTGCCGTTGATCGACAGGTCGAGCCCTTGGACCGGCGACACGGAAAGTTCCGCCTCGATGCCCATCGTATGCGCTTCGGGGACGTTGAAGACGACGCGCGACGAGCAGCTGCCGGCATCGGCGGTGACCTGCAGATTGCTGATGTCGGTATAGAAGGCCGCCGCGGCGAAGTTCAGTCCGCGGCGCTGGCCGCGCACGCCGATTTCATAATTCCACAGCGTCTCGTCCTCATAGGTCGGGCGATTGCCGTAGGTCTGGGCGTCGATGCCGTTGGCGCCTCCGGTGCAGAGCGGGATGTTGAGCGGGTCGTTGACGCCGCCGAGCCGGAAGCCTTTCGATGCCTGGGCGTTGATGCGGATATTGTCCGCCGCCTCGAAACTCAGGATGGCGCGGGGGCTGAAGCCGCTCGACTGGGTTTCGTCGATATTGTTGTCGCCGTTCGAGAACAAGCCGCCGGAATTGAACTGGCGCGTTTCCGAGAAGTCGTAGAAGCGACCACCGGCGGTCAAATGCAATCTGGGGGTGATGTCCCAGGTCGCCTCGCCGAACGCCGCATATTGCGTGATGTCGTAGGGCAGATCCGCATTGTAGGGCGAATCGAGCGGGAAGCCGTTCGCGACCGCGGCCGAGGTGCCGGCGCCGAAGCGGGCGTCGGTGAACACGTCATAGCCCGGGGTGGGCAGGCGCTGGCGGTAGAAGCGATCGGTGCCCGAATAGAACAGGCCGGCGACGAAGTTGAACGGCCCCGAGCTGTTGGTCGCGAGGCGCACCTCCTGCGCGAAGGTCTGGAGATCCGTGGTGTCGACCAGGTTCGAGGGAAGCAGCAGCGCCCCCGCGCCATAAGCGAGGTCGATCGAGACGCTGTGGGTGAGCGCGCTCGCGTCGCGACTGACGACGATGTCGCGGTTGATATAGGTCGAGATCGAGGTCAGCGAGACGTCGTCGCCGAGATCGATCTCGACGTTGAGGTCGGCCAGCAGCGTATTGTCGGAAAAGCTTTCGCGGAGCAGCAGGTGCTGCTGGCGCTCGCCGAGCTGGATCGGCGGGCGGGTGGTGGTGAACGGATTTGCGTAGAGGTTGTAGACCTCCTGGCGGTTGAAGCCGTTGGCGCGGATCTCCTGATAGAGGACGCGCGGCGTGATCCGGATTCCTGCGCCCGGCTCGAGCGCGAGGGAGACGCGGCCGCCGACGCGGTGGCCGCCATTGACGTTCTCGTCGAAGGTGCCGCCCTCGCGGCGGGCGTCGATGAACCCGCCATATTCGGTATAATAGCCGACAGCGCGGATCGCCACGCCGTTGCTCAGCGGCGCGTTGATCATGCCCTTGAGATGGCCGCCGATGTCGCCGCCGGCGAGGAGGTTGAGATTGGCTTCCACCGAGCCGGCGACGCTGTCCATGTCGGGCTGGTTGGTGATGTAGCGGATCGTGCCGCCGACCGAGCCCGAGCCGAACAGAGTGCCCTGTGGGCCGCGCAGCGTCTCGACGCGGTTGAGGTCGTAAAGGTCGATATCGGGCGTGAACAGCGACAGCGAGATCACCGATTCGTCGAGATAGACGCCGACCTGCTCCTTCACGCCTGGCTGGTCGCGGACGATCTGGCCGGCGGAGACACCGCGCACCGAGACCTGGCTCTGACCCGGCCCGAGATTCTGGATGGTGAGGCCGGCGACGTTTCGCGACAGATCCTCGATCGTGTTCGCGCCCGAGCGCTGGATCATCGCCTCGGTCTGCGCATTGATCGAGAAGGGGACTTCGAGCAGCGAGGTTTCGCGCTTGGTCGCGGTGACGACGATGATCTCGCCGTCGTCGTCGGCCGTGGTGGCCTGCGTGCCCTGAGCGGCGGCGGGCGTGCCCAGAACGAGCGCGATGAGGGAGGCGGCCCCCGCATAAGCGGCGCGGCGGCGCGAAGCCGAAGACATGTGTGACATAAATCCCCTCCCTCGTTACGCGGCGAGAATAACCCGTGCGACGAGTCCGAGACAATGGCGCTGTGACCTCTCCGCAACAACAGTCGTCGGCTGTTGCTGCCGTGCAACATGGTGGAGCAAACGCATGCCTGTCGGCGGTCGCAAAACGGGCCGGACGTGCTCTTATGCGCGCCCGGCCCGTTCCCACCCCGGAGAATCTAATCTCGGCGAGGCGGTTTGCTTGCTCCTTCTCCCCGGTTTACGCAATGGGCATGAATCCGAGGGCGGGCCCTGATCGCCTATCGTCCGCGCCGGCTTTGGGAGTTTTCGATCATGCGCCCTCTCGCGATCTTGCCTCTTTTTCTCTCGCTGCTTCTCCTCACCGCGCCGGCGGCGGCTCAGACGCCTCCGCCCCACGCCGCCGCGGGCGAGCTGGTCGTGATCCATGCCGGGACCCTCCTCGACCGGCCGGGGCGGGCGCCGCGGCAGCGGGCGAGCATCCTCGTGCGGGGCGGGCGGATCGAGGCGGTGCAGGACGGCTTCGGCCCGGTGCCCGCGGGCGCGCGGCTGATCGACCTTTCTGACCGGTTCGTGCTGCCGGGTCTGATCGACGCTCATGTCCATCTCGTCTCCGATCGGGCCGGGGTCGAGGGCCAGCTCGCCGAGATGACCGAGAGCGTGCCGCTGCGCGCCTACGAAGCCGCGTGGAACGCGCGCAAGACGCTCGACGCGGGCTTCACCACGGTCCGCAACCTCGGCTCAGACGACGGCATCACTTTGGGGCTGCGCGACGCGATCGCGCGCGGCTGGGCGATCGGCCCGCGGATCATCGACGCCGGCACCTCGCTTTCGGCGACCACCGGCCACATGGATCCGACCCTGGGCATGCGCGAGGAATATCACGAGGATCTGCTGCGTTCGGGCAGCACCTGCGACGGCGCCGACGATTGCCGGCGCGCCGTCCGCCGCCAGATCGCGCGCGGCGTCGACGTCATCAAGATCGCGACCACCGGCGGCGTCAACAGCCGCATCGGGCTCGGGCTCGGCGCGCAGATGTTCGAGGACGAGGCGCGCGCGATGGTCGAGACCGCCCATCTCTACGGCCGCCGGGTCGCGGTCCACGCCCATGGCGCCGACGGTATCAACATGGCGCTTCGGGCCGGCGCGGATTCGATCGAGCACGGCACCTTGCTCGACGACGAGAGCATCCGGCTGTTCCGCTCGACCAATGCTTATTACGTCCCGACGCTCTCGACCGTGAACGGCTATATCGAGCGGCTGCGCAACAATCCCAACGCCTATGTGGGCGAGGTGCGCGCCAAGATCGAATGGCGGATTTCGGTGACCGGCCAGTCGCTGCGCCGCGCCGTCCCGGCAGGCGTGCGGATCGCCTTCGGCACCGACGCCGGCGTCTCGATGCACGGCCGCAACGCCGACGAGTTCGTGCTGATGGTCCAGCACGGGATGACGCCGATGGCGGCGATCGCCGCCGCCACGGTCAACGCCGCCGATCTGCTCGGCCTCGCCGCCGAGGCCGGCACGATCGAGCCCGGCAAATCGGCCGACATCGTCGCGGTGCGCGGCGATCCGCTCGGCGACGTCGGCGTGCTGCGGCAGATAAGCTTCGTGATGGCGCGCGGCCGCGTCCATCGTAGCGAGCCTTGAGGAGAATGACTCGATGAATATGCTCGACCGCCGCCAGTTTCTGCTGAGCTCCGCCGCCGCCGCCGGCCTGCTCGCCTTGCCGGGCTGCGCCGGCCTCGCCGTTCCGCGCTCGCCGACGGCCGCCGCGCGGGCGCTCTACGACAGCATTTTCGAGGGGATGCTGCGCGCCTCGCCCGAGACGGCCACCGGGCTCGGCCTCGATACGGGCGAGCGGGCCTGGCTGAAGAGCCGCCTCGGCGATGCTTCACCGGCCGGAAAGATGGGCGCCTACCAGCCGCTGCTCGATCATCTGCCGCAGCTGCGCCGGATCGAGCGCGCCGCGCTTGAGGGCCGCGAGCGCGCCTGGCTCGACACAGTGCTGTGGCTCGGCGAGCGGATGAGCGAGGAGGCGACCATCCCCTATGGCGGGATCGGCGGCTACGGCTATCCGATTCCTTACGTCATTTCGCAGCTGAGCGGCTCCTACCAGTCGGTGCCGGATTTCCTCGACAGCCAGCACAAGATCGACACGCGCGAGGATTGCGAGGCCTATGTCGCCCGCCTCGAGGCGTTCGCGGCCAATGTCGGCCTCGAGGTCGACCATGCGCGCGCCGATGCCGGCCGCGGCGTCGTCCCGCCCGCCTTCATCCTCGACAAGGCGCTCGCCCAGACCCGCAATCTGCGCGGCGAGCGGGGGCTGGAAGCGGGCCTCGTCCAGTCGCTGATGCGCCGGGCCCGGGAAAAGGGCGTTGCCGGCGATTGGGGCACGCAGGCCGCTGCGATCGTCGACGGCCGCCTCGCCGCCGCGCTCGACCGGCAGATCGCTTTGCTGACCGAATTGCGGCGCGGCGCCGGCACCAGCCCGGCCGCTTCGGACCTGCCGGACGGCGCGCGCTTCTACGCCCAATGCCTGCGCTTCCACACCAGCACGAGCCTGAGCCCCGACGCGGCGCACGACATCGGCCTCGCCCAGGTGGCGGAGCTCAGCGCCCGGCTCGATCCGCTGCTCCGGCGCGAGGGGCTGACGCAAGGCAGCGTAGGGGTGCGGATCAACGCGCTGAGGACGCAGGAGCGCTTCCTCTATGCGAACAACGATGCGGGCCGCGCCGAATTGCTCGCCGACCTCAATCGCCAGATGGCGGCGGTCAAGGCGCGGATGCCCGGCTGGTTCAATACCATCCCGACCTCGCCGATGGAGGTGAAAAGGGTGCCGCCGGCGATCGAGCTCGGCGCGCCGCGCGGCTATGCCCAGGGGCCGAGCCTGGATGGGTCGCGCCCCGGCGCTTATTACATCAACCTGGTCGACACGCGGATCTGGCCGAAATGGGCGCTTCCGACGCTCACCTATCACGAATCCATCCCCGGCCATCTCTGGCAGGGGTCGATCGTGATCGAGAATCGTTCGATCCCCCTCCTTCACCGAAATATCGGCGTCCCCGCCTACGGCGAGGGCTGGGGCCTCTACGCCGAGCAGCTGGCCGACGAGATCGGAATGTACGAGGACTTTCCGGCCGGCCGGATCGGCATGCTCCAATCCTTCCTCTACCGGGCGGCGCGAATCGTGATGGACACGGGCATGCACGCCAAGGGCTGGAGCCGCGAGCAATCGATCCGTTACTTCACCGAGAATGTCGGGCTCGACCCGATTTCGGCGACCAGCGAGGTCGAACGCTACGTCGTCTGGCCGGGCCAGGCGTGCAGCTACAAGATCGGCCATAACGAGATCGTGCGGCTGCGCGAGGAGGCTCGGGGGCGGCTGGGCGGCCGCTTCGACATCAAGTCGTTCCACGACGCCGTCCTGATGAGCGGCGACATGCCGCTCGAAGTGCTGGCGGGCGTCGTCGCGGACTGGACCCGTGCGCGCCAAGTATGACCGAAAGTTACGGCTGCGAAAGGTCGCGACAATTTTGTCATGGTAGTGGAACACTCGATAGGTTACACAGTTGGGGTCGCTGTCGGGAAAAGCTTTTCCGGCAAGGCCGTCCCTGATTGCCCGGCGCCTGGGTTGGGCAAGACGCCAAGGAGATTGTAATGCTGTCGAAAAAACTGGCCGCGATCGCTGCCGTGTCGCTGATCACCGCCAGCAGCGCTGCGGTGGCTCAATCGGCTCAGCCGCTCAGCCTGTCCAATAGCCCCGCCGTGCAACGTGCCGGCCCGAGCGTGCAGGGCGAGAGCGACCTCGATCGCCGCGGAATCGGCATTTACATTGTCGGCGCGGTCGTGCTCGGCCTCATCATCTGGGGCATCATCGAGCTTACCAAGAGCGACAGCCCGTAAGGGCCCGCTATCGGACCTGAAGAGGGGCGCCTCGATCGTTCGGGGCGCTTTTCTTTTGCCTTGGGGTTGCATAATTATGCATTTCACTGCATATGGTCCTCATGACTCAGGTCGCCATTCTTGGAGCGTCGGGATTCGTCGGCGCCGAATTGCTCAGGCTCTGCGCCGGGCATCCGGCATTCGCGCCGGCCAGGCTGTTCGGCGACAGCCAGGCCGGCCAAGCGCTCGCCGAGGTCCACCCGCACCTCGCTCTGGCTTATCCGGATACAAGGCTCGAGCGTTATGCCCCCGACGCGCTGGACGGGGCCGATCTGGTTTTCGCCGCGCTGCCGCATGGCCAGACCCAGGCGATCGCGCCGGCGATCGTCGAACGCGGCATCCCGTTCGTCGATCTCGGCGCGGATTTCCGGCTCCAGGACGCCGCGGCCTATGAACGCTGGTATCACGAGGCGCACAAGGCGCCGGAGCTGGTGGGCCGCTTCGTCTACGGCATCCCCGAGCTCCACCGCGACGCCATCGCCGGGGCTAAGGCAGTCGCCGCCGCGGGCTGCTATCCGACCGCGGCGATCCTCGCGCTGAAACCCTTGCTCGGCCTGATCGACCCGGACACGATCACCGTCGACGCCGCCTCCGGCGTCAGCGGTGCCGGCAAGGCGCTCAGGGAAAGCATTCACTTCAACATTGTCGACGGCAACATGACCGCTTACGGCCTGCTCGATCACCGCCACACCGCCGAGATGGAAATGGCGCTGGGCGGCAGGATCCTGTTCACGCCCCACCTCGCGCCGATGAACCGGGGAATCCTCGCAACCTGCACGGCCACCGCCGCCGGCCCGTGCGATCCGCTCGAAGCGTTGCGCCAGGCCTATGCCGGCGAGCCCTTCGTCCATGTTTCGGAGCGCGCGCCTTCGACCAAATGGGCATTGGGCTCGAACGCCGTCCACCTCACCGCGCGCTACGACGCGCGAACCGGGCGTGTGCTCGCCATCGCCGCGCTCGACAATCTGGTGAAGGGGGCGGCCGGGCAGATGATCCAGTGCGCCAACCTGATGCTGGGGCTCGACGAGACGGCGGGCCTGCCGGTCGCGGGCGTGTGGCCATGAGCGTCACCGCCGCTTTGGGGTTCGTCGCCGCCGGCTGCCATGCCGGGATCAAACATCGCAAATACGACATGGCGCTGATCGCGACCGATGACGGCAGGCCCGTCACCGCGGTCGGCGTGTTCACGCAGAACAAGTTCGTCGCCCCGCCCGTATTGCTGGACCGCGCCCGCCTCGCCGCGAGCGCCGGCAAGGCGGCGGCGGTCATCGTCAATTCGGGCAATGCCAATGCCGGCACCGGCGCGGCCGGCATGGCCGATGCCGAAGCGATGAGCCGAGCCGCCGCCGACGCGCTGGGTATCGACAAGGCACATGTCCTGGTCTCCTCGACCGGGATCATCGGCAAGCCGCTGCCCATGGACGTGATCCTCGCCGCGACGCCCAGGCTCGCGAAGAGACTTTCGGTCGCGGGCGGGCACGATGCCGCCAAGGGCATCCTCACTACCGATCATGTGCCCAAGGAAGCGTTGGTGAGGCGTTCGACCTTTACGCTGGGCGGTATGGCCAAGGGCTGCGGCATGATCGCTCCAAATATGGCGACGATGCTCGCCTATCTCACCACCGACGCCGAAGTGCCGCGCGAAGATTTGCAGCATATCCTCAGGGAGGCCGCCGACCGAACCTTCAACACGCTCGACGTCGATGGCGCGACCTCGACCAACGACACCGTCATCCTGCTCGCCAACGGCCGCGCCGGGAAGCCCGATCTCGCGGAGTTCGCCGATGCGGTCCATAAGATCTGCGAGGACCTGACCCTGCAGATGGCGAGGGACGCCGAGGGCATGACCAAGATGGTGATGCTGCGGGTTACCGGCGCCGCCAGCGACGCCGAGGCACGGGCCGCCGCCAAGAACATCGCCGGGAACAATCTCGTCAAATGCTCCTGGTACGGCTCCGACCCCTATTGGGGGCGCCTGCTCGCGGCGGCGGGGTCGGCCGGCATCGCGTTCGACGCTGAAAAGAGCGCCGTCGCCTATGGCGGCATCATCGTATCGCGCGGCGGCATCGAGATCGATCACGACAGGGAGGCGGTCAAGGCCCACATGAAGCACGAGCGGATCGAGATCCTTGTCGATCTCGGCAGCGGCGTGGGGAGCGCCCGGATGATCGGGATCGATCTGGGCCCCGGCTATATCAAGGAAAATTCGGTCACGTCATGAGCACCAGCCCCGCCCTCATCGCGCAGATCCTCGTCGAGGCCCTGCCCTATATCCAGCGCTTCCGCGGCAAATCGATCGTGGTGAAGCTGGGCGGCGCCGCGATCGACAAGGCGCTCGACCGCGCCCTTGCCCAGGACGTGCTGCTCTTGATGAGCGTCGGGGTGCGCTGCGTGCTCGTCCACGGCGGCGGCCCGCAGGTCGACGCGCTGATGAAGCGGATGGGCAAGACACCCGAGTTCAAATACGGCCTGCGCGTCACCGATGCCGAGACGCTCAAGATCGTGCGCATGGTGCTGGTCGGCGAGGTCAATCGCGACCTGGTCGCCACGATCAACCGCGAGACGCTGGACGATCCGCTCGCGGTCGGCGTCGCCGGCGAGGATGGCGGCCTTCTGACGACGACCCCGCGCGACCCCGAATTGGGCTATGTCGGCGACGTCGCGCACGTCCGCGCCGAACGGCTGCACGGCCTGCTCGACCAGGGCCTGGCGCCGGTCGTTTCGACCATCGGCGCCGATCCCTCGGGCCAGCCCTACAATATCAACGCCGACGAGGCGGCGATGGCGATCGCCGTGGCGATGGGCGCCGAGAAGATCGTGTACCTGACGGCGGCGCCCGGGCTGCTCGAGGATGTGAGTGACGAAACCAGCCTGGTGCCGCGCCTCACCTCGGCCGAGCTTCGCGACCGGATCGAGCATGAGAGCGTCAGCGCGGGCATGATCCCGAAGCTTCGCGCCTGCGCCGATGCGGTCGATGGCGGGGTCGGCTCGGCGCACATCATCGACGGCCGCGTGCCGCACGCTCTGCTGATCGAGGTGCTGACGGATCAGGGCATCGGCACGATGGTCAAGAAGGAGAGTGACTGGTGACCAACCTCCTCAACATCGCCGATCTGCCCCCCGGGGCCTTCATCGAGATTCTGGACCTGTCCGAGCGGACCGACCTCGGCACGCCGCTCGCCGGCAAGGGCGTCGCCCTGGTCTTCCAGAAACCCTCCGCCCGTACCCGCAACTCGACCGAGATGGCGGCGGTCCAATTGGGCGCCCACCCGGTCTACATTCAGAAGGAGGAGGTCGGCCTCGGCACGCGGGAGAGCGCCGAGGACGTCGCCCGCACTCTGGCCTGCTATCATGCGATCATCGCCGCGCGGGTGATGGACCATCGCGACCTCCTCGCCATGGCGGGCGCGGTCGAGACGCCTTTGCTCAACCTGCTCTCCGACACCGACCACCCCTTGCAGGCGCTGGCCGATCTGCTGACGGTCAGGCAATTGCTCGGCCGCCTCGGAGGCGCGCGCATCGCTTATGTCGGCGACGCCGACAACAATGTCGCCCGTTCGCTCGCGCAAGGCTGCGTCGCCGTAGGGGCCGAGCTCACGCTGGCCAGTCCCGAAGCCTATGCGCTCGTCGAGCCGCCTTATGGCGTCCGCCATGTCGTCGATCCGATCGAAGCCGTCGCCGGCGCGCAGATCGTCTACACCGACGTCTGGGTGTCGATGGGGCAGGACGACGAGGCCGAAGAGCGCCGCGAGGCCCTCGCGCCCTACCGGGTCGACGAGGCGCTGATGGCCAAGGCCGGCGACAACGCGTTCTTCCTCCACTGCCTCCCCGCCCGCCGCGGCGAGGAAGTGACGAACGAGGTGATCGAGAGCGCCAGCAGCGCGGTCTGGAAGCAGGCGGAGAACCGCATGCACACCGCGCGCGGCGCGCTCGCCTGGCTCGCGGGGGTGCGATGACCGACACCCGCGCCCGGCGCCTCCGCGCGCTCGCCGAGGCGATCCGCGCCGGGGCGCTTCCCAGCCAGGAGGAAGTGACCGAACGGCTCAAGCTGCTCGGCTTCGAGGTGACGCAGGCGACCGTGTCGCGCGACCTCGAGCAATTGGGGGCGGTCAAGGTGAAGCGGGGCGGCATTCTCTCTTACGCCTTGCCCGACCAGATCAACGCCGCCGACTGGAGCACCGGCCGGCTCGAACGGATCCTCAGGGAATGGGTGGTTTCGATCGAGGCCGCGGGGCAGATGATCGTCCTTAGAACCCCGCCCGGCTCGGCCCATCTCGTCGCCTCCGCGATCGATCACGCCCGATTGCCCGAGATCGCCGGCACCGTCTCGGGCGACGATACGATGTTCGTCGCGGTGCGCGACGGCGTCGACCTTGGAAAATTGCTCGCCCGCTTCGAGCGGATGATGGGCCAGGAGAAAGTGAATTTCGCATGAGTGGATTTGGCGCATGACCGACAAGCCGAAAAAGGTGGTCCTTGCCTATTCCGGCGGGCTCGATACGTCGATCATCCTCAAATGGCTGCAGACCGAATATCGGGCGGAGGTGGTCACCTTCACCGCGGATCTCGGCCAGGGCGAGGAGGTCGAACCCGCGAGGGCCAAGGCCGAGCTGCTCGGCATCCGGCCGGAGAACATCTTCATCGACGATCTGCGCGAGGAGTTCGTGCGCGACTACGTCTTCCCGATGTTCCGCGCGAACACGCTCTACGAGGGCCAGTATCTGCTCGGCACGTCGATCGCCCGGCCGCTGATCGCCAAGCGCCAGATCGAGATCGCGCGCGAAGTGGGCGCCGACGCGGTCTGCCATGGCGCCACCGGCAAGGGCAACGACCAGGTCCGCTTCGAGCTTGGCTATTATGCGCTCGAGCCCGACATCCGCGTCATCGCCCCGTGGCGCGAATGGGAGTTCGCCAGCCGCGAGCAATTGATCGACTTCGCGCAGAAGCACCAGATCCCGATCTCGAAGGACAAGCGCGGCGAATCGCCCTTTTCGGTCGACGCCAACCTTCTTCACTCCTCATCCGAGGGAAAAGTGCTGGAGGACCCGGCGCACGAGGCGCCCGAATATGTCCACCAGCGCACGATCTCGCCCGAGGACGCGCCCGACAAGCCGACCGTGATCGAGGTGGATTTCGAGCGCGGCGATCCCGTCGCGATCGACGGGCAGGCGCTGTCGCCGGCAAACCTGCTGGCGAAGCTCAACCGGCTCGGCCACGACAACGGCATCGGCCGGCTCGACCTGGTCGAGAACCGCTTCGTCGGCATGAAGTCGCGCGGAATCTACGAGACGCCGGGCGGCACCATATTGCTCGCCGCCCATCGCGGCATCGAGAGCATCACCCTCGACGGCGGCGCGATGCATCTCAAGGACGAGATCATGCCGCGCTATGCGAGCCTGATCTATAACGGCTTCTGGTTCAGCCCCGAGCGCGAGATGCTCCAGGCGCTGATCGACAAGAGCCAGGAGCATGTGACCGGCAAGGTCCGCCTCAAGCTCTACAAGGGCAACGTCACCGTCATCGGCCGGGAGAGCCCGCTCTCGCTCTACGACCAGGACCTCGTCACCTTCGAGGAAGGGACCGGCGGGTACGACCAGCGCGACGCGGCGGGCTTCATCCGGTTGAATGCGCTGCGCCTGCGGATCGCGGCCAAGCGGGCCCGGCGTGAAAACTAGGGACTGTCCCTAATTATGAAGCTCGCCATTCTCGAGACCGGTAGGCCGCCCGAGCCGTTGATCGCCGAATATGGCCGCTATCCAGCGATGTTCGAGGCGCTGCTCGCCCTTGAGGCGCACAGCTTCGAGGTGGAGGCGGGCGACTATCCGGTGAAGCCGGAGGATTTCGACGCTTATCTGATCACCGGCTCGCCTGCGGGAGTCTACGAGGACCTGCCGTGGATCGGGGAACTGAAGACGTTCATCAAGCGAGCCAGAGGCCGCGCCAGGCTGGTCGGCATCTGCTTCGGCCATCAGGTCATGGCGCAGGCCCTCGGCGGCCATGTCGAGAAGTCGGCCAAGGGCTGGGGCGTCGGGCTCCATACCTATCCGATCGTCCGCCGACCGTCCTGGATGGACGATGCGCCCGCGGTTTCGGTGCCCGCCTCGCACCAGGACCAGGTCGTTCTGCAGCCACCCGACACAGATATCATCGCCTCCTCGCTCTTCACGCCTTATGCGGGCCTCGCGTGGCGCGACGGCAGCGCAATTTCCTTCCAGTTCCACCCCGAATTCTCGCCCGCTTACGCCAAGGCTCTGATCGAGCACCGCTACGACCGCGCTCCCGACCCGGAGGCCGCTATCGCCTCATTGGACGCGCCCAACGACAATGCCCGCGTCGGCGACTGGATCAGGCGCTTCCTGCTAAGCCGCTCCCCTTGATGGGGAGGGGTTGGGGTGGGGTGGAGTCTCCGGAAAAGGCACCGCCCTTCTTTGACGTTCACCCCCACCCAACCCTCCCCCATCAAGGGGGAGGGCTTTTGCTCGTCGGCGGACACTCTATAGGTGGGCAGCCAGATCCACAGGGGAGCAGCCCATGAAGACCCGCGCCGCCATCGCCGTCGCGCCCAAGGCGCCGCTCGAAATCCACGAGGTCGATCTCGAAGGGCCTCGCGCCGGCGAGGTGCTGGTTGAGATCATGGCGACCGGCATCTGCCATACCGACGCCTACACGCTCGACGGCCTCGACAGCGAGGGCATTTTCCCCTCGATCCTCGGCCACGAAGGCGCCGGGATCGTGCGCGAGATCGGGCCCGGCGTGACCTCGGTCGCGGTCGGGGATCACGTCATCCCGCTCTACATCGCCGAATGCCGGACCTGCCCTTCCTGCCTGTCGCGCAAGACGAATTTGTGCACCGCGGTGCGCGCCACCCAGGGCAAGGGCGTGATGCCGGACGGGACCAGCCGCTTCAGCCTGGGGGGCGAGACGATCGCCCATTATATGGGCTGCTCGACCTTCTCGAACTTCACCGTGATGCCCGAGATCGCGCTCGCCAAGGTCCGCGAGGACGCGCCGTTCGACAAGATCTGCTATATCGGCTGCGGCGTCACCACCGGCATCGGCGCGGCGATCTGGACCGCAGGCGTGGAGCCGGGTTCCACCGTCGCCGTGTTCGGCCTTGGCGGGATCGGCCTCAACGTGATCCAGGGCGCGCGGCTCGCGGGTGCGGTCCAGATCGTCGGAATCGACGTCAATCCGGCCAAGCGCGCGATGGCGACACATTTCGGCATGACCGACTTCATCAACCCCCGCGAGGTCGGCGCCGACAAGGTCGTCCAGGCGGTGGTCGAAGTCACGAAAGGCGGCGCCGATTATACGTTCGATTGCACCGGCAATACCGAGGTGATGCGCCAAGCGCTCGAAAGCGCGCATCGCGGCTGGGGGACCAGCGTCGTCATCGGCGTCGCCGAGAGCGGCAAGGAAATCTCGACGCGGCCCTTCCAGCTGATCACCGGCCGGACTTGGAAGGGCACGGCGTTCGGCGGCGCCCGCGGCCGCACCGACCTGCCCAGGATCGTCGACTGGTATATGGACGGCAAGATCGAGATCGACCCGCTGATCACCCACACCATGCCCTTGGAGGATATCAACAAGGCGTTCGACCTGATGCACGCGGGCGAGAGCATCAGGAGCGTCGTCCTCTACTGACCGCCCGGCCAGGAACCGGGGCAATCTCACTTCGTTCTGCCGCAAATACGATCACAGGCGAAGGAACGAAATTATGGGGAAAGGCCTCTTATTGTGGCTCGTGGGCGTACCGATTCCGATCATCATCCTGCTCTGGCTGTTCTTCGGCTAGGCGCGCGCGGCGTCGGCGCCGCGTGATCGAGACGCTGTCGCAGGTCCGATCGTTCGGCGGCACGCAGGGCGTCTATCGTCACGCGAGCCGCGAGACGGGGACGCAAATGACGTTCGGCGTCTATCTCCCGCCCCAGACCGCGGGCGGCGCGAAGCTGCCGGTCCTGTGGTTTCTGTCCGGCCTCACCTGCACCCACGCCAACGTCGCCGAGAAGGGCGGATTCCAGCGCGTCTGCGCCGAACTCGGCCTGATTTTCATCGCCCCCGACACCTCGCCGCGCGGCGCGCAAGTGCCCGACGACGAGGCCTATGATTTCGGCCAGGGCGCGGGCTTCTACGTCGATGCGACGCAGCCGCCCTACGACGCGAACTTCAGGATGTATTCCTACGTCGCGCGCGAGCTGCCGGAAATCGTCGCCGCCAACTTTCCGGCCGACATGGAGCGGCAGGGGATTACCGGCCATTCGATGGGCGGCCACGGCGCGCTCACCATCGCGTTCCGCAATCCCGGGCGCTACCGGAGCGTCTCCGCCTTCGCGCCGATCGCCGCGCCCAGCCAGGTTCCCTGGGGCGAGAAGGCGCTCGGCCGCTATCTCGGGCCCGACCGCGCCCTTTGGCGCAAGCATGACGCGGTCGCCCTGATCGAGGATGGGGCGCGGCTCGATGCCTTGCTGGTCGACCAGGGCGAAGCCGACGATTTCCTCGCCGGGCAGCTTCGGCCCGAGCTGCTCGAAGCCGCCTGCGCCGCCGCCGGAATCCCGCTGATTCTGCGGCTCCAGCCGGGCTACGACCACAGCTATTATTTCATCGCGACCTTCATCGAGGATCATCTGCGCTGGCACGCCGAGCAGCTCAGCCGATGATCTTCGCCTCGCGCAGCGCCGTAATCCGCTTCGGGTCGTAGCCGAGCACGCCGAGCACGGCGTCGGCATCGCTGCGCGGCGGCACCGGCGTCGCGGTCCCGGTCTTCGAGTAGCGTGGCGCCGGCGCCGGCTGGGTGACGCCGTCCACGTCGATGAAAGTGCCGCGGTCGCGATTATGCGGGTGGAGCGGCGCCTCGGCGAGCGACAGGACCGGGGCGAAGCAGGCGTCAGTCCCTTCGAGCAGGGCGCACCAATATTCGCGCGGATGTTGGCGGAAGGTTGCGGCGAGGGTCGCCTTGAGGTCCGGATCGTCGGCCGACAGCCCCAAATTGTCGATCAGCACCGCGCGGAATTGCGGCTCGAGCGCGCCGATCGCGACCCACTTGGCGTCGGCGGTCTCATAGGTGTCGTACCAGGCGCTGCCGCCGTCGATCAGATTGGCTCCGGCCCGGTCCTCCCACTGGCCCGCGGCCCTCAGGCCGTGGATCAGCGCGGTCAGCAAAGCCGAGCCGTCGGTCATCGCGCAGTCGATCACCTGGCCCGGCGCGCCGCCGCGCACCGCCAGCAGCGCGCTCGCCATGGCGAAAGCGAGCAGCATCCCGCCGCCGCCGAAGTCGCCGAGATAATTGACCGGCGGCGAGGGGCGTCCGTCGCGCCCAACCGTGTGCAGCGCGCCCGACAGGGCGATATAGTTGATGTCGTGCCCGGCCGCCCGCGCCAGCGGCCCCTCCTGCCCCCAGCCGGTCATCCGCCCGTAAACGAGCCCGGGGCTGTCCCCGATCAGCACGTCCGGCCCAAGGCCGAGCCGCTCCATCACGCCGGGGCGATAGCCCTCGATCAGCCCGTCGCAGCTCTTCGCCAAATCGCGCACGAGGGCGATCCCGTCCGCCTGCTTGAGATCGACGACGATCGTACGGCGGGAGCGGGCGAGCGGATCGCCGGGCAGCTTCCAGCCGCCCTCACGCTCGACCCTGATAACTTCTGCGCCATGGTCGGCGAGCATCATCCCGCAAAACGGCGCCGGCCCGAGCCCCGCCATTTCGAGGATCCGGATACCGGCTAGCGGACCCGCCATGGCCTCACAGCGCCTCGACGATCGTCACGTTGGCGACGCCGCCGCCCTCGCACATCGTCTGGAGGCCGTAGCGCTTGCCGCGCGCCCTCAGCGCATGGACCAGCGTCGTCATCAGCTTGGTGCCCGACGCGCCCAAAGGATGGCCGAGCGCGATCGCGCCGCCGTTGACGTTGAGCCGCCCGGGGTCGGCGCCGACATGTTCGAGCCAAGCCAAGGGCACCGGCGCGAACGCCTCGTTCACTTCGTACAGGTCGATGTCGGCGATCGTCATGCCCGCGCGCTGCAAGGCCCGGTCGGTTGCGAACAAAGGCTCTTCGAGCATGATCACCGGATCGCCCGCGGTCACGGTCAGGTTGTGGATCCGCGCCAGCGGGGTGAGGCCGTGCGCCTTCAGCGCCGCTTCGGAGACCACCAGCACCGCGGAGGAGCCGTCGCAAATCTGGCTCGCGGAAGCCGCGCTGATCACCCCGTCCTCCTTGAGCAGCTTGACCGCGCCGATCCCTTCGATCGTGGCGTCGAAGCGGATGCCTTCGTCGACCTTGTGGATCTCGATGCCGCCGTCGGGGAGAGTCACCTCGACCGGCACGATCTCGGCCTCGAACGCGCCCGCCTGCGTCGCCGCCTTGGCGCGGCGGTGGCTTTCGAGTGCATAGACGTCGAGCCGGGCGCGGTCGTAGCCATATTTTTCGGCGATCATTTCGGCGCCCATGAACTGGCTGAAGAAAGGCACGCCATATTTGCCGGTGACGCTCGCCGGGAACGGGTTGAAACCCTTGTCGGCGACCATCGACAGGCCCATCGGCGCGCGCGTCATGCTCTCGACCCCGGCGGCGATCACCATATCCTGCGTCCCCGACATCACCGCTTGGGCGGCGAACTGGATCGCCTGTTGCGAGGAGCCGCACTGGCGGTCGATCGTCACCGCCGGCACGCTCTGCGGCAGCTTCGAAGCCAGCACCGCATTGCGCCCGACATGGAGCGACTGCTCTCCCGCCTGCGTCACGCACCCCATGATCACATCCTCGATCGCCGCCGGATCGACGCCCGAGCGGTCGAGGATGGCATCGAGGCTGATCGCGGCGAGATCGACCGGGTGGACGCCGGCGAGGCGCCCCCCCTTGCGGCCCCCGGCGGTGCGGACGGCGGCGACGATATAGGCTTGTGTCATGGAAGCGCTTGTGCGGGGAATCCTCTCGAAATGGAAGCGTGAGGCGCCTTAGCGGACGCTCAAGGATCGTTCCGCGCGGCCTGCATCAGCAGCAGCAGGTCGCGCAGAGCTCCTCCGGCAAGCCCGGCAAAGGCGCAGCCAATCAGGACATTGAGTACCGCCGCGAGCAGAATCGCCGTGACGGGTGGTCCGAATGGCAACGACACGACCAGGGCCAGCAAGCAAATGCCCAGAGCGACGAGCGTGGCGAGCTTGAAGACGGCGACGCCGAGCGCCAAATTGCCATAGATCAGCGGCGGGCGCCCGGCCCTGCGCCGGCGCCATTCGACCAGCGCTGTCAGCATGCCCAGCACAAAAGCCGCAACGAAGATCGCGCCAAGCCCGGCGGCGCCCACAGGCGTGAAGAGAAGCTTGATGATCACATATCCGCAAACCATCGCCAGCAAGATGCTCAAGCCGGCCAAAACGGCCCCGCCGATAGCGACCACGCGAAAAAATTGAGGCCCATCCGCCCAGGTCAGCGCGTCCCCGCCACCCGTGGGGACCCCAGCGACGGGCTTCGGCTTCCCGCCGACCTCCTCGACATGGGCTCCTGGATGTTCGAATTCGGGCATGCGGCGCCATATCATGGTCGCGAACCATCGTTAAACGCGTTCGCTCGCCCTTCGCGCCGTCACCATCCGGTGCGCCCCCGCCTACCATTCATATCGTCTAACGATATACGCCTTGACCTCGAACAATATGTTCCATATCGTCCAGCGATAATAACGCGGAGGGGGGAGGTCCACTTGTCCGACAGCTATGCCAAGGTGCTCGGCGTCTCGCGGATTCTGTTGACGATCGCGCGCGTCCTCAACCTCGCCGTGGGTGCGGCCTTCCTCGCCATGCTCGCAATTTCCTTCATCTTCGAACCGTCCTTCCGGGAACATTTCGGTCGCCAGTCGCTCGACCCGGACGCGATCCTTCCGGTGATGCGCCTCTGGGTGGTGGTCGGCCTGCCGATGTTCGCGGCGGTCCACATCATGCTGTCGCGGTTACTGGCGATGATCGGGACGGTTCGCGCCGGGGACTCGTTCGCGCCCGAAAATGCCGCCCGGATGAGGACGATCGCCTGGTGCCTGCTGGTAGTCCAGCTGTTCGAGCTCGCCTGCGGCATCTTCATCGCCATCCTGTCCCGGGCGGGCGCGGATATCGGCGATTGGGACCCGTCGCTGGGCGGCTGGGTCGCCGTCCTCCTGCTGTTCGTGCTGGCTCGCGTGTTCGAGGAAGGCGCCCGGATTCGCGCCGACCTGGAAGCGATGGTCTGACATGGCCATTCTCGTGAAGCTGGACGACGTCCTCTACGCCCGGAGAATGACGCTGACCGAGCTGTCGGCGCGGGTCGGGATCACGCTGGCCAATTTGTCGATCCTGAAGACCGGCAAGGCGAAAGGCATGCGCTTCGTCACGCTCGAGGCGATCTGCGAAGCGCTCGACTGCCAGCCGGGCGACCTGCTGGAGTTTCACCGCGAGGGACAGACGGAGGGCACCGGGGCGAGCGCAAGGGAGGCAGCGCCCGTATGAGCGGCACCTGGATTCACGCTTTCATCACATGGATACACATCGCCGGCGGCCTGATCGCGTTGGCGTCGGGCACGGCGGCCGTCGCCGCCCGCAAGGGCGGCGCCGTGCACGGCTCGGCCGGCACCTGGTTCTGCGCGGCGATGCTCGTGCTCGGAGTCACCGCCGCGATCCTCGAGCCGTTCCGACCGGTGCCGGGCTCCCCGGTCGGCGGGATCATGGTCTGCTACTTCGTCCTGACCGCGTGGATGACCGCGCGCCGCCGGGAAGGCCGGCCGGGCCGGATCGAGAAGATCGCCTGCGCAGCCGCGCTCGGCGGTGCCTTGGTCATCGCCTGGGGCGGGTTGACCGGAGCCACGACACCGGCGGGCCCTGGCCCGGTCTTCGCCTTCGCCGGCCTGTGCCTGCTCGCAGGCCTGCTCGACCTCAATGCGATCCTTCGCAAGCTCTCGCCCACCCAGCGGATCTCGCGCCACGTCTGGCGGATCTGCTTCGCCTTTTTCATCGCCACCGGCTCCTTCTTTCTCGGCCAGCAGGACGTGCTGCCGCAGGCGGTGCGGGGATCGCCGATCCTGTTCGTCCTCGCCTTCGCGCCGTTCGCGGTGATGCTCTTCTGGCTGATCCGCCTGCGCTTCGCGAAGGCGATCGCCCGGTCCCGGCAATCGGGTCTCCTCTTCATCGGGCGACAGCCCCAGATCGAGGCTTGAACGACATGCTCCAGCGCCTCCTTCCCAGACAGGTCGACAACAGCTTCCGGGGGCTCCGTCCGGCCCTCTGGCTGCTCGGCCTGTTGATCGCCGTCAAGCTGGCGATGAGCCTCAACTCAATCGTCAACACCGCCGCGGTCGCCGGCGGCGCCGACGGCATCCCGCTGGAGAGCTTCGGCCCCGCGGCTGAGCGACAGGTGCTGCTGCTGTTCGCATTGATGTCGCTCGGGCATCTGGTCCTCGCCCTGATCGCCCTCACCACGCTGATCCGCTACCGCGCGCTGGTCCCGTTCATCTACCTGGTGTTGCTGACCGAACATCTCGTCCGGCGCCTCATCGCGCAGAGCTACGCAGCGCCGGGCGCCCAGAGCACCGCCATCGCCTGGTACCTGAATTACGGGCTGCTGACCCTGCTGATGATCGGGTTCGCGCTGTCGCTCATTCCCGCCCGAAGCAAAAGCGATCCGCACTCTGATAGCGAGGAGGGTCGATGACCGAAGTTTCACCGATCCGGCTGTGGGTGATGCGGGCCATGTATCTGATCATGGCGGTCGGTATCGGGCTCACCATCTGGCCGTTGATCGTCAGCCATTCCCCCGAATTGCCGCGCATGACTGGCGTTGCCTTCGCTTTGCTCGGGACCCTCGGGCTGCTGGCGCTGCTGGGGCTGCGCTATCCGCTGCAAATGCTCCCGCTGCTGCTGGTCGAGCTGACCTGGAAAATGATCTGGCTCACGGCCTTCGCCCTGCCGCGCTGGCTCGACGGCACGCTCGACGAGGGAATGCGAACCACGATCTTCGAGACGTCCCTTGGGGCCGTGCTGATCGTCGTGATTCCGTGGCGCTATCTTTGGGCGAATTATGTGACCAGGCCGGGCGATCCCTGGAAGCTCCGCCGGCCAGTGAACGAAGCGCCGGCGGCTCATGCCGCCTCCTGAGGAGATTTGAGATGGATGCGAGCGTTGAACCAGCCTCGCCGGGCACGAGCGAACGGCGCGACCTCGAAGTCCCGCTGTGGCGGCTGTACCTCATGCGCGCGGTCGCGATCCCTTTCGTGATCAGCGGCTTCTCCAACTATCTGCCAAAGCTGCTCGACCCCGACCCGACAGGGCGCGGCATGACGATCAGCATGCTCGGCGGCCTGTGGGTGCTGGCTTTCCTCGCGCTCCGCTACCCGCTGCAGATGCTTCCGATCTATCTGTTCGAGTTCGTCTGGAAGACGATCTGGCTGCTCGCATTCGGGCTGCCGCAGTGGCGGGCCGGGCGGGTCGACCCACAATTGAGCAAGGATCTCTGGGAGATCGGGCTGTTTCCCTTCGTGTTCGCGCTGATCATTCCCTGGGGCTACGTCTGGCGCCACTACTTCAAGGAGCCCTCAGAGCGCTGGCGCTGATGCAGGGGACAGCCACTTTCAGGCTGCCAGCATCACGAATTCGAACCGCCGCGCGTGAAAGTGACTGTCCCCTTGCAGCCCGAAAGCCACCGTCCCTCCTACAGCGGCCTCGCGATCGGCAATTTCCTGATCTCGCTCGAAGCGCCATCGGCAACGGGTGGCAAGCCGCCGTTCGACGCGTTCGGCCGGGTATAATCACGGTATCCGCGGGCACCCCCTCTTTATCTCGGCTTCCTAAACCTGCCTTCGATTGCGCTTCATCGAGCTGGCCGGGAGTACATGATGGACGGCATGAACCTTCTCCGCCTGGAGCACATACGGATCGTATCGATGGCGGACGGGCTCGCGACACTGGCAAGGCAATCCTCGCCGGGCGATCGGCTGGACCTTTTTCGCCTCCGGCGAGCGCTCAGCAAGGCACTTCTCGTGCATCTGGCCCGAGAGGATTGGGTCTTTTATCCCCGATTGCTGGCGAGCACGCGGCCCGAAGTTCACGCACTTGCCAGGCGCCTGGCTGTCGAAGCGGCGGCTTTCAGCTCCGCCTTTCAGGCCTATGGCCGCAAGTGGACCACCATCATCATTGAGGCGGACTGGCTGGGCTTTCGCAACGAGACATTGGCAATTCTCGTTCAACTCAAACACCGGATCCGCGTCGAAGACCACGAATTGTACCCGCTTGCCGACGTCGCCGACCACGATCCCGGCCCGCGGCCTGCCGGCTTGCGCCCGCAACGGGTCGTTAGCCGCCATTGCAATTCGACAGCGCACGCCATTGCCGTCAACCGAGAGGGAAGCGGCGGCGCGAGCGACCGCGCCTAGCCGGGGAGACACGAATATGTTCACCATCGACACACAAAGCGAGCATAAGCTCGTTCGCATCAAGCTGTCCGGGATGCTGACCCTCGAGGAGGTCCAGGAGCTTTACCGGCAGGAACACGATGCCATTCGGCGGATGGGATGCGTTCTTGGGGAGCAAATCGTATTGGTCGACATAACCGAATGCCCCGTCCAGATGCAGCCGATCGTTTCCGCATTCCAGGCTACCATGGACAGGCCCGATAGAGCCTGGCGATTGGCCATGGTCACGGGTAGCTCGCTCTCGCGGATCCAGGCTCGCCGAGTTGCGAAGCGTGAGCACGTTGTCATGTTCGACACCCCGGCGCAGGCGGAAGAGTGGCTGTTCGCGGAGATGAGGAAACGCGCTGCCTAGTGGGAAAAAAGAGGGCTAGAGCGACCTCGCGATCAGCAATTTCATGATCTCGCTCGATCCGCCGTAGATGCGCTGGACTCGGGCGTCGCGCCACATGCGGGCGATCGGATAATCGTTGATATAGCCGTAGCCGCCGTGGAGCTGGAGGCAGGCGTCGACCACCTCGCCATGCGCCTCGGTCACCCACAATTTGGCGATCGCCGCGGTGGTGAGGTCGAGCTCGCCCCGGAGCAGCCGCCCGATACAATCGTTGACGAACACGCGGGCCACCACCGCCTTGGCCTTGCAATCGGCCAGGACGAACTGGCTGTTCTGGAATTCGATGATCGGCTTTCCGAACGCCTTGCGCTCCTTGACGTAAGCGAGCGTCTCCTCGATCGCGCGCTCCATGGCGACCGCGCTGCCGATCGCGATCAGGAGGCGCTCGCGCGGCAATTCGGCCATCAGCTGATAAAAGCCCTTGCCCTCCTCGAGCCCGAGCAGATTGTCGGCCGGCACCCAGACGTCGTCGAAGAACAATTCCGACGTGTCCTGCGCGTCGAGGCCGATCTTGTCGAGCTTGCGGCCGCGGCGGAAGCCCTCGACCTCATCGGGCTCGACGACCAGCAAGGAGATGCCCTTCGCTCCCTCGTTGGGGTCAGTCTTGGCGACGACGACGATCAGATCGGCGATCTGGCCGTTGGAGATGAAGGTCTTGGCGCCGTTGATCCGGTAGCCGTTGCCGTCGCGGACCGCGGTCGTGCGGACCGACTGGAGGTCGGAGCCCGCGCCGGGCTCGCTCATCGCGATCGCCGCGACCCGCTCGCCGCTGACCAGTTTCGGCAGCCAGCGCTGCTTCTGCCCCTCGGTGCCGTGGGCCTGGATGTAGGGCGTGATGATGACGTTGTGGAGGCCGGCGGCGAAGCCCTCGACGCCCTTGCGGATGATCTGCTCGGCCACCACCACGTCGTGCCGGAAATCGCCGCCGGGGCCGCCATAGCCCTCGGGAACGCTGACCCCGAGCAGCCCCGCCTGCCCCGCCTCGCGCCAGAATTCGCGCTCGACCATCCCCGCCTCGCGCCACTTCGCGACCCGCTCGGGCGGCGCATTTCGGTCGAGGAATTTGCCGACCGAATCCGCGAACATGCGAATCTCCTCGTCGGCCATGAAATCGGGTTCGGGAAAGTCGCTCATGGCGTGACTTGTGCGAGCGATTTCCGGGAAATGAAAGGGCCGGGCTCAGCGGCGAGGCCCCAATCGCATCGCCGATCGCAGGCCGGCGAACAGGCCGGGGCGCGCCTGCGGCTCGAAATCCTCGCCGGAGCTTTCGGGATCGAGCGCCTCGCTGGCGGCGATCGCGGCTTCCGCCGCGCTGGGCTCCGGGGCGCAATAGGGCATTAGCGTGCGCCCGCTCCCGCGCAACGCCTCGATCGTCGCGATCAGGGATCCGGTCGCCGCGAGACGCGCGTCGACCTCTTCCGGGGCGACGTCGAGATGCTCGGCGATCAGGCCGGCGCGAAGGGCCGCGACCGCTTTGCCGGCGCCCGCATTCTGCCCGGTCCGGCTGTCGATCAAAAGGTCGCACTCGCTGTCCAGGCCCATCGAGCGGTTGTTCATATTGGCCGAGCCGACCCGAAGCCGAATGTCGTCGGCGACGACGATCTTGGAATGGACGTAAATGTCCTCGCCGCCCCGAGTCACCGGCGTGTAGATCCGGAAGCGGCCATGGCGGTCGGCTTTGGCGATGAGGCGCATCAGCCGCGCCCGCGCGGGGCTCATGACCTTGTCCTCCACCCATCCGTCGGTCTTCTTCGGATTGACGATGACGAACTCCGGCCCGTCCGGCTCGGCGAGCCGCGCGAGGATCGCCTTGCCGATCACGCGCGAGGCGAAGAACTGATTCTCGACGTAGACGAAGCGGCGCGCCGCGGCGATGAGATCCACGAACAGCGCCTCGATCTCCCGCACCGCCTTAATGCCGTTCCAGGCGCCCCTGGTCCTGGCGATCGCCACATCGACATCGCGGAACGCGGGCTCGAGCGCGTCCGGCCAGGGATCGCCTTGCGCTTGCGGGGCGTGGATAGGCGATCCCCCGGCCGCCCGCCATCGTTCCCGGGAAAGTTCGCCGAGCGCCCGGGCGGCCGGTCCCTCGACGGCCATCGTGGCGTCGTGCCAGGGGCCGTAGAGCCGCCCCGTCGTCGGCCGCTTGCGCATTTTGTCGCGGTCCTTGTGTTCGCGCGTGTCCCAGCGCGACGCGGTCATGTCGATGCCGCCGCAAAAAGCGAGCGCATCGTCGATGACGAGGATTTTCTGGTGGTGGCTGGCGCCGATCGAATGGGCGCCGTCGAGCTTGAAGAAGATCCTTTTGTCCCAGGCCCAGCGCGCCAGCCGGAACAAGGTCGAGCCCCGGCCGAGCAGCTTCACCGCCCCCAGATCCCACTTCAATATGTGGATTTTGAGGTCGGGGCGGTTTTTTGCGAGCCAGGAGATGAACGGGCCGAGCTTGGCCGGCGGATCGTCCTTTGCTTTATGGTCGAGGACGATGCGGGTGTCGAAATCCCAGCCGATCAGGAGGATTTGGGAGCGCGCCTTCAGCATCGCCTGCCGCGCCAGCCGGAAATAATCGGCGGCATCGACGACCAGGGCGGCGCGGTCGGCGCGCGCGATCCGCCAGCAGTTCCGGCCGGGCTCCGGCAGCGCGCCAGGCCCCTCGCCCCGCCCCTTCTCGATAATGTCCATCGCACGCCCCAACGCAGCAGCGGCGTCGGGGTTTCGGCCCCGAAACGGCGGCGGGCGGAACCGGCGCGAAGAGCCCGCGTTCGATCGTCCGATGCACCCACCCGAATCGGCGCGTACAAAAGAGCTGGCGGTGATGCTCGCCTGGCTGCTCCATCTGCTGACGGCCAGCGGCGCGGTGCTGGCGCTGTTCGCATTGGCCGCGATCGGCCGGGAAGAGTGGCGGCTGGCGCTCTTCTGGCTACTGGTCGCGCTGGCGATCGACGGCGTGGACGGCACGCTGGCGCGGATGGCCCGGGTCAAGGAGCGGGTGCCGCGGATCGACGGCGCCGCGCTCGATCTGGTGGTCGACTATCTCAACTATGTCTTCGTGCCGACCCTGTTCATCTGGCAGGCCGGGCTGGTACCGGCCGCGCTCGCGCCCTTCCTCGCGGCCGCCATCCTTCTGTCCTCGCTCTACGTCTTCGCGCGCACCGACATGAAGACGCAGGACGGCTATTTCCGGGGCTTTCCGGCGCTGTGGAACGTCGTCGCTTTGTACCTGTTCGCCACCGGATTGGGGCCCGAAGCCGGCGCCGTCCTGGTCGCCTCGCTGGCGGCGATGAGCTTCGCCCCGGTCCATGTCGTCCACCCGTTCAGGGTCAGGGATTATGGGCGCTGGCTCCCATTGTTGGCGATCGCCTGGGCTGCCTCGAGCGCGGCCTTGCTCTGGCCCGGCTGGGATGCGGCGGCGCGAGCGGCCCTGCTCGGGGCGTCGCTCGGCTCCGGCGCGGCGCTGCTCGCGCTCGGCCTGTTGCGCAGCGTCAGGGAATTTCGGGAAAATGGTGGGCGTGGCAAGGATTGAACTTGCGACCCCTGCGATGTCAACACAGTGCTCTACCACTGAGCTACACGCCCACACAGGCACCCCGCCAAAACAGGTTTTGGCGGGAGCCCGGGCCGGCATGTAGCGAGGGGCTCCGACGGGCGCAAGCCCGGCCCGGCCCGGCCCCCGACGCTAGCCGGCGGGCGCCGCCCTTCGCGGATTCGCCACGCTTGGACCCTTTGCGCGCAACCCCGGACCAGCGTCCTCGGTTAGAACGTCCGGGGGCATGGAGCGTGAAGTGCAAGAGCAGCGGCAAGCGGATTCGGACCCGGACCCGGACGGCGAAGGCGACGAGCTGACCCGCGTCGGCGATTGCCTGCACGCCAGCTTCCCGGCCGACAATCACGACAGCCTCGACGGCGACACCACGCGCCTCCTCCTCCACCTTTCCCGCGATCCGAAGCCTGGCTCTAAAGCCGCCCGTGCTGATCCTCGGTCATGAACATCCGCTCGACCTCGGCGACGAGGTCGCGCAGGTGGAAGGGTTTCGACAGGACCTTGGCGTCGGGCGTCTTGCGCCCCGCCTTGAGCGCCACCGCGGCGAAGCCGGTGATGAACATGACTCGGATGCCGGGCGCGATCTCGGCCGCTTTCTGGGCGAGCTCGATCCCGTCCATCTCTGGCATGACGATGTCGGTGAGGAGGAGATCGAACGGCTCGACCTCGAGCAGGGGGATCGCCGCCGTGCCGCGATCGACCGCGATGACCTGATAGCCGACCCGCTCCAGCGCGCGGACCAGGTAGACCCGCATGGATTCGTCGTCTTCGGCGAGAAGGATTCTCAGCATCTTGGCTCCCTGCCCCTGCTTTATGCGCGAAGGAATCCTCTTTTTCCAGCCGGGCCGTGCGCGGCGATTGCACCCGTCCCACTCCGGGCCTAATTGTCGGTCGGGAATGACCGCGCCGCCCGCCTCCCCTTTCTTCCGGATCGGACCCGAACGGCCGGTCTCGCCGGTAATCCTCTCCATTCCCCATGCCGGGCGCGATTATCGGCCCGCTCTGGTCAGCGCCGCGCGGCTGCCCAAGGCGGCGCTGGAGACGCTCGAGGACCGGCTGGTCGACCGGCTGGTCTGGCGCGCCACCGCCAACGGCGCCACCGCCTTCATCGCCCGCGCGCCGCGCGCCGAGATCGATTTGAACCGCGACGAGCGCGAGATCGACCCGGCCCTGATCGCGCCGCCGCTCGCCGCCGCGGGCCTCGTCCAGTCGGCGCGGACCAGGGGCGGGATCGGCCTCATCCCCTCGCGCATCACCGGCCTCGGGCCGATCTGGCGCGAGCGGATCGCCCGCGACGAATTCGACCGCCGGGTCCAGGCGATCCACCGCCCCTATCACTCGGCGCTGGAGGCGGCTTTGGCTTATGCCCGGGCGCGGTTCGGCGCCGCGATCCTGCTCGATTGCCATTCGATGCCGCCGCGGCCCGGGGCGGCGGCGCGCGGCGACGGCGCCATGGCGAGCGTGATCTTCGGCGATCGCCACGGCACGACGACGACGCCCGATCTGATCGACGCCGCGGTCGAGGCGGCGCGGGCCCTGGGCTATCGGACCGCGTGCAACGCGCCTTATGCCGGCGGCTATATCGTCGGGCGGCACGGCCGGCCCCAGCGCGGAATCCACGCGCTCCAGATCGAGCTCGACCGCGCGCTCTATCTCGATGCCGATCTGCGCGCGCCCGGCCCCGGCTTCGAAGGCGCCTGCCGCCTGATCGCCGCAATCGCCCGCGCTCTCGAAGAGCGCCTGCTGGAAGCCCCGGACTCGATCGCCGCGGAATAGAGGCAAAAAAGACCGCCTCACGTTGCCGTGAGGCGGCCCAGTTCAGGGAGGTGCGCCCCCGCTTTCGAAGGGGCGCGGCGCGCCGCCGCAAAGGGGGGAAGCGGCAGCGCTAATTCCTAGATAGGAGAGGCTTTTCGGGTTTCAATACCGTATCGTAAAGATACCCGTCACGACCGCCTCGGGTACCGCGTGCGGATCCTAGGCGCCCTGCGGCGGGGCGCCCATGGCCGGCGCGGGAACCTTGCCCTGCTGCTGCTGGCGCGCGAACAGGTCGCGGATCGACGACAGCGAGAAGAGGTGGGCCATGATCAGGGGCAATATGCCGTTCTGGTTGAGCTTCCTGAGCTGATCGCCGTTCATCTCGCGCATCTTGGCCTCGTCGACCATCCGGAAGCCGCGGTAGAGGAAGGGCTGTTCGGCCCCTTCGGGCTGGATCGTGACCTCGCCGTCGATCAAAAGGTCCATCTCCTGGAGCTCCTTGACGAAGGCCTGGGTGCGCTGGGCGGCAATCTCGAAATCCTCGCAGAATTTGAGGATGGCGTTGAGCGCTGCGCTGGGCTTGCCGTCTTCGAACAGGGCCGGGCCGTCGCCGTCCTCGCCGACCAGGCCGCTGTCAGGGTCGAAGCAGAGCGACAGCTCCTGGGCGTTCGGATCGAGCCGGGCGAGCAGATAGGGATAGCGGCGGACATAGGCCGGCACATAGAAGGGGTGGTGCGGCTTTCCGGTCTCGTCGACGAACACGTTGACGCCCTCGTTCAATCCCATCAGCCCGAGCGGGACCGGCCCCTCGCCGGCCGAAAAGACGATCGGAAAGTCGCGTTGCGCGCTGACGAACTCGTCGACCGTCAGGGGAATCGCATTGGCGGAAGCGAAATATATCCCCTCGGCATTCGGCTTGGTCTTGAGCGCGCCGTGCAGATTGGGCGAGAGCGGCTGCAAATTCTTGTAGAAGAGCGGCAGATTGGCGGGGGGCGCCGGCTGGGTCGCCATGTTCGAGGTCTCCATAGGTCAGGGAGCGGCCACGCGCGCGGCCGCGGTTTTCAGCGCAACCCTCTATGATCGAAGCGGCTCTCGCGCAAGGCTCTCCTGAACAAGGGGCGGTACCAGCTTGCCGGGATTCATGATCCCCTTCGGGTCGAGCGCCTGCTTGATCGCCCGCATCGCGCCAAGGCGCGCGGGATCGCCGAGCCGCGCCAGCTCGCCGAGCCTGGATTGGCCGATGCCGTGCTCGGCCGAGATCGAGCCGCCGGCTTTCGTCACCAGATCGTGGACCAGCCGGGTCACCAGACGCCCCTCCCCCTCCAGCCATTCCGCCCCGGCGCCCGCCGGCGCCTGGACGTTGAAATGGATGTTGCCGTCTCCCAGATGGCCGAAGCCGATCACCCTGGCTCCCGGAAAGGCGCTTTCGACGCTTGTCGCCGCCGCGACCATGAACGCGCCCATATCCTCGACCGGCACCGAAATGTCGTGCTTGGCCGACGGGCCGCTTTTCTTCTCGGCTTCGGCAATCGAGTCGCGCAGCCGCCAGAAATCCTGCGCCTGGGCCTCGCTGGCGGCGATCGCCGCATCGCCGACCAGGCCGGTCTCGAGCGCCGAGCGCAGGCTCTCGTAGAGCAGGCGTTCGGGGGCCGGCGCTCCGCTCGCCGACACCGCCTCGACGAGCACGTTCCAAGGCGCCGGCGCGGCCAAGGGCGCGCGCGTTCCCGGAATGTGGGCCAGGACGAGGTCGAGGACGCGCTCGGGCACGATCTCGAAACTCTCGACCGCATCGCCCAGGCTCGCTTCGAGATGGCGCAGCAGCGCCTGCGCCGCGGCCGGCGTCTCGACCCCGACCCAGGCGACGGCGCGCTCGGCCACCGCCGGGACCAGCCTGAGGCTCGCCGCGGTGACGATTCCCAGCGTGCCCTCGGCGCCGACCAGCAATTGCTTGAGGTCGTAGCCGCGATTGTCCTTCTTGAGCGCGGCCAGCCCGTCGAACAGGCTCCCGTCGGGCAGCACCGCTTCGATGCCGAGCACCAGTGAGCGCATCGTCCCGAAGCGCAGCACCTGGGTGCCGCCGGCATTGGTCGAAACCAGGCCGCCGATCGTCGCCGAGCCCCTGGCGCCCAGGGTCAGCGGAAAGCGCCGGCCGGCGCCGAGCGCCGCCTCCTGCAGCGTGGCGAGGATCACGCCCGCCTCGCAGACGGCGATCCCCGCCGCCGCGTCGAGGCTTCGGATCCGGTTCATCCGCCGCATCGAAAGCAGCAAAGCCGCGCCCGAATTGTCGGGCGTGGCGCCGCCGACCATGCCGGTATTGCCCCCCTGCGGCACCAGCGGCACGCCGGCCTGCGCACAAAGGGAAACGAGCGCCGCCACCTCCTCGCGCGATGCCGGCGAGAGCATCGCCGCCGCGGCGCCATGATAGCGGCCGCGCCAGTCGGTCAGCGACGGCGCCATCTCCCGCGCATCGCGTGTCAACCCCTTCGGCCCGAGCAGGCCGGCGAGCTTGTCGATGAGGGCGTCCGAAGGATAAGCCATCGCGCCGCGATAGAGCGCTCGCACCGGAGGATCAATTAATCGCATGTTCAAGCGCGGTCCCCGAAGCCCTGCCGCTATGGACCTTCAGCCATGATTCTCGCGGCCGCCGCCGCCTTGCTGCTGCTCGGCTTCGGCGGGGGCGGCGAGGACAAGCAGGCGCAGCGCCCGCCGCCGGGACGCCCGATCAGCGTCCACCAGCAGATCATCATCCGCGTGCCCCAGAATCCCGCACCGGTCGCTTCGGGCGGCGCCAGCCCGATCCGCTGGGAGGAGCATGGCGGACCGCGCTGCGTCGCCTGGGCGCAGATCGCCGGCGCGGTCCTGCTCGGACAGAACAGCGTCGACCTCGTCCTGCGCGACAATACGAGGATCCGCGCCCGGCTCGAACGGCGCTGCCCGGCGCTCGATTATTATCGCGGCTTCTACGTCGACGCGACGCCCGACGGCCTGATCTGCGCCGACCGCGATTCGATCCGCGCCCGCGCCGGCGGCGAATGCGGGATCGACCGCTTCCGGACGCTGCGCGCGGCGCGGCCCTAGCGCGCTCCGGGGACAGTCACTCGTACAAGCAGAAGCTTCGGCCTGAATTCCGTACCTAGAGGGCGGCGTAGATCAGCCCCGCGCCGCCGACCGCCGGGAACGGCGAGAGAAAGCGGATCGCCAGGGGGGTGAGATGCCTGGACCACCAGCTACCATAAGCGCCGTGCCAGCGAATTGGCGCCGCGATGATGAGGATTGACGTTGCCACGACAAGCCAGCCGGCGACTTCGAACGTCGCGGGCAGCTTCGAATCGGGCGCCCGCACGATCAGCGCCGCGCCGGCAAGCAGCCGCAGGCCCTGCTCCGTCAGATTGAGGCGCCAGTTACCGGCTTCCAGATTGGTCGACATTCGGCTCAACAGGTGAAGGCAGTAGCGCGGGCGAAACGCCATCAGGAACGCCACCGCCACAAGCCAGGCTCCCGCGGCCGACAGGACGACGAGAGCCAGAATCTGCATCCGTCAGCCGGACCAGGACATTGGTGTCGGCCTCCTCACTTCAGCGGGCGCAGGATGTCCTCGTCGGACAGCCGGCTGATCGCTTCGATCGGCCGCGGCTTGCCCTTGTAGCGGGGCAGCGCGTCGAGACCTGCCAGCGTCTCGGGCGGAAAGGGAGAGGCCCTGGCGCGCGCGTTCATGGGCCGGAAAGATACGCCTCGGCTGGCGGGACGGCAAGGCCGGGGCCACCCCTCGCCTTGACATCCCGGCCCCCTTCCCCCAAGCGGCGGCACACACGCGCCTTCGCCGAAGAGAAGGCCCAAATCCCGGATTCCCCATGAGCTTTGCCGATCTCGGCCTGTCAGACGAATTGCTCCGCGCGGTGAGCGAGTCTGGCTACGACATTCCCACCCCGATCCAGCGCCAGGCGATCCCCTCGGTGCTGATGGGCCGCGACATCATCGGCATCGCCCAAACAGGGACCGGCAAGACCGCCGGCTTCGTCCTGCCGATGATCGACATTCTCGCCCAGGGCCGCGCCCGCTCCCGAATGCCGCGCTCCTTGATCCTCGAGCCGACCCGCGAGCTGGCCGCCCAGGTCGCCGAGAATTTCGAGAAATACGGCAAGCACCACAAGCTGAGCATGGCCCTCCTGATCGGCGGCGTTCAGATGGGCGACCAGATCAAGGCGCTCGAGAAAGGCGTCGACGTGCTGATCGCCACGCCGGGCAGGCTGATGGACCTGTTCGGCCGCGGCAAGATCATGCTCAACGGCTGCAGCCTGCTGGTGATCGACGAGGCCGACCGGATGCTCGACATGGGCTTCATCCCCGACATCGAGGAAATCTGCACCAAGCTGCCCAAGACCCGCCAGACGCTGCTCTTCTCGGCGACGATGCCGGCGCCGATCAAGCGGCTCGCCGACCGTTTCCTGACCGACCCCAAATCGATCGAGGTGGCGCGCCCGGCCTCCTCGAACCTGTTGATCGACCAGCGCATGATCCGCGTCGAGCAGCGCAAGAAGCGCGACGTGCTCGCCGATTTCCTGCGCAACGGCGGCGTCCGAAGCGCGCTCATCTTCTGCAACCGCAAGACGACCGTGCGCGAGCTCTCCACCTCGCTCAAGCGCGGCCATTTCAACGTCGGCCAGATCCAGGGCGACATGGCCCAGTCCGACCGGATCAAGGAATTGGACCGGTTCAAGAATGACGAGATCAACATCCTGGTCGCCTCCGACGTCGCCGCGCGCGGGCTCGACATCAAGGGCGTCAGCCACGTCTTCAACTATGACGTGCCCTGGCATCCGGACGATTATGTCCACCGCATCGGCCGTACCGGCCGTGCCGGCAAGACCGGGATCGCGATCACCCTGGTGGCGCGCGAGGATGCCGAATCGATCGACAATATCCAGAAGCTGACCGGAACGAAGATCGCCGAAATGGGCGACAAGCCTGCCCCGGAAGCGGATGCCGGCGCCCCGCGCGAAAGCCGCGCGCCGCGCGAGCCCCGGGAGCCGCGCGAGCCGCGCCAGCGCGCCGCAAGGCCGCCGCGCACACCGCGCAAGCCGCGTTCGGAAGCGGGCGAGCCGGAAGCGCGGGCGCCGCGCGCCGAGCCCGAGGCCCGCAAGGGCGAGCGCGCGCCCCGGCGCGAGCATCAGCCCGAAGCCGAAGCGGACGAGGAAGGCTGGAACGGCCCGGTCCCGAGCTTCCTCGACAAGGGCTTCGGCGGCTGACGATGTGGCGGGCGCTGCTCCTGCTGGCCCTGCTCCTCGCCGCCCCGGCAGCCGCGCAGACGCCGCAGCGGGACTCGCTGCACACCTTCCTGCAGACCGCTCACGCCGACGCGCGCGAGAATTACGGGAATACGGCCTACACCGCGGCCTTCGCCGACCTGAACGCGGACGGGCGCGAGGAGGCCATGGTTTCGCTCCAATCGGGATTGTTCTGCGGCTCGGGCGGCTGCGCGCTCTATATCTACACGCCCTCCGGCGACTCATGGCGCGAGCTTGCCGAGCTCACCATCGTCAACGCGCCGGTGCGCCTGCTCGCCACCCGCAGCCATGGCTGGCGCGACCTCGCGGTCCATGTACGCGGCGGCGGAATGGATATCCCGTACGAGGCGCGGATCCGCTTCGACGGGACAACCTATGCCTCGAACCCCTCCACGGCCCCCCGCGCCCGCCGCGGCGCGCCGGGCCGGGTGCTGATTTCGGACGACACCGAGCGCCGGCGCCTCTTCTAGGCTTCGCGCCGGTAGCGCGCACGGAACGCATCCGCATAGCCTGCCAGCCGCCCCTCCCCGATCGCGTCGCGCAAATCCTGCATCAGCCGCTGGTAGAACCACAGATTATGCTCGGTCATCAGCATCGCCCCCAATATCTCGCCCGAGCGGACGAGGTGGTGGAGATAGGCCTTGGACCAGCCGGCGACCGGCGATTCGGGATCGAGCGGCGCCTCGTCCTCGGCATATTTGGCGTTGCGGATGTTGATCGGGCCGTCCCGGGTGAAGGCCTGGCCGGTGCGGCCGCTCCGCGTCGGCAGCACGCAATCGAACATGTCGATGCCGCGCTCCACCGCGCCGACGATGTCGTCGGGCTTGCCGACGCCCATCAGGTAGCGGGGGCTGTCCCCGGGCAATTGGCCGCAGGCGAAATCGAGCACTGCGAACATCGCCTCCTGCCCCTCGCCGACCGCCAGGCCGCCGACCGCATAGCCCTCGAAGCCGATCTGGGTCAGCGCGTCCGCCGACGCCTTGCGCAGGCCCTCGTCAAGCCCGCCTTGCTGGATGCCGAACAAAGCGCCTTCGCCGGCAAAGGCGTCGCGCGAGCGCCGCGCCCAGCGCATCGAGCGCTCCATCGCCGCCGCCTGCGCCTCGCGCGTCGAAGTCGCCGGGACGAGCTGGTCGAGGGCCATGACGATGTCCGAGCCGAGCAGCGCCTGGATTTCGATCGAGCGCTCGGGCGTCAGCATGTGCCGGCTGCCGTCGAGGTGGCTCTTGAACGCCACGCCCTGCTCGCCGACCCTGGTGAGATCGGAAAGGCTCATCACCTGATAGCCGCCCGAATCGGTCAGGATCGGCCGCTCCCAGCCCATGAAACGGTGCAGCCCGCCCAATCGCGCGATCCGCTCGGCGCCGGGGCGGAGCATCAGATGATAGGTGTTGCCCAAGATGATGTCGGCGCCCGACGCGCGCACGTCGGCCGGCTTCATCGCCTTGACCGTGCCCGCGGTCCCGACCGGCATGAAGGCGGGCGTCCTGATCTCGCCGCGCCGCATCGCGATCGCGCCGGCGCGGGCGCGGCCGTCGGTCGCGGTGATCGAGAAGGAGAAACGGGGGCTCAAATTCTTTTCGTCATTCCGGCGAAAGCCGGAATCTCCCTGCCTTCCACTAAAGATGAAATGGGATTCCGGCTTTCGCCGGAATGACGCGAGGGGTCAATCAGTCCCGCGCGACGATCATTTTCGCGCCGACATCGAGCGCCCCCCATCCGCGATCCATGGTGACCGCCGGCAGGGAGCGCGCCAGCGCCAGAGCGAGGCAGGTTCAGCTTGCGGAATCAGGTGCCGTCAGCCCGTATCCGGATCCCGGCCGTGATTGCGATCGAGCGTTCGCATGATCGGCGTGACCGTCAGCCCATGCAGCAGGATGGACAACAGAACGACCAATCCGACCACGCCCCACAGGCGCTCGGCGACATCGACCTCGACATGGTTGAGGCCGTAAGCGAGATAGTAGATCGACCCTACGCCGCGTATTCCGAAGAAGGCGAGGGTCAGCCTTTCGCCGCGGTCGGCCCGGTGGCCAACCAGGCCGATCATTCCCGTGACAGGGCGTATGACGAGCAGGATAATCAGAGCGGCGACAATGTCGATCCACTCGATGGCGGAGAACAGGCCACTGACGATCGCGCCGCCGAAGAGCAGCAGAAGGACCATCATCGCCAGCCGCTCCACCTGCTCGGTCACATCGTGCATATCGCGTTGAAAGGCGTGCTCGCGGTGCGCGTGGCGGAAGCTGAGAGCCGTCGCGAACACCGCGAGGAAACCATAGCAATAGAGGATCTCGCTCAAACCATAGGATACGAACGTGGCCGCCAGCGCGATCAGCCCGTCGCCGGTTTTCGCCAGCTTCGTTTCCGCGGGCACATGGAAGGTGAGCCAGCCGAACAGGCGTCCGATAAGCCAGCCGCACGCGACGCCCGCGCCTACCTCCCACAGAACGCGATATCCCAGCCACTCGAGCAACCACGTCTCGTTCGTCCCGGCGACAGCCGCGAGGACGAGCGCCAGATGGACGAACGGGAAGGCGAGACCGTCGTTCAGGCCGGCTTCTGATGTCAGGCCGAACCGCACCTCGTCCTCCTCGCCCGATTTGGGCGGCCCGACCTGCACGTCGGCGGCGAGCACGGGGTCGGTCGGGGCGAGGCTGGCCGCCAGGAGAAGCGCGATCGCCCATGGCAGGCCCATCGTCCAGCCGGCCAGCAAGGTTATGGCCAGGATCGAGAGCGGCATTGTCACCGCGACCAATCGCCAGGTCACCGACCACCGCCGCCAGTCGAAGATACGATCGATCTTCAGTCCGGCGCCCATCAGCGCGATGATGACGACCAGTTCGGCGAAGCGTTCGGTGATCTCGGGATAGAGGAGGGGCAGAGGCCGCAGGGCGACCTGAGGCAGGGAAAACAGCCCCGCGCCGATGGCGATGCAAACGATCGGGAGCGAAAGCGGCAATCGCTTGAGGGCGAGCGGCAGCCAGGCGACCAGCGCGATGAGAAGCCCCAGGCCCGTCAGGACCAATATGTAAGGATCGGGCAGCCAGCTGTCGGGGATCATCGATCCGAAACGACCCACGGGCGCAAATGGGGCGCTGTCGGCCTGGTTTTTTTGGCTTGTCAAATTGGGACGCGGAAACGTTTCTGGACAAAGCATGTGTTGCCGAGCGTCTACGTCGGCGACAACGGCCCTTGGCTACGTCCACCTAACCCCGGGCGCCCCGAAGCGAGTCACTTCGCAAGCAGCAAGCTCGCATCCCCATAGGAATAGAATCGATACCCCTCGCGGATCGCGTGCGCATAAGCCGCCTGCATCGCCTCCACCCCCATCAACGCGGAAACCAGCATGAACAAGGTCGAGCGCGGCAGGTGGAAATTGGTGACGAGGCCATCGATCGCGCGAAAGCGATAACCAGGGGTGATGAAGATAGAGGTGTCGCCCTCGAACGGACGAATGGTGGCGTTTTCGCCTGCCGCAGTCTCGAGCAAGCGCAGCGAAGTGGTCCCGACCGGGACAATTCGACCACCGGCCTCGCGCACCGCATTGAGACGCTTCGCCGTCGCGGCGGGAATGCGGCCCCATTCGGAGTGCATGACGTGGCCGTCGGTAACGTCGGCCTTGACTGGCAGGAAAGTGCCCGCGCCAACGTGGAGGGTTAGTGTTTCGTGGCCTATGCCCGCCTGCCCCAGCTCCTCCATTAGCCGAGGGGTAAAGTGCAGCGAAGCGGTGGGCGCTGCCACCGCACCTTCCTCGCGCGCGAACATGGTTTGATAGTCCTCCCGGTCGCGCGCGTCGGCGGGGCGTCGGCCCGCGATGTAAGGCGGCAGCGGTATCCGCCCCGCGCGCTCGAGCAGCAGCTCGACCGGCTCGTCGCCCTCGAATGTCAGGAGAAACGAGCCGTCTTCCAGCCGGACGCTCGCCACCGCCGCCACATTCACGCCGAAATCGACACGATCGCCTTCGCGCAGCCGCTTGGCGTTGCGGATGAAGGCGCGCCAGGCGCGAGGACCCTGGCGCTTGTGCAGGGTGGCGCCGATCCGCGCCTCACCGCGCCGGCCCTCAAGCTGAGCAGGCAACACCTTAGTGTCATTGAACACCAAGCAGTCGCCTCGCCGAAGCAGGTACGGCAGGTCGTGTACGCCATGGTCGGAGATGACCCGCCCCTCGACCCTAAGCAGCCGGGCTGAATCGCGGGGGCGTGCCGGCCTCAGCGCGATCCGGTCGGTCGGCAGGTCGAAATCGAAAAGATCGACGCGCAACTCCAGGCCCTGTGCCTTAGGTGGGCGGCCGTTGCGGGCGCGGCCGGCCCGGCGGCGCCCCGGGGGCCCGCACCGGCTCCAGCGCTCGGGGCGGCGCCTGCGGCGGCGGCATCGCCGGCCCGATCGCCGAATTGCGGGTCGGCCCGGCCGCGGTGACGGGCTGGGTCGCGGCCAGTTGCGCGGCGGCGGCGCGCAGCTCCTCGGCGCTCATCGGCGGCAGATTGTCCGATCCCAGCGAGGCGCGCACGATCCGGCTCGGCGCGGGCGGCGGCTCGCCGCGCTCGAGCGCGTCGACGAAGTTCATGCCCGACACCACCCGGCCGAAAACGGTATAGCCGCGGTCCATCTGCAGCCGCGGCACGAACATGATGTAGAATTGGCTGTTGCCGCTGTTGAGGTTGTCCGCCGTCCGCGCCAGCGCGACCGCGCCGCGCAGATGGGGCAGGCCGTTTATCTCGGCCTGGAGGTCGGGGAGGGTCGAGCCGCCGGTGCCGACATTTTGCGGGTCGCCGCCCTGCGCCATGAAGCCCTCGACCACCCGGAAGAAGGTGAGTCCGTTATAGAAGCCCTGGCGGGTCAGAGTCTTGATCCGCTCGACCGTGGCCGGCGTGACGTCGGGGCGAAGCTGGATCACGACCCGGCCGCCGGTGGAAAGATCGAGCACCCAGCTATTCTCGGCGGTGAGCGGCGGCGGCGGCGGCGCGACCCGCCGTTCGGGCAAAGCGAGCGGCGCTGCCGCCGGCTGGGCGTCGAGCGCGGCGCTCAGGAACAGGCCCGTGAAGGCGGCGACGAAAGACAGCAAACGCACCATGCTAAACCCCGATTCAAAGAAGTTTCCCGTTCCTAGGGCGGCGCGGGCCGCGCCTCAAGCGCCCTTGCGTCCGACCTGCTCGACCCGGGCGCGCACCTCGGCGGCGACGGCGGGCGTGACGAACCGGCCGATGTCGCCGCCATAGAGGGCGATCTCCTTGACCAGTTTCGAGGCGATCGGCTGCAGCGAAACCCCGGCCATCAGGAAAACGGTCTCGATATCGTCGTTCAATTGCTGGTTCATTCCCGCCATCTGAAACTCATATTCGAAGTCGGCGACCGCGCGCAGGCCGCGAATGATCATCGAGGCGCCCTCGCGCACCGCGAAATCCATCAGCAGCGAATCGAACGAGACCACGCGAATGGCGCCGCCGCCAACGGCCTCCAGACCGGCCGTTTCGCGCTCGACCGTCGCGAGCCGCTCCTCGACGGTGAACATCGGCAACTTGGACGGATTGGTGGTGACCCCGATCACCAGCCGGTCGACGAGGTGCGCCGCGCGGCGGATGATGTCCATATGGCCGAGCGTGATCGGGTCGAACGTGCCGGGATAGACGCCTGTCCTCATTCGGCCCTCATAGAGAAGTTAATGGTCGCGCTCCACAGCGAAGCGCGCGACGGCGCGGAGCAGATCCGCCTCCTCGCCGAAGCCGTGGAGATGCTCGATCGCCTGGTCGATCAGCAAATCGGCCTGGCGCCGCGCCCGCTCGGGGCCGAGCAGCGAGACGAAGGTCTGCTTGCCCGCAGCGAAATCCTTGCCGACGCGCTTGCCCGCCAGCTCCTCGGCGCCCTCATGGTCGATCAGATCGTCGACGATCTGGAAGGCGAGGCCGACGTCGCGGGCATAGCCGCGCAGGCCGGTGCGGCCCTCGGCGGGCACCCGGCCCATGATCGCGCCCGCTTCGACGCACCAGCCGATCAGCGCGCCCGTCTTCAATTGCTGGAGGCGGGTGACGGCCGGCAGGTCGAGCTCCATCTCGCCCGCGATCAGATCCATCATCTGGCCGCCGGCCATGCCCGCCGGCCCCGAAGCGCGGGCGAGCTCGGCGACCAGCTCCGCGCGGACGAAGGGATCTTCGTGGGTCGCCTCGTCGGCGAGGATCTCGAAGGCCAATGCGTGGAGCGAATCGCCGGCGAGGATCGCGGTCGATTCCTCATAGGCGCGGTGGAGCGTCGGCTTGCCGCGCCGCAGATCGTCGTCGTCCATGCTCGGCAGATCGTCGTGAATCAGCGAATAGACATGGATGCACTCGACCGCGAGCGCGACCCGCATCGCCCTTTCCCGATCGACCCGAAACAGATCGCAGGCGGCGGCGACCAGCATCGGCCGGATCCTTTTGCCGCCTCCGATCGCGGCGTAGCGCATCGCCTCGTAAAGGCGGGCACGCGCATCGGCCGGGACGGGGAGCAGCGAATCGAAGGCGCGGTCGATCCCGGCGCCGACCGCATCGAGCGCGGCCCTGAGGTTCATTCGCCGCCGAAAGGCGCGGTGCCCGCGGGGCTGCCGTCGCGCCCGAACTGGATCTTCTCGATCTTCGCCTGCGCGGCCGCCAGTCTGGCCTCGCATTGCTGCTTGAGCTTGTCGCCCTCGCCGTAGAGCGCGATCGCATCGTCGAGCGACGCCTCGCCGCTTTCGAGCTTGTGGACGATCTCCTCGAGCCGCTTCAGCGCCGCCTCGAACGAGAGCTGGGCGACATCCTCTTCCTGAGCCATGAGGCGAGCATTGGCCCCGCCGGGCGCGAGGGTCAAGCGGAGGCGACGCGGTACCAATGGACCCCGTCGCGCTCCTCGCGGACCGCGCGGCCTTCGACTTCGAGATGCCGCAGATGCGCCATAGCCTCGCCGGTGGCGAGGCCCAATGAGCCATCGTCGATCTGCCGGCCGAACAGGACCATGAAGCAATCGAGCGCGCGGCGCGGTTCGGCAAGATGGAGGTGGAGCGCGTCGAGGCGGCCGCGATGGCCGGCGGCGAGCGCGTCGAGGCGGGCGTGAAGCCCGGTGAAGGGCTCGCCGTGGGAGGGCAGGACGAGCAAATCGTCGGGCAGGCGCTTCAGTTTCTCGATCGAAGCCAGCCATTCGCCGAGCGGGTCCGCCTCGGGCTCGCTGAGGCTCAGCGAGACGTTGGAGGTGATCCGCGGCAGCACCTGGTCGCCGGCGATCATGATCTTGCCGGCATCGTCGACCAGGCAGGCATGTTCGGGCGAATGGCCGCTGCCGATCACGATCCGCCAGGTCCGCGCGCCGATCGCGATCTCGTCGCCGTCCTGCATCCGCACATAGGCGACCGGGACCGGGCTCACCATCGCCGCGAAGCGCCCCCAGCCCTTGGCCGCCTCCTCGGCGATCCGCGCCTCGCTCCAGCCCGCGGCGCGCTGATAGGCCTGCGCCTCGGGCGGCGGCGCATCGCGTATGTCGGTGGTCAGCATGCGGGCGAACAGCCATTCGCCGCGCGTCATCCACAGCCGCACGCCGAACCGCTCGGTCAGCCAGCCGGCAAGGCCGAGATGATCGGGGTGGAAATGGGTGCAGATAACCCGCGTCACGGCGCGCCCTTCCAGCGGCCCGGCGAACAGGGTCTCCCAGGCCTCGATCGCCGGCGGAAGCCTGAGGCCGCTGTCGACCAGCGCCACGCCCTCGCCATCGTCCAATATCCACAGATTGATATGGTTGAGCGACCCCGGCACCGGCGAGCGGGTCCAGCCGATCCCCTCGGCGAGGGGGATCAAGGCGCCATATTCAGGGCCGGTTCTGCCGAGCGGATAGGTCAGCCCCTTATGGGAATAAGGTTCCTGCGCGAGCGACGCGTCGGGCGTCGGCGACTCAGCTCTTGAAGACGTCTTCAACGCGGGGCTCGGGGTCGGGCTCGGATGCCGTGCCTTCGCCGGCCTCCTCGGCGGCGAGCGCCGCTTCGGCCTCGCGGGCGGCGGCTTCGCGCTCGGCGCGCAGCTCGACGATCAGCGCCTCGCGGTCCTCGTTGAAGGTGGTGTCGCGCGGCGCCTCGGCGCCGCGGGCCTTGGCCGCCTTGGCCACCGCCGCATCGAGCTCGCGCTGCGAGGTGAGGCCGAGCGTCACCGGATCCTTGGGCTGGATGTTGGCGATGTTCCAGTGGCTGCGCTCGCGGATCGCCTGTATGGTCGAGCGGGTGGTACCGATCAGCTTGCCGATCTGGCCGTCGGAAAGCTCGGGGTGGTTGCGGATGATCCAGGCGACGCCGTCGGGCTTGTCCTGGCGCTTGGAGACGGGCGTGTAGCGCGGCCCCTTGGTGCGCACCGCCTGGTCGGGCTCGCGGTGCATCTTGAGCTTGTAGCCGGGGTCGTTCTGGCCCCGCTCGATCTCGTCCTGGGTGAGCTCGCCCGAGCGCAGCGGATCGCGCCCGGTGAGCTTGGTCGCGGCGGTATCGTCGGCGATCGCCTGGACTTCGAGGATGTGAAGGCCGCAGAATTCCGCGATCTGCAGAAAGGTGAGCGAGCTGTTGTCGACCAGCCAGGAAGCGGTCGCGTGGGGCATGAGCGGCTGGGCCACTTGGGTCCTCCAGAAACGATAAGGGCCGCCCCTTCACGGAGCGGCCGGCGTAGCCCGGCGATGTAGGCGCGCGGATCGCGCGACGCAAGCCAAAGCTTCGCCCAAAAGCCTCCAAGGAACCAGCCTCGACCTCGCGCGGTTGCCCCGGGCCGCTTCGCAACCTATTTCCAGCCGCCAAGGAGCTTTTTTCGAATGATCCTGATCGCCCTGGCCCTGGCCGCATCGCAGGCCCCGGCCGAGCCGCCCACGGCGCCGCCGCTGGAGATCGAGGTCGTGCGCGACGCGATCACCGACCGGCAGCGCGCCACCGCGACCCTGCGCGGCAACGGCGAACGGATCGTGATCAGCTGCGCGGCGCCCAATTGGGGGGATATCAACATCGCCTATCATTCGCGGCGCTGGCTCGCCCGCGGCAATTTCTTCACCGGCCACCAGCCGATCACCTATCGCTTCGACGACCAGCAGTCGCGCCGCCGCCTCTGGCACGTGCGCAACCGCACCGCCAATTTCGACGATCGCGGCCGGGCGATCTCCTTTCTGCGCGAGCTGATGGGCGCGCGCCGCCTCGTCCTGCGCACCCGCGACATCGAGAATCGCACGTTCGACAGCGTCTTCGAGATCGGCGAATCGACTTCGGCCATTACCGCCCTGCTCAACACCTGCGGCTCACGGCGGTTCAATCGCCGCATCATCGGGGAATTCTGAGCCCGGTCTCGCCCAAGTTTGACATGTCGGCCCGCGAGGCTGAATGACGAGAGGCATGACCAAGGAAAAGCGCAAAGTCACCAAGATCGAGGACATCCCGCGGATCATCGATCGCCTCTGCGAGATTTACGACGAATCGGTCGCCGGCCTGCGCTCCGCCCTGGCCCGCTACCTCAAGAATGGCGAGCGCCCCGACGCCAAGACGCGCGCCGAGGGCGGCTTTTCCTATCCCGAGCTGCGGATCGATTATCCCTATGGCAGCCCGCCCAATTTCCCGCCGCGCGCTTACGGCCGGCTCAACCAGCCGGGCCGTTATACGACGAGCGTCGCCCGGCCCTATCTGTTCCGCAAATATATCGCCGAGCAGCTGCGCTATCTGATCCAGGATTATGACGTCGAGGTCTCGGTCGGCCGCTCGGCGAGCGAGATCCCCTATCCCTACGTCCTCGACGGCACCGACGATCTGCGCCTCGACGGCGCCCAGGCGGCGGACCTCGCAATGTGGTTCCCGACCACCGAGCTCGCCCATATCGGCGACGAGATCGCCGACGGCGAGTGGCATCGGATGCCCGGCGACGCGCGTCCGCTCTCCTTGTTCGACGGGCCGCGCATCGATTTCAGCCTGGCGCGGCTGCGCCATTATACCGGCACGCCGGCCGAGCACACCCAGCGCTACCTCCTGTTCACCAATTATGTGCGCTATGTCGACGAGTTCGTGCGCTGGGCGGTCGAGGAGCTCAGGCAGGAGGACAGCCCCTATGAGGGCCTTTCCGCGGCCGGCGGGGTCTACGTCACCAAGGACACGCCCGACGCGGTGGCGCAGGTCACCGAGGGCGGGTGGCGCAAGCACCAGATGCCGGCTTATCATCTGATCGCTCCGAACGGCGAAGGCATCAGCCTCGTCAATATCGGCGTCGGCCCCTCCAACGCCAAGACGGTCTGCGACCACCTCGCCGTGATGCGGCCCGAGGCCTGGCTGATGATCGGGCATTGCGGCGGGCTTCGCCCCAGCCAATCGATCGGCGATTATGTCCTCGCCCACGCCTATCTGCGCGACGACCATGTGATGGACGACGTGCTCCCGACCGAAGTGCCAATACCCGCCATCGCCGAGGTCCAGCAGGCTTTGTTCGCGGCCGCGGTCGAGGTCACAGGCGAGGATCCACAGGATCTGAAGCGGCGCCTGAGGACCGGCACGGTCGTCACCACCGACGACCGCAATTGGGAGCTTCGGCTGACCTTGTCGGCGCTGCGCTTCAATCAGTCGCGCGCCGTCGCGATCGACATGGAATCGGCGACGGTCGCCGCCCAGGGCTACCGTTTCCGCGTTCCCTACGGCACCTTGCTGTGCGTCTCCGACAAGCCGCTGCACGGCGAGATCAAGCTGCCCGGCCAGGCCAATGCCTTTTACGAGCGGGCGATCAGCCAGCATTTGCGAATCGGCATCGAGGCGCTGCGAATCCTGCGCCGCGAGGGGGCCCAGCTCCACTCGCGCAAATTGCGCAGCTTCGACGAGCCGCCGTTCCGCTAGGCTGCGGCCGAAACGACGGCGGATTCCCGTGGCCTAGCCTGTCACGTGAAGCGCGCGCGCCACGCTTTTCGAGATTCTTTTCGAGCCGAGTGAAGAGTCTTTGAACCGCAAATAGGGCTTGCTATAGCCGAGCATCGGAAAGGCACGCCTGCCTTGGGGGAATCAGCATCATGAAGAAGATCGCACTGCTTTGCGCCACCACCGCTTTTGTCATGCCGGGCGTGGCCTTCGCGCAATCGACCGGCTCGATCGAGTTCGAGGAGGAGGCGATCGTCGTTACCGGCACGCGGTCGACCGATGTCGGCGGCGTCGAGGCACCCGACACGTCAAAAACCCGCGCGGTGCTGAACTCCGAGTTCATCCAGCGCCAGACGCCTGGCCAAACCGTCATGGACACGATCAACCACCTGCCCGGAGTCAGCTTCCAGAACAACGATCCCTATGGTTCGGGCGGCGGCACGATGACCATCCGCGGCTTCGACGCCACCCGCATCTCGCAGACCTTCGACGGCGTTCCGCTGAACGATTCGGGCAATTACGCCCTCTATTCGAACCAGCAGCTCGATCCCGAGCTGATCGAGCAGGTCAATGTCAGCCTCGGCTCGACCGATGTCGACAGCCCGACCGCGGCCGCGTCGGGCAGCACGGTCAACTACCGCACCCGCCTGCCTTTCCCCACCTTCGGCGCCCGCATCCAGGGATCGTACGGCGAATATGATTTCTTCCGCGTCTTCGGCGTCATCGATACAGGTGAGCTCGGGCCGTGGAACACCCGCTCCTTCTTCGGCGCCAGCATGGCGACCAACGAAAACGTCTACAACAATCGCGGGCGAATCTATAAGCAGCAGTATAACGGCCGCATCTATCAGCCGATCGGCTCGAACGGCGACTTCATCTCGATCTCCGGCCATTACAACCAGAACCGCAACAATTTCTTCGGCTCGGTGCCGCTGCGGGATGACGGCGCGATCGGCACATTCGGCGCGCCGCCGCGGCGCTTCCCGCTGACCGACGACGAGCGCTTCTACACGGTCGCGCGCTGTCTGACGAACCAGGTGACGGGACCGGGCGCACAGACGGCCAACACCTGCGGCTCGACCTTCGACGAGCGCTGGAATCCGTCGAATACGGGCAACATCCGAGTCGGGTCGCGTTTCACCTTGATGGACGGCCTTGTCCTCAGCGTCGATCCGAGCTTCCAATATGTGAAGGCCAATGGCGGCGGCACCGTCGTCGGCCAGGAAGGTCTGCGCGACGTCAACCCGGCCGGCGGCACCGCCAGCCCCAACGCCTGCGTCGGCGCCGTTCCGCCGGCGAACTCCAGCTGCCAGGCCGGTTATATCGCGGGCATCCCCTATTTCGGCCGCGACCTCAACGGCGACGGCGACAGGCTCGACACCGTCCGCGTGCTCGCGCCGAGCCAGACCCAGACCAACCGCTACGGCGTGATCGCGTCGCTCCGCTATGACGTCAATGACGAGCATAGCGTGCGCGTCGCCTACAGCTACGATCGGGCCCGCCACCGCCAGACCGGCGAAGTGGGCGTGCTCAACATCAATGGCGTCGGCGACTATTTTCCGGTCAATGATCCGCTGGCCGATGCCGGCGGCAACATCCTGCAGAAGCGCGACCGCCTGTCCTATGCGATCCTGCACCAGATCGCAGGCGAGTATCGGGGCGAATTCATCGAGGGCCGGCTGGTCGTCAACGTCGGGATTCGCGCTCCCTTCTTCACCCGCGATCTCAACAACTTCTGCGCCACCTCGAGCGTGACGGGCTTCGTCGAGTGCTTCGGCACCAACAGCGCCGGCCTCACGGCCTGGCTGGCGAACAACCCCACGGTCAACACCGGCGCCGGCGGCATCCAGCCAGTGCAGGGGCCCCAACGCCGCGTCCTCAAATATGACGCGATCCTGCCGAACGTTGGTTTCGTGTTCGATCTCACGCAACGGTTCAGCCTGTTCGCGAATTATTCGCGTGGCCTTCAGGTGCCGGGCACCGACAATCTGTACAACAGCTTCTTCTTCCCGGCGAACACCGAGCAGGCGAACCCGCGGCCGGAGACGACCGACAATGTCGATGTCGGCGTACGCTACCGCTCGGGCAGGCTGCTCGCGCAGGGATCGGTCTGGTACACCCGCTTCCAGGACCGTCTGGCGTCATCCTACGATCCCGAACTCGACCGCACGGTCTACCGCAACCTTGGCACCGTCGACAAATACGGCATCGACGGCGCGATCTCCTACCAGGTGATCCCGGAACTCCAATTCTACGTCTACGGCTCGTACCTCTGGTCGAGCATCGGCGACGATGTTCAAGTGGGCCTCTGCACCGCCACGGTCAGCGCGAGCTGTCCGGCCGGCAGCCTGGGAACCCCGATCATTGCCGCGACCTCGGGACAGCGGGAATCGGGCGCCCCCGTTTACACGTTCGGCGCCCGTGTCCAGGGCCGGATCGGTCCGGTCGAACTCGGTCTGCAGTTCAAGCGCACCGGCGGCCGCTACGTGAACGATCTAAACGTGCCCATCAGGCAGTGCAGCGCCGCTTTCGTAAACTCGGTCGACTGCAACGCCACGACGACGGTCGTCTACGGGTCTCGCGCGCCCGCCTACAACATCGTCGATTTCGACATGCGCGTGCCGCTCGGCTGGCTCGGTCTCAACGACGAGACCTTCTTCCAGCTCAACGTGACCAACGTCTTCGACGAGCTCTACGTGGGCGGCTTCGGCGGCAACCTGCTCGACAACACCGCGCCGTTCGTCCAGATCGGCGCGCCGCGGGCGATCAGCGGAACGCTGGTGGTCGCCTTCAGATAAGAGGCGAAACCCGCAAGGGATCGGGGCCGCCGCGGCATCAGTCGCGGCGGCCCTTCTTTTTGCCCGCGCGATGTCTATGCTCGGACGCGATGACCAATGACCTCCTCGTCGAGCAGGCGCGCGCCGCGGCGCTTCGCGCCTATGCGCCTTATTCCCGCTTCAGCGTCGGCTGCGCGATCGAATCGATCGACGGCGAGATCGCGCTTGGCGCCAATATGGAAAATGCCTGCTACCGGCTCGGCATCTGCGCCGAGATATCGGCGCTGACGGCGGCGCGACAGGCGTTCGGCCTCGACAAGGTCGCCCGGATCGCCGTCGCCGGCGGCCATGTCGGGGCCGGGGGGAGCTTGACCGGCGCCGCGCCGGTCACGCCCTGCGGCGGCTGCCGCCAGGCGATTTACGAAGCGGCGGACCTGTCGGGCATCGACATCGAAGTGATTTCGGCCAATGGCGACGGCTCGCAGACGATCGTCAGCACGATAAGGGCGCTGCTGCCCCACGGCTTCGGCCCCGCCAGCCTCGCCGACGCCGGCGGCTGAGCATCAGACCAATTTGATCTCCCGCAGCCGCTCCTGGAGATAGTCGTCGGCGGTGATCGGGTCGGGATAGAGGTTGGGGCGGTCGGCCGACATGCAATCGGGCAGGGTCTCGATCAGGAAATCCGAGCGGAAGTGGAGGAAGAAGGGCATCGAGTAGCGCGAATGGCCGCGCCGCTCGGGCGGCGGGTTGACCACCCGGTGGGTGGTCGATTTGAGCACATTGTTGGTCAGCCGCTGCAGCATGTCGCCGATATTGACCGCCAGCTCGCCAGGCTTTGGCGTCACCGGCAGCCACTGGCCGTCGCGGTCGAGCAATTGCAGCCCCGCTTCCTCGGCGCCGAGCAGCAGGGTGATGGTGTTGATATCCTCGTGCGCGCCGGCCCGCACGTTGGGCCCGTCGCCGGGGATCGGGGGGTAATGGAGCAGGCGCAGGATCGAATTGCCGTCCTCGACCGTGTCCTCGAAATAATTGGGCGCGAGGCCAAGATAGCGGGCGATCGCCTCGAGGATCTTGAGCCCGGCCTTGTCGAACGCCGCGAACAATTCGAGGAAGGTGTCGCGGAACGATTCGACCTCCCTTGGCCACAGGTTCGGCGCCATCGAATCGCTATATTTGTGGCCGGGCGGAAGCTCGCGGGCGACGTGCCAGAATTCCTTGAGGTCGTAGGCGGTCGCGCCCTTGGCGGTCTCGATTCCGAACGGCGTGTAGCCGCGCGCGCCGCCGCCGCCCTTGACGTGATATGCGCGCTTCACCTCCTCGGGCAGCGCGAAGAAGGCCCTAGCCTTCTCCTCGGCGCGATGGATCAGATCGGCCGGGATGCCGTGATCGGCGATGATCGCGAAGCCGTAGCGCTCGAACGAGCGGCCGAGCTCGCCGGCAAAGGCTTCGGGGTCGCGGTCCGATTCGGCGAGTGAGACGGAGGCGACGGTCTTGGCGGGTGCGCTCGTGTCCATGCCAGCGAATTTAGCCGGTTCGGCGGGCAAGTCCAATCAGCGCCTGCTGCGGGCATGATCGCCCGGCGGGGTTGCAAGCTGCTCCTCCCGTCGGCAAGTTGCCCCGATGACCGGTCCGCGGATCAAATCGCTCGTGCCGATGGCGCACGTCGCCGACATCGCCGCTTCGGCCGCATTTTACGCGAAGCTGGGTTTCGAGGTCGCCGCCAGCTTCACCCCGCCAAAGGCCGACTCGCCCAGCTGGATGTCGCTGACCTCCGACCGTGCCGAGCTGATGATCACGCGCGCCGATGAGCCGGTCCTGCCCGAACAGCAGGCGGTGCTCTTCTATCTTTATTGCGACGATGTCGGCGCGATGCATGCGATGCTATGCGAGGCCGGCCTGGAGCCGGGCCCGATTACCCGTCCCTTCTACAACCCGAACGGGGAATTCCGGCTGTCCGATCCGGACCTCTATGTGGTGATGGTGACGCACCTCTGAACGATCATTGGGCCGGCGCGGCCTCGTTGGCCGGGGCCGGGGCCGGGGCCGGGGCCGCCGCTGGCGCGGCTGACGGCGCGGCCGCGGCCGCCGGAGCGGGCGCCGGCGCCGGAGTCGCGGTGGTAGCGGCGGTGGCGGTGAGGATGAAGCCGGCAAGCGCGGCGCTCATCAGATTGGAGAGCGAGCCGGCGAGCAGCGCCTTGAGGCCGAGCCGGGCGATCATCGGCCGCTGGTTCGGCGCGAGCCCGCCGGTCACCGCCATCTGAATCGCGATCGAGCTGAAATTGGCGAAGCCGCAGAGCGCGAAGGTGACGATGGCCAAGCTCGCCGGGGAGAGGCCCGCGGCCGAAAGCTGGCTGAAGGCGACGAACTCGTTGAGCACCACCTTGGTCCCGAACAACCCGCCCGCGGCTTCGGCCTCGCTCCACGGCACGCCGATCAGATACATGACCGGCTGAAAGATCCAGCCGACGATCTGCTGGAACGACAGATCGGGGTAACCGAGCCAGCCGCCGACACCGCCCAGCAGGCCGTTGGCGAGGGCGACGAGGGCGACGAAAGCGAGCACCATCGCCGCCACCGCGACGGCGAGCTTGACGCCGGTCTGCGCGCCCATGGCCGCCGCCATGATGATGTTGGCGGGCTTTTCCTCGCCATGCTCCGATTCGTCCACCGGCTCGGGCTCGATGTCGCGGGCGGCCGGATCGTCCGGCATCATGATCTTGGCCATGAGGATTCCGCCCGGCGCCGACATGAAGCTCGCCGCGAGCAGATAGGGGAGCAGATGCTCGCCGATCATGACCGCATAGGCGCCGAGGATCGTGCCGGCGACTCCGGCCATGCCGACGGTCATGATGCAGAAGAGCTGCGAGGGGGTCAGATTGGCCAGATAGGGCTTGATGACCAGGGGGCTTTCGGACTGGCCGACGAAGATATTCGCGGCCGAGCCCAGCGATTCGACGCGGCTGATCCCCGTCACCAGCCTGATCGCGCCGCCGACCCATTTGATGATCAGCTGCATGATGCCGAGATAATAGAGGATCGAGATCAGGGAGGCGAAGAAGATGATCACCGGCAGCGCGGCGATCGCGAAGCTGTTGCCGCCGACTTCCGGCGCGGCGAGCGGCCCGAAGATGAAGTTCGTGCCCGCCGCGGCATAGCCGAGCAGGTTGGAGACGCCGGTCGACATCTTGCCGATCACATATTGGCCGCCGCTGGTGCCGAGCACGAGCAGCGCCAGCCCCGCCTGCAGCGCGAAGGCGGCGCCGACCACGCGCAGCCGGATCGCGCGCCGGTTCGACGAGAACAGGACGGCGATGGCGAGGATCAGCGCCATGCCGCCGATCCCGATCAGATAATGCATCGTCGCTCCCCCCCGGATTCGCTTTTTCGCGTTACCGCAACATCACCGTTCCGCGCGGAATTACCAGACCATTTTCGCCTCGGCCGTCCCGATCGACGCGTCGAGCTTGCCGATCGCCTCGGGAATCGTGTCGGCGACCAGCAATTGCGCGCGCCGCGCCGGCGACATGAAGCCGCTCGCCGTCATATGGTCGAGGAAGGCGATCATTCCGTCCCAGAAGCCCGAGATGTTGAGCAATCCGAATGGCTTGGCGTGATAGCCCAAAGCGTTCCAGCTCCACGCTTCGAACAATTCGTCCAATGTGCCGATCCCGCCCGGAATGGCGACGAAGGCGTCTGTGAGGTCGGTCATCATCGCCTTGCGCTCGTGCATCGAGGTCACGATGTGGAGTTCGGTGAGCCCGGTATGGGCGACTTCGAGGTCGATCAGCGCCTGCGGAATCACGCCGAACGCCTCGCCCCCATTGGCCATCACGGCGTCCGAGACCACACCCATCAGGCCCAGCCGGCCGCCGCCGTAGACCAGCCCGATACCCCGCGCGGCCATCTCCTCGCCGAGCGCCTTTGCCGTCGCGGCGAAAGCCGGGTCAGTGCCCATGCTGGAGCCGCAGTAGACCGCGAGCCGTCTCACAACGCCGCCACCATCGCCCTTAAATCGGCCTCCGGCCTGGCGCCGAAATGGGAGATCACTTCGGCCGCGGCGATCGCGCCGATCCTTAGCGAATCCTCCAGGCTTCGCCCCTGCGCCTGCCCGACCAAGAAGCCGGCGGCGAACAGATCGCCCGCGCCGGTCGTGTCGACCACGCCCGCGCCGGTCCTCGCGATCGGCACCAAGACCCGGCGCCCGCCCTCGATTGCCATCGCGCCGTCCGAGCCGCAGGTGACGACGATCAGGGGCACCTTGTCCTGGAGCGCGGTGATCGCCGCGTCGCGGTCGCCATCGTCCGCCAATTCCCTGATCTCATTCTCGTTGGCGAAGAGGAGATCGATCGCGCCCGCATCGAGCATCGCCAGCATTTCCGCGCGGTGCGGCTTGATGCAGGCGATGTCGGACAGGGTGAAGGCGACCTTGCGGCCGGCCCCGTGCGCGATTCCCATCGCCTGCTCCATCGCCGCGCGCGGCCCGGCCGAGCGCCACAGATAGGCTTCGAGATAGAGGATCGCCGCGCCCCTTATCTGGCCGGGGTCGAGCGCGTCGGCGGTGAGCTCGTGGGCGGCGCCGCGGAACGTGTTCATCGTCCGCTGGGCGTCGGGGGTTACCAGGATCAGGCAGCGGCCCGTCGGCTCGCCACCCGATCTGGGGGGAGTCAGGAATTCGACGCCATGCGCCCGAATGTCATGGGCGAAGATCTCGCCGAGCTGATCGTCCGCGACCTGGCCGACGAAGCCGGCGCGGCCGCCCATCGCCGCGATCCCGGCCATCGTGTTGGCCGCCGATCCGCCGCTGGTTTCGCGGGCCGAGCCCATATGGGCGTAAAGCGCGGTCGCGCCGTCGGCGTCGAGCACCTGCATCGAGCCTTTGACGAGGCCCTCGCGGACGAGGAAATCATCTTTGGCCTCGGCGATCACGTCCACCACCGCATCGCCGATCGCCAGCACGTCCAGACGGGTCTCAGTCACGCGCGTGACATGGCGGGAATAAGGCGGAACGGAAAGCCCTTTTTGCGCGGGAATAAACCGGTTACGTCATCACGGATGAGCACAGCCCCAGCGCCGGCGGTCAGCCGCTCCCTCTTCGCCTTTGCGGTCCTCTACGGCGGCATGGTCACCATCGCCGGCGTCCTCGGCGCCAAGCAGGTCTCCCTGGGGCCGCTCGCCGTCGAAGCGGGCATCTTTCCCTTCCTGATCCTGGTGGCGATATCGAGCGCGGTGGCCGAACTGCATGGCAAGGGAGCCGCGAACCAATTGCTTCGCTTCGGCTTCGTGCCGTTGATCGCGGCCATCCTGCTGAGCTTCCTCGTGCTGCGGCTGCCGACCGACCCCGGCATGTATGAGCCCGCCAAGGAGGCCTTCCCGATCATCCTGGGCCAGAGCTGGCGGATGATGGCGGCCGGGATCGTCGCTTATGGCGTGTCGGTGACGCTCAACATCTGGATCTTTTCCAAGCTCTCCGCCGCCACCGGCCGCTTCGCCGCCCTTCGCGGGTTCATCGCCGCCGCTCTGTCGCAGATCGTCGATACGCTCATCTTCATCACCGTGTCGTTCTACGGCGTCCGGCCGATCTGGGACCTCATGCTGGGGCAGGCGGTCGCGAAGATCGTCCTGTCCGCCGTGTTGGTTCCCGTGGTCATCATCGTCTGCGTGGCCGTCGGCCGGCGGCTCGACCGCCAGGCATGAGGCGGGCGCTCCTCGCCGGATTGCTCCTTCTGGCCGCCGCGCCCGCGATCGGCCAGGCGCCGGCCCGGCCGCGCCTGATCGTCGCCATTGCAGTCGACCAGCTCTCGGCCGATCTGTTCGCACAATATCGTCAGCATTTCACCGGCGGGCTTCGGCGCCTTTCCCAGGGCGTCGTCTTCCCCGCCGGCTACCAGTCGCAGGCCGCGACCGAGACCTGCCCCGGCCATGCGACCATCCTCACCGGCGCCCGCCCTGGCCGGGCCGGAATCATCGCCAACAATTGGTTCGACCAGGGCGCCGGCCGCGCCGACAAATATATCTATTGCGCCGAGGATGAGCGCGTCCCCGGCAGCACGTCCGAAAATTACACCGTCTCCGCCGCGCATTTGCGGGTGCCGACCCTCGGCGATTTGATGCGCCGGGCCGATCCGCGCAGCCGCGTCGTCGCCGTCTCCGGCAAGGACCGCGCCGCGGCGATGATGGGCGGGCACAATCCCAATCAGCGCTGGTGGTGGGCCGGTCGCGCCTTCGTCAGCCATGCCGGCGCCGCCGCGCCCGCGCCGGTAACCGCCGCCAACGCCCGGATCGCCGAGGCGATCGCCCGTCCGCGCGAGGCGATGGCGCTGCCCGGCATTTGCGAGAGCCGCAGCCGCGCCGTCGCCGTCGCGGGCGGGCGCGCGACGCCGGTCGGCACCGGCCGCTTCGCTCGGCCCGCCGACGACCGCAACGCCTTTCGCGCCTCGCCCGATTTCGACCGCGCGATCGTCGGCCTCGCCGAGGCGATGCGCGGCGAAATGCGGCTCGGCGAGGGGCAGGCCGTCGACCTGCTCGCGATCGGCCTCTCCGCCAGCGACTATATCGGCCACAGCTACGGCGCGGGCGGCAGCGAGATGTGCATCCAGCTGCTCGCGCTCGATCGCATACTCGGCGATTTCTTCCAGGCGCTCGACCGCGCGGACATCGACTATGCCGTCATGCTGACCGCCGATCATGGCGGCCTCGATCTGCCCGAGCGCACGCGCGAGCAGGCCGGCGGCGGCGCGCGCGTCGATCCGGCGCTGGGCGCGACCCGGATGGGCGAGGCGCTCGGCCGCCGGCTCGGGCTCAGCGGCCGGGTCCTGCTCGGCGACGGGCCGTTCGGCGACATGTGGGTCGATAATGCCCTGCCCGCGCCTGCCCGCCGCCGGGTCCTCGCCTCGGCCCTCGCCGCCTATCGCGCCCATCCCCAGGTCGCCGCCGCCTTCACCCGCGCCGAGCTCGCCGCGACGCCGAGCCCTTCCGGTCCGCCCGATTCATGGACCTTGATCCAGCGCGCCCGCGCCTCGTTCGATGCTGTCCGGTCCGGCGATATCTACGTCGCGCTGAAGCCTGGGATCACGCCGATCTCGGATACGAGCCGCGGCTATGTCGCGACCCATGGCAGCCCGTGGGATTACGACCGCCGCGTGCCGATCCTGTTCTGGCGGCGCGGGATGAGCGGGTTCGAGCAGCCGCTGGCGGTCGAGACGGTCGACATCATGCCGACCCTCGCCGCCCTCATCGCCCTCCCGCTCGCGCCCGGCAGCGTCGACGGCCGCTGCCTCGATCTGGTTGCGGGGCCGGAGACGAGCTGCCCCTGAGATTCCCCTCCCTGCAAGTGAGGGGTTAGGGGTGGGTAGCGAAGCGCCGGCTCAGCGCCTGCCTGAGCGACGCCGCAGGCGGCGTCGAAGGGCCGGCGTTTCGGTTTCGTGGCAGCAAACGCGCTTGCGCGAACCCACCCCCTGCCCCTCCCTTGCAGGGAGGGGAGATTCAGCGGATGACGGCCAGCCACCGATCGACCGAAGCGGCGCATTCGCGGCCCGGATCGCCCAGACGACCAGCGATTGGCCGCGGCGCAGCCGCTCGACCGGGACGTTGACGCCGATCTCCATCTTGGTGCTTTTAGCGGCGGATGTCGGAGCCGCTGAGCTTCAGGGAAGTCGGGCGGTCGCCCGGGGGCCCGAGGGGCCATCTTGCGCAATGTCGCCCATGCTCTGCTCGTAGGCGGTCACGAAGGCATGGTTCACCGCCCCGTCCGCGCCCTCGACGATCTGCCTGCGCAGATCGGAATGCGCGCTCTCATATTCCGCCCAGGCCTGAACGGGCCGGCTTTTCAGGAACAGACTCTGCCCTTCGAGCCTTTTGTGGATCGCCTCGGGGCTGAGCGCCTCCAGGGCCGCGCGCAGGGCGGCGCCGAAGCCAGAAAGCGTGCCGAGCATGTGCTGCTTCAAATCCTCGAACGAGGCCTTGATCGCGGCCGGCCCGGAGAGGAAGCCCGCTTCCTTTCCGAGCAGGAGATCGGTCGCCAGCCGGCGCGTCGGCGCCCATTTGAACGGATTGTTGTCGCGCGCGTCGATCGTCGTGCGATCCATGCGCAAATCCGCCTTGGCGACGCTGCGCTCGCTGACCAGGTCGCCGAGCCCGAGCACCATCTGCCGGTAGATCGCCCCCGCGCGCCGCATGATCTCGGCCGGCTCCTCGAGGGACAGCGCCGATACGTCGAGCTTGGCGCCCTCGCAAAAAGCTTCGAGCAGCGACTCATGGCTCTTGAGGCAGGGCAGCTCATCCGCATCGGGCCAGTCGGTCGGAATTTCGGCCTTCTCCCCGAACGGCGCGGCGAAGACCATCGTCCGGTCGAACGATGCCCCCGATCGCGCAGGAAACGGGATCGAATCGACGACCAGCCGATATTTGCCGAGGGTGACCGCGTCGCCCAGCGCCAGCGGCACCTCCTTGCCGTCCGCCAGCCTTTCGCCGCCTCCCTCGAAGAACACGCCGTTCGCCCCCAAGGGCCGCAGGACCAGGCTTCCGTCGCGATAGACGAACTCCAGATGATGGCGGGAAATCTCGCAATCGGCATCGGCGATCGGCCAGTCGGCGGCCGGATCGCGGCCGACGATCGTCGTCCCGTCGCGCAGCATGTGCGCACCGACCGGTTGCGCCGCATCGGACTGGAGGAAGAGCCGCAACAGGAACATCAGGCGCTCCGCCGAATCGGGTGGCCGGCGCGCGGTTCCTGGGCGATGGGATCGCCGATACGCGTGGTTTCGAGAGAAACCGCCGCCGCGGGTTCGGCGGACCGGCCCTCGGCCGACTCCGCCAGATTGTTGAACGCGTCGAACAGCCTGCCGAAATCGTCCCGGCGGTTGTGCGAGATGCGAAAGTCTCCCTTGCCGGAAGCGGCGTCGTTCAGCGCGGTCCGAAGGCGGCCCAACGGCCGCGCCACCGACTGGCCGATCGCGTAGCTGATCGCCAGCACCACCAGCAGCAACGCAATGCCCAGCCCGATCAGCAGATTGCGGGAGCTCGCCGCGGCGGCATCCAGTTCCGCTTTGTCGACCACCACCTCGATCCGGCCGAAGGGCTGGCCCGCATATCTTATCGTCCGGACGAACCGGAAATCGCCTTCGCCGGTCGCGGTCACGCGCTGGTCGGCGCTCGCCGAAAGCTCGTCTTCGCCTGAGGCGCCGGAATAACGATTGCCGATCCGCGCCTGATCGCTGGCGCCCCGCACCACGCCTTGCGCATCGACCATGACGATCTCGCGGACTCCGGAATCGCGGGTCGCTGTGGCGATGAAGGCCTGCATCGGCAGCCAATCCTGCTCGGCCGGCGAAAGGCCGGCATTCTCCACCGCGCGGAGCGCGACATTGTTGGCGACGAAGCTGGTGATGGCGGTGCCGGAAGTGAGGAACATCTGCTCCATCGCCCGATATTGGCGATTGAGCACGGTGGTCATGCTGAGCAGCAAGGCAATCCCGACCGCCGCGCCCATGACCAGCGTCAGGCCGACCTGCAGCGGGAGCCCGCGGCGGCCGTCCGCGGCCCCGATCAAGGCCTGGTGCTCGCGCTTCAGCGCGGCCGCGACGTGGGCGCCGCTCGCGAACCTTTTTTCGGGCTGCTTGGCGAGCAGCTTGTCGACGACATATTGCAATCCGCGCGGGCATCCGGGCACCGCCTTGCCGAGCGGGTCGGGCTTGCGCTGCGTGATCTGGAGCGCGAGCGTCGCGATGCTGGTGCCGGCGAAGGCGGTCTGTCCGGTCGCGAGCTCGTAGAGGACGACGCCGAGCGAGAAGAGATCCGAGCGGTGGTCGATCTCCAGCCCGAACGCCTGCTCGGGGCTCATATATCTGGGCGTGCCGAGCACTTGGCCGAATTGGGTGCGCGCCGCCGTCTGGTCGGCGCGGGCACGATCCGCCTCGCCCATCCGGGCGATGCCGAAATCGAGGATTTTCGCGGACTTGCCGGCGTTGCACAGCATGATGTTGGAGGGTTTGATGTCGCGATGGATGACGCCCATATTATGGGCATAATCGAGCGCGCCGGCGATCTGACGGCCGATGCTCGCGACCTGGACGAGCGGCATCTTTCCACTCTCGCGAAGATATTGGTCGAGCGCGATTCCGTCGAGCAGCTCCATCGCGATATAGGGAAAGCCGTCCGCTTCCCCGACGTCGTAAATCGTGACGATATTCGGGTGCGAGAGGGCGCCCGCCGCTCTCGCTTCGCGCAGGAAGCGGCCGACCAGGCCGAGATCCTGGCGGAATTCGGCCTTCAGGACCTTGATCGCGACGATGCGGTCGATACTCGGATCGTGGGCGCGATAGACATCCGCCATCGCGCCTTCGCCGATGCGCCGTTCGATCACATAACGGCCGACGCTTTTCACTTCCGCGCGCTCCTCGACTGGGGGATTTCCCAGCGGCCCAGTCTAGCGGCTCAAAGTTAAGGCTTGGTTGTTGATTTAGGGCCTAGTTCCCTGCCCGCACGGTGCTCTGGATGCGCAGAGCGCGGTTGAGATCGTTCCGTATGAGGGCGTTGGCGGGATCGAGCGCAAGCGCGCGGCGAAGCAGGGCGACGGCGCGGTCGATCGCTCCCCCGTTCATCGCCGCGAGGCCCTGGCCGCGCAGCCGGGCGGCGAGCGCGGGGTTGGTGGCGGGCTGGGCCGGCCTCTGAACCGGCGCCGGCGCCGGCGCGCTCGGCCCCGGCCGCACCGGTGCCGGGCGTGGTTCCGCCCTGGGCGGAGGAGGCGGCGCGGGACGCCGTCCCGGGACCAATATCGTCTGGCCCGGCCTCACCGACGACGGCATTGCGATATTGTTGTAGCGGGCGAGCGCGTAGAACATCATCGGATTGCCGAGCGCCCGCTGCGCCACGCTCGACAGCGTCTCGCCCTCGCGCAGCGTGTAGCTGTAGCTTTCGGCGCCCAGCATTTCTCTGGGATCGCGGTCGATCTGCTCGAGCAGATTGCGCGCGATGCCGTCGCCCGGCTGGCGCCGGAGGGCGGCCGTCAGCGTCCTGCGCGCGGCCTGGGCGTCGCCGCGGTTGAGCGCGGCGATCGCGTCGCGAATCCGCTCGCGTCCTGCCGCGTTTCCGTCTTCCTGCGCCGGCGGGGCGGCGCCCGGCGGCGCCGGCCCCCGGTTCAGGACCGTGCCGCATCCCGCCAAAGCGAGAGCCATCAGGCCGGCGGCCGCGCCTTGCCGCAACAGAGCCGGGAGCGCGCGCCGATCATCGCCGTTCATGCCGACATCCTCTTATCCGTTTCATGCTCTACGAAGGCGGCAGGCGACAGAAGGTTCCGCCACGCCGGATCTAGCGCGCGCTTTACGAACTGGTCCGAGCTCACGGGCTCGGAAAAATAGAAACCCTGGAAGATCCGGCAGCCGGACCGGAGCAGCATCTCGACCTCCTGGCGGCTCTCGACCCCCTCCGCCAGGATCTCGAGGCCCAGGCCGCGGGTAAGCTCGATCAGGCTCCGGCAGATCGCCTGGCTGTCCTTGCGAAGGTGGACGTCGACGACGAATTCACGGTCGATCTTCAATTTGTCGAACGGCAGGTTCTTCAGATAGGAGAGGCTCGAATAGCCGCTGCCGAAATCGTCGATCGCAAGGCTCACGCCCAGCTTGCGCAGCTCTCCGAACAAGGCGAAGGTGCGCTCGGCATCCTCGGTGGCGGCGGTTTCGGTCAGTTCCAGCTCGAGCGCCTGGGGCGGGAGCTGGTGGCGCTCGAGCGTTCTTTGGATCATCTGCTTGAGGCCCGGGTCGCGCAACTGGGTCGCCGACAAATTGACCGCGACCTTGAGGCCGTCGAGGCCGAGAAGCTGCCAGCGGCGCGCTTCGCGGCAGGCTGCGTTGAGGGTCCAGCGGCCGATCTCGTCGATCAGATTGGCATCTTCGAGGATCGGGATGAAATAAGCGGGCGATACCATCCCGGCCTCGGGGTGGCGCCAGCGCAGCAGCGCCTCGGCGCCGACGAGCGCGCCCTTCGACAGATCGACGACCGGCTGGAACGCCATTTCGAGCTGCTCGCGACCGATCGCGTGGCGAAGATCCTGCTCGAGCGCGAACCGTTCGCGCGCGACATGCGCGGAATTCCCCGCATTCATGCCCGCTTTCCCGGCCGCGCCCGGCTTCGCCAGCGAGACGAGCGCATGGTTTAGCAATGCCGCAGCCTCGGTTCCGTTCGCGGGAGATTGCGCGGTGCCCACTTCGATTTCGGGCTCCAATATCATCTCGCCTGCAAGGATTTCGCCGCCTAGCGCGTAGCAGATCGCCTGGAGCTCGGTGGCCGCGGTCTGGGCCTCCATGCCCCGAAACCATATCGCGAAGCAGTCGCGATCGACCTGCGCGACCGGCCGGCTGCGGCCCAGGCTCGCTGTAAGCCGCTCCGAAAAGCGCTTGAGCGCAACGTCGGCGGTCGCGGGATCGAACGTGGAAAGGCGATTATAGTCGGCGAAGCGAATTGCCCCGACGAGCGTCGGACGCGCGTCCGCCTTGAGATCGTCCGCGATCGCGGCGAGGAGGCCCTCCCGGGTCGGCAGGCCGGTGATCGGATGTTTCAGGAACCAGCGATGCTGGATCGCGTGGGCCCTGGCCGTGAGCTGCGCCACGCCGCGTACGATCGCCTCCATGTCGTCGGCGGTTTCGAGCGCGGAGAGGTCGGTGCCGCCCTCGGAAGTCGATTCCTTCACGCGCCGGGCGACCTGATCGAGAGGATGCAGCATCCGGCCAAGGGCAAAGAGCGAAAGGGCCGAAGCGGCGGCGCAGGCCGGGCCTATAACGACCGCCGGAAGCGCCCCGCCGGCCAGCCAGAAGCAAAGCGGCCATGGGGCGACGGCCAGCGCCGCCAGGGCGAGGGCCTTTCCCTTGATGGTCGATCTGGACGCTGCGAAAGTCACGTTTCGGGCTTTTAAGCCGATAAGCTTGCCCGATTATTAAGTCGGCTTGGCGCTAATCCATGTTAAGCCAATGACTTGGATCCGCCTAAGATCGCCAAGAAGGCGCTCACCGTGATCAGCGGAGCGCACCGCTCGATGCCGCTAGCGGGAGCCTAGCGCGTTGTCGTGATAGGATATGTTCGCTCCAGCGCTTCCCAGGGGGATTCTCACCGATACGGAGGCGCGATTCCCACGCAAGATCAGGTCGGTGGAGTTTCCGACCTCGAATCCGACCTCCATCGGTTCAGACCCGGCAAACTGGTTGGTTTCGATCGTAATCGACCGGGAATGCTGGACGGCAATTCCGTACCGCCCGTTTTCGACAATGTTTCTGGCGATGTCGCCGTTCCGCGAACGCACCACTCGTATCGCGTAGGATCCGAAGAGACCGGGCGTCCCACCAACGATCCGGTTATCGCTGACCGTGATGTCCCGCGCAGGGCTGGCTTCGGTTCCGTAAACCGCGATGCCGATGTCGAGAGGAGCGGTTATCAAATTCCCGGTTATGCCTATGTCCCGGATCGACCTGCCCAATGCGGTGATTGCGCCGATCGCGATGGCGCCGGCCCCAACGTAGCGATAACCCGGCCTGACGAGGACCCGGTTGTTCCTGACGGTAATGGAGCTGGTGTCGAAGGCGTAGGAAAGCCTGATCGAGGGCGTGTTCGCGTTGGTGCCGCCGCAGTCGATCACTTCGTTGTCGATGACCTGGACGCCGGAGCTGCCGTCGGTGTTGATGCCCGCGCCCCGCCAATTCTCCGCCCGGTTTCGCGTTATGATGCCGTTCCTGCATCCGAGCATGTTGAATCCGAAATCGGCGTTGCTGTTGCCGGCGCCGGTCGCAACATTATCCCGCATCTCCCCGTCCGCTACGTGGCCCATGGTAAAGCCCCCGACGAAGTGAGGCAGCCCGACGCGGCTGTGCTCCGCGACATTATTGGCCATGAGGATGTGATGCTGCCGATCCGCATGGCCTTCCTCCACATCGAACGCGAATCCGGCGGTCCTCAGGCAATAATCCCTGGCCCTGTTCTCCACGATGGTCAGATATGCGCCTTGCCCGCGCGTATTGCCGGCAATTTCATAGAGCGCCACGGCGGTGTCGCCGAGTTGTTCGAACCGGTTGTTTTCGACGCGCGAATTCAGGCAGTCATTGCCGTCGCTATATCCAAACAGGACCGCGGTAAGCATGATGCGTTCGAAGTGGCAGTCGGCGATCCTCCACTGTTTCGCGCCTTCGGTCTGGATGGCGTATCGAAGGTTCCTGAAGCGGCTGTTCACGACCGTTACGGCGCTGGCGCCACGACCGTAACGAGAATTGGCATATGCACGGATGCCGTGAGCGCTGTTGATCCAGGCCTCATGCTCGACACGCGCCGCTGGCGGCAGGGATTGCCCGTCGACATTTACCTGGAGCGTGTTGCTTCCAAGCGGCATGAACACGGAGATCACCGGGTCGGCCGCGGACGGGAGAATCCACGCCTCCGGCTCCATAAGGACGTTCACGCCGATAGGAATGGCGGTCAGTGCCTGTTCGATGCCGTCGGAGACCGAGACCCGATAGCTTCCGGTTGGAAAGTAGAGAGTCTCACCCGAAGAACAGGCTGCTATCGCCCGATTGATCGCCGCCGTGTCGTCCGCCCGCCCATCGCCGATCGCCCCGAATTGCCGGACGGATATGCGACGTGATCCGGTGAAGGCCGTTGCGGCCTGGCCGATCTGACCGTGAGGCAAAGGGGTAGAAGCCGTGGCGAACAGCGCCGCGCCGGCGCCGGCCACGAAGGCTCTGCGATCGTATCTCATGTTCTGAGCAGCGCGGCTCTCCCGACGGCGTTCAGATCACGGTGAAGTCCGAGGCGGTGATGACCGGCGCGCTGGAGAGGATCGCGAACTGGACCTGCGCCGCGCCGCCGATGCCGTCGGCGTCGAAATAGAGCGCCCCGGTCGCGCTGTCGTAGATGATCCGGTCGTCGGAATCCTGGGCAGAGGTGCCGGTGCGGAAGGCTCCGGCGCTCAGCGTGCCGAGGCCGAGCCCGGTGAACACCGCATCGTCGAGCAGTATCCGGTCGGCGCCGTCGCCGAAGTCGAGGATCGCATCGACATTGCCGCCGCCGAGCGCGCTGGAGAACACGAAACTGTCGGCGCCGCCGCGGCCGTGGAGGCTGTCGGCGCCAAGCCCGCCGTCGATATTGTTGGCGCCGTCATTGCCGCTGACCAGATTGGCAAGCTCGTTGCCGGTCAGGGCGATCGATGTCGTCGCGAAATTGTTCTCCGTGCCGAGCACCTCGACCGAGACTCCGACGCCGAGCGTGAAATTGCCGCGGGCATAAATGATGTCATAACCCTGGCCGTCATATTCGAGCACCACGTCGTTGCTCTCGGCGAAATAGCTGTCGTCGCCTTCGCGCCCCCAAAGCGTGTCCGAGCCGGTGCCCCCGTCGATGGTGTTCGATCCGGCATTGCCGGTGACGTAATTGTCGAGTTCGTTGCCGGTCAGGTTGATCGACGTGGTCGCGAAATTGTCGATCGTCGCCAGCACCTCGATCGAGGCTCCGGCGTCGAGGACGTAGCTCTCGCGGGCATAAACGACGTCATAGCCCTGGCCGGCATATTCGATCACCTGGTCCTTGATGTCGACATAATAGGAATCGTCCCCGCCGCGGCCCCAGAGCTGGTCCCAGCCGGTGCCGCCGTCAAGAATGTTGCTGCCGGCATTGCCGGTGATGTAATTGTTGAGCTCGTTGCCGGTGAGGTTGATCGCGGTCGTCGCGGCCTCGTCGATCGTCGCCAGCACCTCGACATAGGCGCCGACCCCGAGCACGAAGCTGGAACGGGCGTAGACCGCGTCATAGCCGTCGCTGAGATATTCGACGACGGCGTCGTTGCCGTCGACATAATAGCTATCGTCGCCGCCCCGGCCCCAGAGCTGGTCGGAGCCCGCGCCGCCCCCGCCGTCGATGATATTGTTGCCGGCATTGCCGGTGACGTAATTGTCGAGCTCGTTTCCGGTGAGGTCGATCACGGTCGTCGCCGCCTCGTTGATCGTCGCCAGCACCTCGACCGAAGAGCCTGCGGCCAGGGCGTAGCTGACCGACGCATAGACGACGTCATAGCCCTCGTTGGCGGATTCGTTGACGATGTCGCCTGCGGAATCGACGAAATATTGGTCGTCGCCGGGGCCCCCGTTCATCGTGTCGGAGCCCTGCCGGCCGTCGACGGTGTCGTTTCCGCCCAGGGCATCGATCGTGTCGTCCCCGGCGCCGCCGTTCAGCACGTCATTGCCCGGTGTTCCGGTAATGGTCTGACCGGCCGGATCGGACAGAATGACGAAGTCGATCGAGCTGAGCAGGACCGAGCCCTGAAGCACGGCGAACGTCACCTGCTGGGCGGCGCCGTTGCCGTCGGAATCGTAGAACAGCTGGCCGGTCGCGCTGTCGTAGATGATCCGGTCGTCCGCATCCTGTGCCGAGGTGCCGTTGACGAACACGCTCGCGAGATTGGTGGCCGTGACTCCCGCGAAAATGTCGTCGTCGAGCCCGATATGGTCCTCGCCCTGTACGAAATCGACAATCGTGTCGACGTTGGGGAAGCCGAGCGCGGAGGTGAAGGCGAAAATGTCGGCCCCGCCTAGCCCCTGCAACTTATCCGCTGCCCCGCCCCCGTCGAGCGTGTCGCCACCGGCGGCGCCGATGATGACATTGCCGAATTGGTTGCCGGTCAGCGTCAGCCCTGAATCGGAATAGGCCGTCAGATTCTCGACATTGGCCCCGAGCGTGTAGTTGATGCTGCTGAAGACCGTGTCGATGCCGGCCGCATTCGACGCCTCGACCACCACGTCACCCGGGTTGTCGACATAATAGCGATCGCCCCAATCGAGGCCGATCATGGTGTCCGCCCCGAGGCCCCCGATAAGCGTATCGCCCTGTTTCGTATAGGAACCGGTCAGGACGTTATCGAGGTCGTTTCCGGTCAGATGGCCGGTATCGCTGATATCGGCGTTGACGAAGGTCAGGTTCTCGACATTGGGGAGCGAGACCAGGCTGAAAGTCGCTTTGCTCGAGAGGATCGTGTCGATGCCCTCGCCGGCATTCTCAACGATCGTAAAAGCGACGGCGAAACGCGGCACCGTGTAGGTGTCATTGCCGGTTCCGCCCGCCAGGATATCGTTGCTTCCCCCGTGGAGCGTGTCGTTGCCCGCGCCGCCGTTGAACACGTCCGCGCCCGTCCCGCCGGTGATGATATTGTCGCCATCGTTGCCGGTCAGCGTTTGCCCGGCATTCGAAGTGCCGGTCATGTCCTCGACGTTCGCGGCGAGCGTGTAGCTCGCGATCGAAACGAAAGCCCTGTCATAGCCACCGCCGGAATCCTCAACGAGGGTGTCCCCCGCATCGTCGACGGTGAAGACATCGTCGCCGAGGCCGCCGATCATCGTGTCGGCGCCCAGCCCGCCGTTCAATGTGTCGTTGCCGTCACCGCCGTCGAGCGTGTCGGCGCCGCTGGCGCCGAGGATGATGTTGCCGAGTTCGTTGCCGGTGAGCGATTGACCGGCATTGGACGTGCCGGTCAGATTCTCGACATTGGCGGTCATCGAATAGGAGGCCAGGTTCGTTCGGACGATGTCGATGCCCTGGTCCGCCGCCTCGACGACCAAATCGCCCGCATCGTCGACCGTATAATCGTCATTGCCGAGGCCGCCGATCATCGTGTCGGCGCCCGCCGCCCCGTCGATCAGGTCATTGCCGGCGCCGGCGGTGATGATGTTGCCCTGGGCATTGCCGGTCAGGGTCTGGGAGGTGCCGAGCCCGGTGAGATTCTCGACGTCCGGCATGGCGGCGAGGCTGTAGACGGCGCGATTGGTCCGGATCTCGTCATTGCCCTCGCCGGCATTCTCGTTGACGATATCGCCCGCGGCGTCGACGAAATAGATGTCGTCGCCGAGCCCGCCGTTCATCGTGTCGTTGCCCGAGCCGCCGTCGAGCGTGTCGTTGCCGCCCAGGCCGTTCAGCGTGTCGTCGCCGCCCAGGCCGTAGATCGAGTCCGCGTCGGGCGTGCCGTTGAGCGTCTCGCCGCTATTGGTGCCGGTAATCTCGGCCATGGCAAATTTCCTCTGTGAAGGCTCGGCGATGGCGGACGCGCCGCTGACAATCAACGAGAAAATTGTCCCCGTTTGTCCCGCTCCAACGCGCCAAGGCAGCCAGGGTTGCGGCGCGCGAAGCGGGATGAGCGCTTCGCGCGTCTCAGCGGGCAGGGGCCGCCAATTGTCGCCCCGGAGCGTTCCGTGGAGTCGCTAGAAGCTGACCTCCGCCGCCACCGTGAACGACCGGCCCCGCGGGTCGGCGACGCGCGGCTCCCACGAGCTGCCGGCGCCGGTATTGCTGTCATAGGTGATCGCGAAGGGCGGATCACGGTCGAACAGGTTCCGGACGCCCGCGGTCAGCCGGAAAAGCGGTGCGAAGCCGTTATAGCTGACCGACAGGTTATAGATGACATAGTCGTTCACCCGCGTGTTGTAATCGGGACGCGTCGCCGAGGCCGGCAAGGCGAAGTTCCTGTAGCCGTTCCGGAAAATCTGCGTGAGCGTGACGTTCCAATCGTCGTTTCGGAAGCTGACGAAAGCGTTGTGCTTCCAGCGCAGGCCAAGGTCGCCGGTAAAGGTGAATATGCCGATCAAATCCGCATAGGGCAGATTGGGCAACAGCTTCTCGCGCTTGTCGAGGAGATAGGTTCCGTCCAGTCCGGCGCTGAGGAAACCGCCGAAGGCATCCACCTCGCCGCGCAGTCTGACGTCGATCCCCTCGGTTCGCCGCGAACCGAAATTGCCCGTCCGCAAATCGACCCCGGTGATGATGCCGTTGGTGCGCTCGATCCGGTCGGGGAATGCGGCGATGTTCGCAAGCAGTTGCGGAATGGTGATCGTTCCGATCGTATTGTCGACCGCGATGGACCAGTAATCGACCGAAGCGCTGAACCGGCTCGAAGGCTGGATAACCACGCCGACGGTAAATTGTTCGGAGGTTTCAGGCTCCAGGTTCAAATTGCCTCCGCTCGCCGATTCGGGCGTGATCGGAGCGCAGGCCGGTTGCGGACCCGTGGTATTGCCCGTCGGGCACAAGGTCGGATCGACCAGCGTGTTGCCCGGATTGGGCGATATCGTAACTCCGTTGAATATCTGATTGAACGTCGGGACACGGAAACCAGTCCCGTAGGAGCCGCGGAACATGATTGGCTCCCACGGGCGAAAACGGAACGAGATCTTCGGATTGGTCGTCGAGCCGAAGCCGGTATAATCGTCGATCCGGCCGGCGACGATCACGTCGAGCGAGGGCAGGATCGGGAACAGGGCCTCGGCATAAGCGGCAATCACGCGGCGGTTCTTCGGAGTCAGCGCGTTGATATTGTCGAACGCCACATTGAAGATGTCCGGCGTGCCCGCGGCCGCGGCAGGCGAGCCGTTGAACTCGTAGCTCTCGCGGCGATAGTCGACGCCGGCGGCGAGCTGGACGTCTCCGCCCCAGATGCGGAACAGCGAGCCGGACACGGAGGCATCGAACTGGCGCACCTGATAGCGGCCGCCGTAAAGCACGGTCCCTTCGGCCGATACCGCATCGAGCCCCGCCAACGCTTCCGCGGTCTGGGTGAGCGAGAACGGGTTGAGGATGCCCGAGTTGATCAGGCCGATGATGCCCGGGCCGGCTGCGCCCGGCGCGGTGGGCGCACGGAAATCGTAGGCGCCGATGTCGTTCCCCGGTGTCGCGGGATTGTTGGTGAGCTGCACGCCGCGGAAATGATAGCCGGTGCCAAGCACGGACGCGGATTCGCTCCTCGCGTAGGACGCGCCGGCGCGGTAGTTCCAATCCGCCCACAGCGAGCCTTCGAGGCCGAGCGCGGCGCGAAAGGTCTGGGTGTTGGTTTCATATTCGCGCGGCCCGCACGCGATGCAGCGCCAGCGGCCGGCGATCGGAAGCCCGAAACGCGCGTTGAGCGCCGCAACCTGCGCGGCTCGGTTGGGATTGCTCGGAACGTCGAACGCGGCGCGGATCGCGTTGAACACCTGATCGTAGGTGGCCGCGGTCAGCGCGTTGCGCGGATAAGCCCAGGGCAGGGTTGTGGCGCTGGCGCTGTACTGGTTGGCGGAGAATTGCTTGGACGAATCCGCATCCGACCCAGTGATTTCAAGCGAGAGCATATGATCGCCGCCGATTCGGACGACGCCGCGGCCGTAATAAGTGAGCGTCTCGATCGGCTGCTGGATCACCGCCGCTCGGCCGGTATCCCACGCGCAGCCATATTGCGCCGTCGGCACCGCCCAAAGGACTTCGTCATAGGCCATGCCGCCGTCCATGGACTCGCAACCGGCGCCGCCGGGCAGATCGAGGATGTTGATGCCGCCCGCCGCGCCGTTCGTCCCGTTGGGCAGCGTCAGCGTCAGGCCGGTGAGCAGCGTGCCGCCCGGCGTCTGGTTGACGTTCGCGCCGATGTTGAACGCCGACGCGATCGGGGTGCCGCGCGTGTCGATCGAGAGGCCGCGATTGGGCTGGTTGCCGTTGACGAAATCGCGGTCCGAGCCGCGCAGGATGCGGTTCCAGCTATAGGAGACCGCGGCCATGATGTTGAAGCCCTGCTCGTCGAGGTCGCCATAGCCGACGATTCCCGAGAGCCGGTAGATGTTGCCGCCGCCTTGCTCGGTGACGTCGGTGAAGCTCTGAACGCCTATTCCCTCATAATCGGTGCGGGTGATGAAATTGATCACGCCGCCGATCGCGTCGGTGCCGTAAATGGCCGAGGCGCCGTCTTTCAGCACCTCGATCCGCTCGATCGCCGCGAACGGGATCTGGTTGACGTCGACCGCCGAGCCCGAAAGGCCGTGGGCGGCGACCCGGCGGTTGTTGAGCAACACGAGCGTCGACGCATTGCCCTGGCCGCGCAAATTGGCCGAGGAGAGGCCGTTGGTGCCGCGCTGGGCGCCGGAGACGACGTCCGCATTGGAGGCAAGATTGTCAGCTCCGCTGGCGTTCGAGGGGAGGAACATCAGCAATTGCTCGGGGCTGCTGATGCTGTTGCGCTGCATTTCCTGGACGTTGATGATCTGCAGAGGCAGGGAGCTGTTGTTCGGATCCTGCCTGATCCGCGAGCCCGTCACCAGGATCAGGTCATCGTCGTCCGTTGCCGCGGCGGTCGCGGTCGCCGGCGGCGTCGTAGCCTCCGGATCGGTGGACTGAGCCGATGCGGGACCGGCCAAGGCGCAGGCGAGGGCGGCGAAAGCGGTCCCGCAAATCAGGACCGATTTAAACGATATAGTATCAAGCATTTCGATTTCCCCCCGAAAACCCAGCGTGCAGATTTGACGGCAACGTGACAGCAAATGAAAGGCCTGTCACCCCCGCCGATTCTGGTCAGTTTTGCTCCGCGATCAGCGCCAATGCGGCGTCGATGGCGGCCGTCGCGCCGCCGCCGTCGGGGATGTCGTTGGCATAAGCGGAGAAGAGGAGGGTACGGCCGCTCCGGGCGATCATGTAGCCCGACAACGCGGACGTGGCGTTGAGCGTGCCGGTCTTGGCGAACAGGCGGGATTCGAGCGCGGTGCCGCGGAAGCGGCGGGCAAGCGTTCCGTCGACCCCACCGATCGGCAGGGTCGCGCGCCAGGCGGCGGCCCAGGGCTGGGCCTCGGCCCAGCGCAGGAAGGTGACGACGCCGCGCGGCGCGACGCGATTGTAGGTCGACATGCCCGAGCCGTCGGAGAAGTCGTAATCCGCGCGACGCAGGCCGGCCCGTTCGAGCATCGCCCGCACCACCGCGAGCCCGTCGGCAATCGAGCCGGTGCCTTCCCGGCGCCCAAGGCGGCGGAGAATCAGCTCGGCGTGAAGGTTTTGGCTCACCTTGTTGGTGAGCATGAGGTCTTCGGCGACCGGGGGCGGGGCGAGGCGGGCGAGCGCCTCCTGCCGCGGCGGATGCGCCGGCGGCGCGCCACCGCGCATTGCGGGATCATCAGCGGGCCCGAGCGGCCGGTGGCGCACCGCGATGGCGCCCGTCACGCGAACGCCGCGGGCCTCGAGCAGGGCCTTCAGCCGCCACGCCGCATAATGGGCCGGGTCGTCAATGCCCAGGCGGAGAAGCTCGGGCTCCGCGCCCATTGCGATCGTGCCGGTGAGGCGCAGGACACCGTTGCCCGGAAGGCGGTCGAAGGCAAGGCTGGTAGCGCCGTCCGCGATCGTCACCGCGCGGTTGTCGACCGTGTAATAAGGCAGCAGATCGAGCCTGGGCGGGCGGCCGGGCGACGTGGGCGCGACGCGCAGATGCAGCTCGTTGTCGTCGAGGCTGAGCGCGGAGACGGCGGTTCCGGAGCGCGTCGGGATGTTGTTCCAGCTCATCCCCGGGCTCCAGCGCTGATCGGGGTAGAAGCTGTCGTCGCCGACAATGTGTCGAACCCGACGCGTTCTTGCGGCCACGGCGTCGGCGAGGGTCGCGAGGCAATTGGCAATGCAGTCCGGAGCGCTGGAGAGGCGGGCGTCGCCATGGCCCTCGAGAATCACGTCCGGCGCGCTCCTGCCCCGGCTTTCCAGCCGGACCGAGGCGCCGCCCGTCGCATCGAGCTCGTCGAGGCCGGGGAGCGTGGCGAAGGCGGCCGCGGTGATGAACATCTTGGTGTTGGACGCGGGAATGAATCGCGCGTCGGGCGCGATCGCGACAAGCTCCCGGCCGTCCTGCGTCGCGACGACGAGCCCGAAGCGAGTGCCGGGGCCCGCCTCGCGCAGCCGCTCCTCGACGCGCTGCTGGAGCGTCTGTCGCGGAGCGGCCTCCTGGGCGGCGACCGGCGAAAGCGGCCCGAACGCAAGGATCAGCAGCGCCGCCCGGAAAGCCATGGTCATCGGCCGAGCCACGCCGGCACCTTGTCGGCTTGCATCAGAGCCTCGATGTCCTGCCTCTCCCGGACCTGGGCCCACCCCCCTCCCTTGACCAGCACCTCCGGGGGCAACGGGCGCGAATTATAGGTGCTGGCCATCGTCGCGGCATAGGCGCCCGAGGTCCGGATGATCATCAATTCCCCTCCCGCGACACGGTCGATATTTCGCGCCAGAGCGAACGTGTCGCCGGTTTCGCAGATCGGCCCCACGACGTCCGCGACCATAAGCTCACCGGTCGGAACGACCGCTTCGATCGCGTGCCAGGCATCGTAAAGGCTCGGCCGCAGCAAATCGTTCATCGCCGCGTCGAGGATCACGAAGGGATGGGCGGGCCCCGGCTTCACCCGGATCACCCTGGTCAAGAGGACGCCCGCATTGCCGACGATGATCCGGCCCGGCTCGAAGATCAGCCTCACGCCCCAATCTCCGGCGACGCGGCTTACCATCTTGCCGTAATCCGAGGGGGTGGGCGGCGATGGCGCGGACGGATCGTAGGGGATTCCGAGCCCGCCGCCGAGATCCGCGGTTCGAATCTCATGCCCTTCCCCCCGCAACAGGCGGATGAGCCCGCCGATCTTGCCGAACGCCGCCTCGAGCGGTTCGAGGCTGGTGAGCTGGCTCCCGATATGAACCGCGACTCCCCCGATCCGGAGGCCCGGCAAATCGCGTGCCCGCGCATAAGCCTGCAGGGCTTCCCCGGCCGATATGCCGAACTTGTTGTGCGCGGCGCCGGTCGAGATTTTCGCGTGGGACCCTGCCGCAACGTCGGGATTGACGCGGAAGCCGACCGGCGCGGTCCGCCCCATCGACACCGCGACCTGGGACAGCATTTCGGCTTCGGAGACCGACTCCAGGTTGAACTGGAAGAGCCCGCCTTCCAAAGCGAGCGCCATCTCCGCCTGTGTCTTGCCGACTCCGGAAAAGACGATCTTCTCCGGCTCGATGCCGGCCGCGCGGGCGCGCAGATATTCGCCTCCCGAGACGACGTCCGCTCCAAGCCCTTCCGCCGCCAGCGTCGCCAGCACCGCTCCATTCGGATTGGCCTTGACCGCGAAAGCGATCAGGGGATCGCCGAGCGGCGCGAGCGCGGATTGCAGGGCCCGGGCCTGATGCTGCATGCCGGCCGTCGAATAGACGTAGACCGGCGTGCCGACCTCGTGCGCGATACGCTCCAGCGGTACGTCCTCGCACCGTATAGCCCCGCCCTGGAGACGGAAAGGGTCCATCAGTTCCACTCGGTCTCGCGCTTTCAATGGAGCGGCGCAGGCGGCGGCCGCCGGATGCGTCGGCCACAAGCGGCCAGGCCGTTCACCGCTGGGGTCGGGAGGCGATGCATCGCCCACCAGCATAAGCCCAGCTGAAATCTCCGCAATGGCCGCGGGAAATTGTCCTTCCGGGATTGTGGGCGCGGGAGAGGCTGGCGCGACGGGGGATGGGTCGATCTTGGCGCGCCTCCGGACAAATTAGATCGATATCTACGGACTCGAAGCGGCTGGAGAGTCACTTTGCTCCGGTTAGGTCAGAATGGGACCGAGTCGCACGCGTCAAAGTTGCGTTTGGGATCTTGGCGGCTGTGATCGATCGGGGGTCTGCAGATATAGTAGAGTGGCCAAGTGCTTTCGCGTGAGCGGTGCGCGTGCGCGATTACGCACCGCATCACTACTTTTCGTTTGACGGAACACGATGGGGAGATGGGACGTGTCCGACAGCATCATCTATGGCACAATGGCAACGACATTCTGTCGGGCGGCAAGGACACGGTCTACGGCGGCGACGGCGATGACATCATCTCCGGCGGCAACGGCGTCGATACGCTGTTCGGCGACGGCGGGAACGACCAACTCTATGGCGACAACGGCAGCGACCATCTGACCGGCGGCGCCGACGACGACCTGCTCGACGGCAAGAACGGCGTCGACACCGTCAACGGCGGCGCCGGCGCCGACGTGATCAATGGCGGCGAGGGCGACGATTTCCTGACTGGCGGGTCTGGTGCTGACGTGCTGACGGGCGGAGTCGGCACCGACGTCTTCGACTTCCAGTTCGCCTCGCAAGGACCGGACGAGATCACCGACTTTGTCAGCGGAGTCGACTTTATCCGTATCTCGGCGGACGGCTTCGGCGGCGGCCTGATTGCCGGCGGCGCGGTTGCGCTCATCTCCGGGCGGACCCGACCGCATCGGATGGTACAGGCCAATTCCTCTCGATACCGATGACGGACGCCTGCTCTGGGACGCCGACGGGACCGGCATCGGCGATGCGGTGCTCATCGCGACGCTCAGCAACATCCCGCCGCTCGCGGCTTCGGACATCTTTGTCGTGATCTAGGGCATTTTCTAGTCAGGCGGGCTCGCCTGACGACTCGGAAAATGCGGAAACAAAAGAAAACTGGAGCAGGCCGCGATTCAAGCTAATCGCAGCCTGCTCTAGAGATTGGGCGCAACTTCCCGATCGCCGACGGGCTTGCCTTCGGCCTCACGGCTTGCGCTCGGCGGGGTGATTTCAGGTCGCCACGACGAGGCGATAGCCGAGATCGCATTCATCGAGGTCGAACAGTTTCGAATGGCGCTGCGCCCAGGCGCCGCTGTCCAGGTCGTCCTCCAGCCTGGTCAACGCCTCCGAGACGTCGTCCAGCGCCCAGAAGGACGAGATGGCCGCCCGAATCCGGGGATCGAGATAGGCCGCGGGCCGCCGCCAATAGGCGCACAGGAATCCGTCCGAACAATCGTGCGGAATGGGAATTGGGGAAATTTCGACGGGCCCGAGCCCCTCTTCGTAATCCGTCATCCTCGGCATCTGGGCCTCGTCCAGGGCCACGAGTTCCGGGATGTAATCGGCGAGCCAGAACCCGCGGAACGAGGGATCGTAGGTCACCACCACCACCGGGCCGCGCGTCACCCGGCGCATCTCCTTAAGGCCTTTCGCCTTGTCGGCCCAATGGTGAACCGTCAGGATCGCCATCGACGCATCGAAGCTCTTGTCGTCGAACGGCAGGTTTTCCGCGCGGCCCTGCACGACCGGAGCCGCGCCGGCGGGACGCTGCCGGATCATTTCCGCCGAGGGTTCCAGGGCGGTCACGTGCCTGTCGGCGGGCTCGTACGACCCCGCCCCGGCCCCGACATTGAGCACCCTCCTCGCGGATCCCAGCGCCTCTCCGATCCGGGCTTCGATCCGGCGATCGGGTTTCCTGAGCTCGGAATAATTCACTCCGATCGTGTCATAGAGGATATCCATGGGGCCGGCTTAGCGCATGGCGATCCGGCCTGTCACTGGAATGGCAGCCTATGCGATCGCCAAGGACTTGACGAGGCGACCGGACATCAGCATAGGCACCCGCCTCATGACGAACGCGCTCTTTCTTCGCCAGGATCACGGCCGAGGTAGCTGACCTCGGGGCGGCAGCGTGCGCCCCGATCGCGAGGGCGCCTTAAGCGACGTTCGAGCCTTGCGGCTCCTTATATGCCACCCCTCCCGATCGAACGCACGCGGCCGCGCCCGAACCGTGTTCCGGCATGACGACCGAGGCGGGCGTAGCTCAGCGGTAGAGCGCCACGTTGCCATCGTGGAGGTCGAGGGTTCGAACCCCTTCGCCCGCTCCAGTCGTCAAGGCCGAAACGGGCGAACCACGTGCTGCCGATCCCCATGACCTTCTCGATCGCCAACGGCTTCACCTTCGGCATCACCGCTTATGCGCTGATCAGGCTGGTGCGGGGGAAGATCGGGTCGGCGGACTGGTTGCTGCTGGTGCTTGCAGCGCATTTCGTCGCCCGCTTCGTCTGGCTGTCGGCGGGGTGATCTTCGGTACAGCTTTTGAGAGACCGGCAGAGCCGGAAGACCTCCACAGTCACTCAACCTATAGTTTAACCTCTGTCGGATGAGGCCAAAGCTGTCACCGGGGCTGCCTGAGCCCGGGAACTGATAGCCAACCGATGTGACGCTATCGAGGATGTTTTGCGTAGGGAAGTCGACATGGAGCTTGTCGCGGTCAATGATGTGGCCTTTCGAGGCTTCGGCTTCGTTCACGCCACTCCTCCGAATAGTTTCATGTCTACCAATCGAATCTGTGTTTTAGTCTATCGCCGCACCCAAATCTCGTCGGCGGACGCCAGCTCGATTTCCTCGCAATTGTCGCCGGGGCCGGCGCGGTCGATGACAAGGAAATCGCTTTCTTCGAGGACGAGGAGGAAGTGGTGCCAGACGCCCTTTCGGTAGTGGACCCCTTGGTGGCCCTCGGCGTGGAACAGGCGGATTTTGGAGGGATCGAATGGGCCCGCTGGCGCCACCGCGACGAGGTAGGGGCGGCCGCTCAGCGGGACGAAGGTCTGGCTGCCCAGCGGGTGGCGCTCGAAGACGCGCAGCTCCGGCTCGGCCAGCGGCCGCGCGCGGAACAGGCTGATCGCGCCGGCGCCGCCGCCGTCCCCGACATCGATCTCGGCGAGACGGTCGTAGCGGATTGCGTGGCCCTGGTTGATGTCCAGCTGCACCGCCTCCTCCGAGGCCTGGATCACGCTGCCGAACGGCGCGAAGGCTTCGGCGGTCAGGGGCTCGGGCGTGAGTTCGCGCATCTTTCTCCCCGGGCTCCGCCCGCATTTGGAGGGTTGTGCGGGGCACGGCTCCGCTTCATCCTGCACGCCTCATAGGGGGTGCGTTTGAGCGAGGATAGCTACCCGCGCGATCTTGCCGGTTACGGCCGCACGCCGCCGCATGCTTCATGGCCGGGCGGTGCGCGGATCGCCGTCCAGTGCGTGGTGAACTATGAGGAAGGCGCCGAGGCCAATGTCCTCGACGGGGATTTGGGCGCCGAGACCTTCCTGTCCGACATCCCCAATGCGGCGCCCGTGCCGGGCGCGCGGCACATGAGCATGGAGCAAATATACGAATATGGATCGCGCGCCGGCGTTTGGCGGCTGCTGCGGCTCTTCGAGCGCTACGACATTCCCTTGACCGTGTTCGGAGTCGCGCTGGCGATGCAGCGCAATCCGGCGGTCGTGGATGCCTTTCTGGAGGCCGGGCACGAGATCGCTTCGCACGGCTGGCGGTGGATCGACCATCAAAACGTGCCGGAAGCCGAGGAGCGCGCCGACCTGGCGCGCGCGATCGACGTGCACAGGCAATTGACCGGCGAGCGGCCGCTCGGCTGGTATACCGGCCGGACCAGCCCCAACACGCGGCGGATCGTGGCGGAGGAAGGGGGCTTCCTCTACGACGCCGACGATTATTCGGACGATCTGCCCTTCTGGACGGAGGTGGCCGGGAACAGCCACCTGATCGTGCCTTATTCGCTGGAAACGAACGACATGCGCTTCGCCTCCGCGAACATGCAGACCGGCGACCAGTTCTTCGCCTATCTGCGCGATACGTTCGACGTCCTCTATGCGGAGGGCGAGGAAAGGCCGCGGATGATGTCGGTCGGCCTCCACTGCCGGCTCGCCGGCCGGCCGGGCAAGCTCGCCGGGCTCGAGCGGTTCCTCAAGCATGCGCTCAGCCATGAGGACGTCTGGTTCTGCCGGCGCATCGAGATCGCGCGTCACTGGCGGGCGGTGCATCCCCATGCCGCCTGACATGTTCGAGGACCTGCGCCGGCATTATGTGAACCTGGCCCAGCCCCGGCTCGGGGCGGAGGTGACCTGTGCCACCGACGATTTCTTCGCCGACAAGGCGCGCCTGATCGACCCAGCCGAACCCGTGTTCATCCCGGGCAAATATGACGAGAACGGCAAGTGGATGGACGGGTGGGAGAGCCGGCGCAAGCGGACCCCCGGCCACGATTGGTGCGTGGTCCGGCTGGGCGTGCCGGGGCGTGTCGCCGGCTTCGAGATCGACACCAGGCACTTCACCGGCAACTACCCGCCGGAGGCCGAGATCGAGGTCTGCCGGAGCGACGAGGCGGTTCCGGATGAGCAAGCGGGCTGGGCAAGGGTCACTTCGCGCCTCGCGCTGAAGGGGGACGACCGCGTCTATGTGCCCATCGAGCCTGGCGAGCCGGTGACCCATGTTCGCCTGCACATCTTTCCCGACGGCGGCGTCGCCCGGCTGCGCGTCTGGGGCCGGGTCGCCAAGGATTGGTCGAGCGTCGATGCGGACGCGCGCGTCGACCTGCTGGCAATGGAGAATGGCGGTCGGGGCATCATTGCGAACGACGAGCATTACGGCTCCATCGAGAACCTGACGGCGCCGGGGCGTGGCATCAACATGGGCGACGGCTGGGAGACCCGGCGGCGGCGCGGGCCTGGGCATGACTGGGCGATACTGGAATTGGGGGCGCCGGGATTTATCGAGGAAGTCCACATCGACACCGCCCATTTCAAAGGCAATTATCCCGACCGCTGCTACCTGCAGGCGGCGCCCGCGGCGGCCGGCTCGCCCGAGGAGATCGCTTCGGTTTCGGAGGGCTGGCCGCTGCTGCTGCCCGAAGTGAAGCTCGAGCCGGACAAGGTCCACGTCTTTCGGGACAATCTGGCCGATCTCGGCGCCGTTCGCTTCGTACGGCTGAACATCGTCCCCGACGGAGGAGTCAGCCGGCTGCGGCTGGTCGGGCGGGTCGAGCGATGAGCGTCCTTTTCGAACATTCACCCTGGGTGGAGGCGCGTGCTGACAAGCGCCCGTCGTCCGGCGACCGGCATGCCGACCTGATGGCCGTCGTCCGCGACTCCACCCCCGAAGAGCAGCTCGCTTTGATCCGCGCGCATCCCGAGCTCGGGGGCAAAGCCGCGGTCGACGGCAGCCTCACCGAAGCCAGCGCCGCCGAGCAGGCCAGCGCCGGGCTCGACCGGCTGACGCGGGAAGAATTCGACCGCTTTCATTCCCTCAACGCCGCTTATGCGGAAAAATTCGGCTTCCCCTTCATCATCTGCGTGCGCCTGACCAACAAAGCGGGCATCCTGGCCGCGATGGAATGCCGCCTCGCCAACGACCGCGAAACCGAGATCGCGACCGCGCTCGATCAGATCGGCGAGATCGTCCGGCTTCGCCTGGAGTCCATGCCATGAACACGCTGTCCACCCATGTGCTCGACATCATGCACGGCCGGCCCGCGTCCGGCATGGCCGTGATACTCATCGGGACCGAGGGCGCGGTCGCGCGGGGCACGACGAATAGTGATGGTCGCTGCCCGGAACTGGCTCCTTCCGAGCTTCAGCCGGGCCGCTATGCACTTATCTTCCTCGTCGACGATTATTTTCGTGCACTCGGGGTCGAGCTACCCGATCCGCCCTTTCTCGAAGGGGTCACGGTCGCTTTTGGAATCGCGGCGGACGGCGGCCATTATCATGTGCCGCTGCTCGTCTCGCCTTACGGCTATTCGACCTACCGGGGCAGCTGATCGATGCCCTTCGACCTCGCGGAATGGCTCAACCTCGGCTTGAGATGGCTGCATCTGGTCGCGGGCATCGCCTGGATCGGGTCAAGCTTCTATTTCGTCTGGCTCGACAATCATTTGACCAAGCCGGCCGACGGCGAGGCCTCGGGCGAATTGTGGTCGGTGCATGGCGGCGGCTTCTATCACAACCAAAAATACCAGGTCGCCCCACAGCAGATGCCCGAGCGGCTGCACTGGTTCAAATGGGAAGCCTATTTCACCTGGATCAGCGGATTTTCGCTGCTGGTGCTGATCTATTATGTCGGCGCCGAGAGCTTCCTGATCGATCCGGCCAAGGCGGCGCTGAGCCCGGCCGCGGCGATCGGCATCGGCCTGGCGGCGCTGGCGCTCGGCTGGCTGGTCTACGACCTTTTGTGCCGCTCGCCTGTGGGGTCCAGCAATTTGGCGCTCGGCCTCTTCTGGTTCGTCTGCCTGCTGTTCGCCGCCTCCCTGCTCGACAGCCTGTTCAACGCGCGCGCGGCCTATATGCACGTCGGGGCGATGATCGGCACGGTGATGGTCGCCAATGTGTTCCTCATCATCATTCCCAACCAGCGCAAGGTCGTGGCCGATCTGGTCGCCGGACGCACGCCCGATCCCGCGCTGGGCAAGGCCGCCAAGCAGCGGTCGCTGCACAACAATTACATGACGCTCCCGGTGCTGTTCATCATGATCAGCCCTCATTACCCGATGACCTATGGCGCCGGGCGGCCATGGCTGGTGCTCGCCTTGCTTGGGCTGACCGGCGTGGCCGTCCGTCATGTGTTCAACCTGCGCGGCCGCGGACGGCCGACGGGCCGGACGATCGTCCTGGCGACGGCCCTCGCGCTGGCCAGCGTCACCTATGTCACCCTGGAGAAAAGGGGCGCCGCACCGGAGCCGGCCCAAAATCTCACTTATGCCGACATTGCGCCGATCCTGGCCACTCATTGCGCCGGCTGCCACAGCGTGAACCGGCCGCCCCGCGCCGTGCCCCTGGACAGCTGGGAGCATGTCCGGGCCGCGTCGGCGCGGATCAAGGCGGTGGCGGTCGATACCCGGGTGATGCCGCTGGGCAATGCGACCGGCATGACCGAGGCCGAGCGGCAGAGGCTGGGCGCCTGGATCGCGGCGGGGAGCCCAAGGTGATCCGCTTCGTCCTCGACGGCGAGGTGATCGAGGTCGAGGACTGCGATCCCACCGGCACCGTGCTCGACCATCTCCGCTACACGTTGCGCCGCACCGGCACCAAGGAGGGGTGCGCCGAAGGCGATTGCGGGGCGTGCACGGTGGTGATCGGTGAGCTGGAGGGCGACGCGGTCAGCTGGCGCGCGGTCAATGCCTGCATCCTCTTCCTGCCGATGCTCGACGGCAAGGCGCTCAAGACCGTCGAGAGCCTGGGAGGCACGCACCCGGTCCAGCGCGCGATGGCCGACGGCCACGGCTCGCAATGCGGCTTCTGCACGCCGGGGTTCGTGATGTCACTCTACGCGCGCAGCATCGGCGCGGTCGGGACCGAGGGAGTGCCGGTCAAGGATGTGATCGCGGGCAATCTGTGCCGCTGCACCGGCTACGGCCCGATCCTGGACGCCGGCGAGGCCAACCCGCCGGAGCCCACCGACGATGGCGAAATCGCGGCTCTGCTTCGCACGATCGCGCCCGCTTACGGCCATCCGACCAGTGCCGACGAGTTGGCCGACCTGCTCGTCGCGCATCCGGAAACGCGCATCGTCGCCGGGGCCACCGACGTCGGGCTTTGGGTGACCAAGGGCCTCATCGATCTCGGCCCGACCGTCTTCATCGGCGACATCGCCGATCTCAGGCAGATCGAAGACAGCGATGACGCGCTCACGCTGGGCGCAAGCGTGCGCTATTCCGAGGCTCGCAACGCGCTCGCCCGCCTTCACGCCGATCTGGGCGAATTGGTCCGCCGTATCGGGGGCGTGCAGGTCCGCAACGCGGGCACGATCGGCGGCAATATCGCCAATGGCTCGCCGATCGGCGATATGCCGCCCGCGCTGATCGCGCTCGGCGCCCAGTTGGTGCTGCGTAAGGGCGGCGAACGCAGGACGATGCCGCTCGAGGACTTTTTCCTTTCATACGGAAAGCAGGACCGCCAGCCCGGCGAATGGGTCGAAAGCGTCCGCATCCCCCGGCCGGCGCCCGGCACGCTGATCCGCATCGTCAAGCTCTCCAAGCGCTTCGACAGCGACATTTCGACTTTGCTCGGCGCCTTCGCGATCCGGATCGAGGGCGGCCATGTTGCCGAGGCCCGGATCGCGTTCGGCGGCATGGCCGGCATTCCTGAGCGCGCGCGCTCCTGTGAGGCGGCACTCATCGGCAAGGCCTGGTCCGAGGAGACGATCGAATCCGCGGCGCTGGCGATCGCAGAGGACTATCGACCGCTCAGCGACCTCAGGGGCTCGGCCGAATACCGCCTCGCCGCCGCCGCCAATCTGGTGCGCGGCCTCTGGCTCGAACCCGAGAGCCTCACCGATGTCTGACGCCGTCGGCCAGCCGCTCCGCCACGACAGCGCCGAGGGCCATGTCGCCGGCAGTGCGCTTTACGTCGACGATTTGCCCGAGGCGCCCGGCACGCTCCACCTCGCCTTCGGCCTCGCCAGTGACGGCCATGCGCGGCTGACCGGCCTCGACCTCGATGCAGTCCGCGCCGCCCCGGGCGTGGTCGCGGTCCTCACCGCCGCCGACATCCCCGGCGAGAACAATGTCGGCCCCGTCTTCCACGACGACCTTCTCTTCGCCGAGGACGAGATACTCTATCCCGGCCAGCCGCTCTTCGTGGTCGCCGCGACCAGCCATCGCGCCGCGCGCGTCGCCGCAAGGCTGGCAAAGGCCGAGACCGACCTCCTCCCCGCCCTGGTCACGATTGCCGACGCGATGGAGGCTGGTTCGCGGCTCGAAGACGCGCAGACCATGGCGCGCGGCGATGCGCAGGCGGCGCTCGGCGGCGCGGCGCACCGCCTCTCGGGCAGGCTCGAAATGGGCGGGCAGGAGCATTTCTACCTCGAAGGCCAGGCCGCGCTCGCCACGCCGGGCGAGGGCGGAGCGATCCATGTCGTCAGCTCGACCCAGCATCCGAGCGAAGTCCAGCACCTGATCGCCAACTTGCTCGGCCTCCGCAGCGCCGATGTGACGGTCGAGGTCCGCCGGATGGGCGGCGCGTTCGGCGGCAAGGAGACCCAGGCCGCCGCTTATGCCGCCGCCTGCGCGCTGGTCGCCGCCAGGACCGGCCGCCCGGCCAGGATCCGCGCCGACCGCGACGACGATATGGTCATGACCGGCAAGCGCCACGATTTCACGGCGGACTATGATGTCGGCTTCGACGGCGAGGGCCGGATCGAAGGGATCCGCCTGGAACTGGCCTCGCGCTGCGGCGCCACCGCCGATTTGAGCCTCGCGATCAACGACCGGGCGATGTTCCACGCCGACAATTGCTATTACCTCCCCGCGGTCGAGATCGTCTCGCATCGCCTCAAGACCCACACCGTTTCCAACACGGCCTTCCGCGGCTTCGGGGGGCCGCAGGGGATGATGGCGATCGAGCGGGTGATCGACGCAATCGCCGCGCATCTCGGGCTCGATCCGCTCGCCGTGCGCCAGGCCAATCTCTACGGTCCCGGCCGCGACGTGACGCCCTATCACATGACGATCGAGGACAATGTCGCGCCCGAGATCATCGCCGAGCTGGCGAAGAGCGCGAACTATGCCGCGCGGCGCGAAGCGGTGGCCGCGTTCAACGCCAGCCATCGCATCCTCAGGAAGGGCCTCGCGCTCACGCCGGTCAAGTTCGGGATCAGCTTCACCACCACCCATCTCAACCAGGCCGGCGCGCTGGTGCTGGTCTATGCCGACGGATCGATCCATTTGAACCATGGCGGCACCGAGATGGGCCAGGGGCTGATGATCAAGGTCGCCCAGGTGGTCGCGGACGTCTTCGCCGTGCCGATCGGACAGGTGAAGATCAGCGCGACGCGGACCGACAAGGTCCCCAACACTTCGGCCACCGCGGCCTCCTCGGGCTCGGACCTGAACGGCATGGCCGCGAAGAACGCCGCCGAGACGATCAAGGCGCGTCTCGACGCCTTCGCCGCGACCCGGCCGGACTCCGCGGGCTGGAGCTTTGGCGAGCTGTGCCGCGAGGCGCATCTGGCACGCATCTCGCTCGCCGCGACCGGCTTCTACGCCACCCCCAAGATCGCATATGACCGCGCCAATCATCGCGGCCGCCCCTTCCTCTATTTCGCTTATGGCGCGGCGCTGAGCGAAGTCGTGATCGACACGCTTACTGGCGAGCATAAAGTGGTCGCGGTCGACATCCTCCACGACGTCGGCCGCTCGCTCAATCCGGCGATCGACCTGGGCCAGATCGAGGGCGGGTTCGTCCAGGGCATGGGCTGGCTCACCACCGAGGAGCTGGTGTTCGACGAGCGCGGCCGCCTGCTCACCCATGCGCCGTCGACCTACAAGATCCCGACCGCGGGCGACCGCCCGGCGCGCATGGACATCCGCATCTTCGAGCGCGGCCGCAATGTCGAGGAGACGATCCACCGTTCCAAGGCGGTGGGCGAGCCGCCGTTGATGCTCGCAATCTCGGTCTTCTGCGCCCTCACCCAGGCCGTCGCCGCCGCCGCGCCCGGCAAGGGGCTGCCGAAGCTCGACGCCCCCGCCACGCCCGAGCGCATTCTCACCGCGATCGAAGAGCTTAGGGCGCGCGGCAATGGCTGATTGGACGAGCCAAGCCCGCGAAGCGCTGCAGCGGGGCCCCGCGGCGCTCGTCACCATCCTCGCCACCGAGGGCTCCGCGCCTCGGGGGCCCGGCGCGCGGATGGTCGTGACGCAGGCCGGCTTCAAAGGCACGATCGGCGGCGGCGCGCTCGAACACCAGGCGATGGCGCAGGCCCGCGCGATCCTGGCTTTGGCCCCGGGCAGCTGGCGCGTGCAGGATTATCCGCTCGGACCGCTGCTCGGCCAATGCTGCGGCGGGCGGGTCCGGCTCATGGTCGAGAGGCTGGACGAAATTCCCGAAAACGACGGCCCGTTCGCCGTGACGCTGCGCGACAGGGTCGAGCGCGTGGCCGGGCAGGATGGCGAGAGGCTCAATGCCCGCGGGCCCCTCCCCGCTTCCGGCGCCCGCTTCCTCGAGCCCGCCGAGACCGACATGCTGCCGGTCTGCATGTTCGGCGCGGGCCATGTCGGCCGGGCCATTGCGGCACGCGCGCCCGGCCTGCCGCTCCACTTCGCATGGCATGACAGCCGGCCCGAGGCGGCCGAAACCCCCGGCGTCGTCCTCGCCGACGAGGCGGCGATGGTCGCCTGCGCGGCCGGCGCGGGCGAGGATGCGGCGGTGGTGATCCTCACCCACGATCACGGGCTCGATTACCGCCTGACCGCCGCAGCGCTCGGCGGCCGAGCGCGCTTCGTCGGGCTGATCGGTTCGCGGACCAAGCGCGCCCGCTTCCTCTCGCGCCTGGCGGCCGACGGGGTCGACGCGGCGCGGCTGACCTGCCCGATCGGCTTGCCCGGCATTAGCGGCAAGGAGCCCGAAGTGATCGCAATCGCCACGCTCGCGCAGCTGCTCACCCTGAGGAGCGGCGCATGAAGGCCTTTCGCGGCGAGATATTGAGCGTGCCCGACGATCCCGCCCTCGCGGGCCCGGACGCGATCCGCCATTATGAGGACGGCCTGCTCGTCGTGGAGGAAGGCCTCGTCGTCTTCTGCGGAAACCGGAATGACCGGTTCGCCGACGTCGAAACCGAGCGGATCGACGGCCTGATCGTCCCCGGCTTCGTCGATGCCCATGTCCATTATCCGCAGATCGAGCGCATCGCCTCGCACGGCGAACAGCTCATGCAATGGCTCGAACGCCATATCTTCCCGGCCGAAAAGGCCTTCGCCGACCGCGGCCACGCCGATTCGGTGGCGGCCTTCTTCCTCGACGAACTGCTCCGGCACGGCACCACCAGCGCGCTCGTCTTCGCCACCGTGCACATGGGCTCGGTCGACGCGCTGTTCGAAGCCGCGCTCCAGCGCGACATACGGATCGTCTCCGGCAAGGTGCTGATGGACCTTGGGCCGGAGGGGTTGCGCGACACGGTCGCCTCCGGCCGCGCCGATACCGAGGCGTTGATCGCCCGGTGGCGCGGCCGCGGCCGGCTGGGCTATGCTGTCACGCCGCGCTTCGTTCCCACCTCCAGCAGCGAGCAGCTCGCCGACGCCGGCGCGCTGCTCGCCGCGCATCCCGACGTGCTCATGCACACCCACCTTTCCGAGAATCCGGGGGAGATCGCATTCGTCGCCGAGCGCTTCCCCGAAGCGGCCGATTATCTCGACGTCTACGACCGTTTCGGCCTGGTCGGCCCGCGCTCGGTCTTCGCCCATTGCGTCCATATGAGCGATCGGGCGCTGGCGCGCATGGCGCAGGCGGGGTCGGGGATCGCCTTCTGCCCGACCAGCAACATGTTCCTCGGCTCGGGGCTGTTCGATCTGGCCCAGGCCGATCGTCACGGCGTCGGGATCGGCATCGGCACCGATATCGGCGCTGGCACGACCCTTTCCGTCCTCCACACGCTCGGCGAGGCATACCGGACCTGCCAGCTGAGGGGCGCAAGCCTCGATCCCTTCCGCGCGCTTCACCTGGCGACCGCCGGCGGCGCGCGCGTGATGGGCATCGCCGACCGCGTGGGTGCTCTCCTGCCGGGCCAGGAAGCCGATTTCGTCGTCCTCGACGCTGCGGCCACGCCTTTGCTCGCCCGCCGCTGCGCCGGCGCGTCGCTCCACGACCGCCTGTTCGCCCTGCAGATACTGGGCGACGACCGCGCCATTGCCGCCACCTATTTGCGCGGCCGCCGCGCTTAGGCTCTCGTGAAGCGACGTTGCCGAAGCGACCTTCGCGATCCGCTTGCGGGGTTCAAAAGACGATGAAGTCCGCGGCGGTGATGCTCGGCGCCGTCGCCAGGTGCGCGAATTGGACCTGGGCTGTTCCGCCGGCGCCGTCGGCGTCGAAATAGAGCGCCCCGGTCGCGCTGTCGTAGATGATCCGGTCGTCGGAATCCTGGGCAGAGGCGCCGGTGCGGAACGCCGCGGCGCTCAGAGCGCCGAGGCCGAGCCCGGTAAACACCGCATCGTCGAGCAGGATCCGGTCGGCGCCGTCGCCATAGTCGAGGATCGCATCGACATTGCCGTTGCCCAGCGCGGTACCGAAGACGAAGGTGTCGGCGCCGCCCCGCCCCTGGAGATTGTCGGCGCCGAGCCCGCCGTCGATCGTGTTGGCGCCGGCATTGCCGCTGACATAATTGGCAAGCTCGTTGCCGGTGAGGGCGAAATCCTGGGTCCCGAAATTGTTGAGCGTGCCGACCACTTCGACCGAGACGCCGACGCCGAGGGTGAAATTGCCGCGGGCATAGATGATGTCATAGCCCTGGCCCGCATATTCGAGCACCACGTCGTTGCTCTCGGCGAAATAGCTGTCGTCGCCTTCGCGGCCCCAGAGCGTGTCCGAGCCGGTCCCGCCGTCGATCGTGTTCGAGCCGGCATTGCCCGTGATGTAATTGTCGAGCTCGTTGCCGGTCAGGTTGATCGCGGTGGTCGCGAAATTGTCGACCGTGCCGAGAACCTCGACGAAGCCCCCGGTGACGAGCGTGTAATCGGCCCGCGCGTAGATCACGTCATAGCCCTGTCCCGCATATTCGAGGACGATGTCGTTGCCGTCGGCGAAATAGCTGTCGTCGCCGCCCCGGCCCCACAGAATGTCGGAGCCGCCGCCGCCGTCGATGATATTGTTGCCGGCATTGCCGGTGATGTAATTGTCGAGCGCGTTGCCGGTGAGGTTGATCGCGGTCGTCGCCGTCTCGTCGATCGTCGCCAGGACCTCGGCATAGACGCCGACTCCCAGCGTGAAATTGGTCCGGGCGTAGATGACGTCATAGCCTTGGCCGTCATATTCGAGCACGACATCGTCGCCGTCGGCATAATAAGCATCGTCGCCGCCCCGGCCCCAGAGATGGTCTGAGCCGCCGCCGCCGTCGAGCAGATTGTTGCCGGCATTGCCGGTCACGTAATTGTCGAGATCGTTGCCGGTGAGGTTGATCGCGGTCGTCGCCGCCTCGTCGATCGTCGCCAGCACCTCGACCGAAGAGCCAGCGGTCAAGGTATAGCTGGCCGCCGCATAGACCACGTCATAGCCCTCGCCGGCCAGCTCGGTGACTGTGTCGCCGGCATCGTCGACGAAATATTGGTCGTTCCCGCCCCCGCCGTTCATCGTGTCCGTGCCCGCGCCGCCGTCGAGATAGTCGTTGCCCGCCCCGGAACTCAACTGGTCGGCGTCGCCGAGGCCGAAGATCGAAACGCTGGAAATGGTATAGCTGAGATTGTCGGGCCCGGGCGTGCCCATGACCGTCGTCGAGACCGCAAAGTCGCCCAGCGCGAGCTGGCCGTAGACGCGCAGGCTCATAGTCCCGGCGCTCGTGCCGACAGTCACCGCCTGGTAGCTGCCGAAGGCATCGCTCTGCTGGGACCAGCCGATGGCGGTGATGCTGAGCGCGCGCAGGTCGATCTTGTCGGCGCCCGTCTCGAAATCGAAGATCCGGTCCTCGTTCGCGGCCGTGGATTCGCCGGCGGCGGCATAAGTGAAACTGTCGGCTCCGCTGCCGCCGTGGAGGTCGTCCGCGCCGGCGCCGCCGATCAAAATGTCGTTGCCGGCGGAGCCGAACAGGCGGTCAGCGCCTTCGCGGCCGTCGAGCGTGTCGCCGAACGCGCCGCCCCGGATGGTCTGGCCGGCCAGCGAGCCGATGCGGGTGACTGCGACGGTCGGCGCCTGGCCGAAGATCACATAGGCCTCGCCGGCATTGCCGCCGCCGTCGTCGCCATAAGGCGCGCCAATGATGATGTCGTCGAAGCCGTCGCCATTGACGTCGCCCGCGGAAGAGACGCTGAGCCCTGCCCGGTCACCGGCGGCGTCGCCCTGGATGATGAAGCCTTCTTCGCCGAGATTGGCGAGGTCGATCGTGCCGAAGCCGTCTGCCTTGCCGAAAATGACATAGGCCTCCCCGGCGACGGTACCACCGTCGTCGCCATAAGGCGCGCCGACGATCAGGTCGTCGAAGCCGTCCCCGTTGACGTCGCCGGCCGTGGAAACGCTGTAGCCTGCCGCATCGAAGGCGGCGTCGCCCAGGATGATGAAACCGCCGGCGCCAAGGCTGGACAGTTGGATGGTGCCAAAGCCGCCCGATTTGCCGAAGATCACATAGGCTGCGCCCTCGGCGCTGAAAGGCGCGCCGACGATGAGGTCGTCGAAGCCATCGCCGTTGACGTCGCCGGCCGAGGAGACGCTGAAACCTGCATAGATGTCGCCTTGGCCCTGGATGGTGAAGCCGTCCTCCGGTGCAAGCCCGGGGAGGTCAATCCTGCCGAACCCGCTCGCCTTGCCGAACAAGACATAGGCGGCATCGCCGCCAGGCGCGCCGATGATCAAATCGTCATAGCCATCGCCGTTCACGTCACCGGCGTTGCCGACGCTCTGGCCTGTGTGGATGCTCGCGCCGTTCTGGAAGATCATGAAGCCGGCAGCGGGATCGTGGCCGGGATCGGCGGGATTGAACGTGGTGAGATCGACCGTGGAGAACCCGGTTGCCTTGCCGAAAATCACATAGGCCTCGCCATGATCGCCGCCGCCGACATAGGGGCTGTCGCCGCCGTGGGGGGCTCCGACGATCATATCGTCGAAGCCGTCGCCGTTGATGTCGCCCGCACCGGAGACGCTGAAGCCCGCTTGGTCGCCCGTCTGATCGCCCTGGATGGCGAAACCGTCGGCAGGGCCGAGGGAAGCAAGGTCGATCGCCGCGAACCCGCCCGCCTTGCCGAAGATGACATAGGCTTGGCCGGCATGGCTGCCGTCGCCCTCGTCGGCGAACGGCGCGCCGACGATCAGATCGTCGAAGCCGTCGCCGTTGACGTCGCCGGCCGAGGAGACACTCGTCCCCGCTTGGTCGCCGGCGCCCTCGCCGTAGATGATGAAGCCGGCGGCGCCGAGGTTGGCGAGATCGATCGTGCCGAAGCCGCCCGCCTTGCCGAAAATGACATAAGCCTCGCCGGCATAATCGTCCTGGGCGAACCGCGCGCCGACGATCAGATCGTCGAAGCCGTCGCCGTTGATGTCACCCGCCGAAGAGACGCTGCTACAGGCCCAATCGTAGGCGGCGGCGCCCTGGATGATGAAGCCCGCCGACCCCAGGCTGGATAGATCGATGACGGTCGGCATGACGATATTTCCCCGGATAAGAGCGGTTTATGCTAGCCATGAAGAAGTATGTTTGCGAGTCCTAAATCGATTTCGAAGCCTGTTGTTGTCGACTCGTCGCTTTTGCTAAAGTGCGCGCCGCGTTTTTTCGGGAAGGCATGGAAATGAAGACGTCGCCGCAGGCGAGGAGAAGTTCGCGCTGACCGCGTCGCGGCACTTCGCGCAATGGCCGGCGGGAATGGGCGGCAGCCTCGCCTTCACCACCTGTCAGGCGGGCAAGATCTTCTTCGTCGGGACGAAGCCGGACGGACGGCTTTCGATCTTCGAGTGGAAACCTGTCCGCTTGGGGTGGAAGGCAGGCATTCAAGCGAGTCCCTGCTCCCTCTGGAGCACGACCTCTATTCCTCGATCGAGATGATTTGTTTGACCTCGTCGGTCTTGAACCCGATCGCGGAGGGACGATGTACGCCGGGCAAGACGGCAACGTCGTAAAGCTCGCGGACAAGGCCTTCGATGCGGACCCAATGAGTCATGTCGCCGGATGAGAGATCGACGATGGCAAGGCCGCAGCGCGCCTCGACGTCGCGCGCCGCAAGCGCCTCGTCGAGCGCGAGGCCGGAGAAGGTGCGGTTCTCGCGCGCCAGCGAAAGACCGATGACGGCATGGTTGCCGATGAAGGCAAGGCCGCGGGCATAGCCGGGGCAGAAAGCGACAGGCTCGAACCCGCCGGTCTCGAGGTCGACATGGCCGAACTCCCCGGTGCCTGAATTGAGCAGCCACAATTTGCCGTCATGGAGGCGCGGCGAATGCGGCATCGAGAGGCCCTCGGCAACGATCTCATTGCTGTCGACGTCGATCACCACGCCGCCATCGACGCGCCTGTCGCGCCAGCCATCGGCCGCGTCGGAGCGCGAGACGGCGGTAACGTAGCGCGGCTTGCCATTTGCCATCGCCAGGCCGTTCAGATGGCAGCGGTCCTCCGCCGCGAGCCGCGAGATGAAACCGGGCTTCCACAAGGGCCGGAAGCTGTGGCCGTCGCTGACCGCGGCGATACAGGCGAACAGAGTGTTGACGAAGACGGGCCTTCCATCCGCGCCGAAGCCGACATCATGGACGTCGAGATCGCCGGTCACCCAAGACGCATGGGGCGCATAGACCGCGTCATAGCCGTCCTGGCTCCCCTGGCCCCGCGGCAGGACATTGTCGAAGCGCTGGATCTGGGTCTGGGTGGCGAGCGCGAGGCTGCGCCCGTCGGCGCTGACGGCAAGCCCCATGGCGCGCGGAAAGGTCCGCTCGAAGGTCGACAGGCGGCCGTCCGGCTTGACCCCGAGCAGGAACAATTTGCCGGCCTGATAAGTGGTGAAGGCGAGGCTCCCGCCGGTCCCGGCAAGCCATTGCGGGAAGTGCCGCGAGCTGGTCAGCGCGAACTTTTCCTCCGCGCCGCCTTTCTCTTCCGCCATGCGATCGTCCCCTCGAAGCGACGTGCTGGATAGCGCTGCGGAGGACCGCTGTCCAAGGCAAGATCCAGGGTGCCTGCCTGGTCGAAACCCGCGGACCTCACCAGTCTAGTTCGGGGCCTTGTGGGGCCAGTCCCCGTTCGGAGACCGGTTACCGGGGTGGCTGGCGGAGCGGGAGGGATTCGAACCCTCGATACGCTTTTGGCGTATACTCACTTTCCAGGCGAGCGCCTTCGACCACTCGGCCACCGCTCCGCATGCTCTGGAAGCGGCCCATCTAGTAAGGAGCGGCTTTCAGGGCAAGCTAGCCGGAGATCGCCTCGATCTTCTTGGCCAGGGCGATGTCCTTCGCCGTGACGCCGCCGTCGCTGTGGGTCGACAAGAGGATGTCGACCCGGTTCCAGACGTTGGACCATTCGGGATGATGGTCGGCTTTCTCCGCTTCGAGCGCGACCCGGGTCATGAACGCGAAGGCCGCGCCGAAATCGGCGAATTTGAGGCTTTTCGCGATCCCGCCCCGGGATTCATCAAATGCCCAGCCCGGCAGGCCGGCCAGCGCTTCGCTCCGCGCGCTTTCGCTCAGGACCGCCACCTCTTCCTCCTTCGCCGCCTCCGCTCTATGTCGCCTATGGATGGAGCCGGGTCAAACCTACGCGCCCGACGCGGCGGCGATCGAGCGGCTCGCGGAAGCGGCGATCGCCCGGCTGCCCGCAGACTTCCGCCGGCATCTGACCAATGTCGTCCTCAGAATCGAGGATTTCGCCGACGAGGACGTGCTCAAGGGGCTCGGCATCGAGGATCCGTTCGACCTGACCGGCCTCTATTCGGGCCGCTCGATGCGCGAGCAGAGCAGCTGGGCCTCGGGCGAGCTGCCGCCGATGATCCACCTCTACCGCGGCCCGCTGCTCGACGAATGGGTCGAAACCGGCGTTTCCCTCGAGGCGCTGATCACCCATGTCATCGTCCACGAAATCGGCCACCATTTCGGCTTCTCCGACGCCGACATGCACGCGATCGAGGAGCAGGCGGGTTGAACGGCCTGCTCTTGTTGGAGGGCGTGGCCTGCGTCCGCGGCGGCCGGCTGCTGTTCGAGGGGCTGAGCCTGGCGCTCGGGCCGGGCGAGGCCGCATTGGTCACCGGCCCGAACGGCGCGGGCAAATCCTCCCTGATCCGCCTCGCCGCGCGGCTGCTGCGGCCCGCCGCGGGGCGGGTGGAGCGGGGGCAGGCCGCACTGGCCGACGAGCATCTCGCGCTCGACGAGCGGCGGCTTCTGGGTGACGCACTCGCCTTCTGGTCCAAGGATTCCACGACCGGCATCGAGGCGATGGGCCTGGCGCCGCTCGCCGGCGTGCCGGTGCGGATGCTCTCGGCCGGCCAGCGCAAGCGCGCCGCGCTGGCGCGGGTGGTCGCGTCGGGAGCGCCGCTCTGGCTTCTGGACGAACCCGCCAACGGTCTCGATGGCGACGGCCTCGCGCGCATCGAGGCGGCGATCGCCGCGCATCGGGCTTCGGGCGGGGCGATCCTCGCCGCGAGCCACCATGCGCTCGCGCTCCCCGGCGCGCGGCGGATCGCACTCGGATGAGCGGGTTGATCCTGCGCGAGCTTCGCCTCGCCGCATCGGGTGGAGCGGCGCTGCTGCCCCTCATCTTCTTCCTGCTGGTGGCCACGCTCTTTCCGTTCGCGGTCGGGCCGGACGGGCCCCTGCTCGCGCGCACCGGCGGCGGCGCCTTGTGGATGGCCGCTTTGCTCGCCGCCTTGCTCCCGGTCGACCGCCTCATCGAACCCGACCGCGCTTCGGGCGTGCTCGATCAGCTCGCTCTGCGCGGCACCAGCGAGGAGAGCGTCGCTTTGGCCAAGTTGATCGGCCACTGGCTGAGCTTCGGCCCGCCTTTGATGCTGGCCGCGATCCCCGCCGCCGCGCTGATGAAGCTGCCTCCCGAAACGCTGATCCGGCTCGAGCTCGGCCTCTTGATCGGTACGCCCGGCCTTGCCGCGCTCACTTTGGGCGTCGCCGCCTTGACCGCGGGCCTGCGCCGCTCGGGCGCGCTCGCCGGCCTTCTGATCCTCCCGCTCGCCGTGCCGCTCCTGATCTTCGGCGCCGGTTTCCTCGAGCGCGGCAACGAGAGCGGCGCGCTGCAATTGCTCGGCGCGGTGTCGCTGCTCCTGGTCGCCGGCGCTCCCTTCGTGGCGGGCGCGGCGATCCGCGCTAGTCGCGACTAGACCAGCGCGCGAAGATCGCGGTCGGGAGCAGGAGGCCACGCGCTTCCTCGCGGACCGCCATGTCGCCGCACTCCACTTTGCCGCCGAGATCGCCGAGCGCCTGGTCGAGCAATTCCCCGATCGCCAGCGCCGACATGCGCACGGCGTAGACGGTGAGGACGAGGAAGCGGCTCTTCTCGTCGAGCAATTTGCGGCAATCGGCGATCAGCCCAGGCAGGCCTTCCTCCAGCCGCCAGACCTCGCCCGCCGGCCCGCGCCCGAATTTGGGCGGATCGAGGATGATCCCGTCGTAGCGCCGGCCCCTGCGCACCTCGCGCGCGGCGAATTTCGACGCATCGTCGACCATCCAGCGGATCGGCAGATCGGCCATGTTCGAGAGCGCGGCATTGGCCTTGCCCGCCTCGACCGATTTCTTCGAGGCGTCGACATGGGTCAGCCGCGCGCCTTTGGCGGCCATCGCCAGCGTGCCGACGCCGGTATAGCCGAACAGGTTCAGCGTCTCGCTGCCCTCGCCCAGCCTTTCCCGCATCCAGGCCCATTGCGGCGCCATGTCGGGGAAGAAGGCGAGATGGCGGAAGGGCGTGCACTGCGCGCGAAAGCGCACCTCCTCCCAGGCCATGTCCCAGCCTTCGCGCGGCACCGGACGGGCGAAATGCCAGCGTCCGCCGCCTTCCTCGTCGGAACCCGGGATGAACTCCCCGTCCGCCTCCCATTCGGCCGAGGCCGGCGCCCACAAAGCCTGCGCCTCGGGCCGGATGAAGCGATAGCGGCCGTAGCGCTCGAGCTTGCGCCCGTTCCCGCTGTCGAGGAGGCTGTAATCGGCCCAAGGCTCGGCGACCAGGGTATCGAGTTTCACGCGGCGCGGACCGCGGGCACGCCGATCGTCGCGCTCGCCTTGGGCCCCGCGAGCATCTTCGCCCCCGCCGCGCGAATCTGCTCCAGCGTCACCGCCTCCAGCGTGGCGACCAGCTCGGCGGGCTCGACCAGCCGGCCGTGGAGCGAGAGCTGGCGCGCGACATAGGCGGCCTGCCCCCAGCTCGATTCGAGCGACATGAGGAGGCCGGCCTTGGCCTGCGCCAGCGCCCGCTGATGCTCGCGCGGGCTCGCGGTTTCCGCGGTCCCGGCGACCACCTCGGCGACCAAAGCGGCGGCGGCGGCCGCCTCGCGCCGCGCCGTCGCCGCGTAGAAATAGAAAATGCCGGTATCGCGATAGGCCGCGAGCGACGACCAGATCGAATAAGCCAGGCCGCGCTCCTCGCGCACCGCCTGAAACAGCCGCGACGAGGCGCCGCTGCCGACGATGTCGGAGAAGAGCCGGGCCGAATAATGTTCGGGATCGTGCAGGCCCGGCGCCGCATAAGCGGTGGCCAGATGCGCCTGATCCGCGCGGCCGCCGCCCGCCCGGACGCCGCCGCCGAACCGCGCCGGCGCGGCCGGGTCGATAACGCCCCCGGGGAGCCCGGCGAAGCGCGCCTGCGCAAGCCCGACCAGCGCGTCGTGGTCGACCTTGCCCGCCGCGACCAGAGTCAGGCTGCCGGCGCGGTAGAGACCGGTCCGCCAGCCGTGGAGGTCGTCGAGAGTGATCGCCGCGATGCTCGCCTCGTCGCCTAGGATCGAGCGGCCGAGCGGCTGGTCGGGAAAGGCCGCGGTCCACAAATCGTCGAAGATGATGTCCGACGGCGTGTCGCGCGCCTCGCCCAGCTCCTGGAGCACCACCTCCTTCTCGCGCTCGAGGTCGGCCGCGTCGAAATGGGGCCGAAGCACCATGTCGGAAAGCAATTCGATCCCGAGCGGAAGGTGCTCGGCGAGCAAAGAGGCGGTGAAGCTCGTCCCGTCGCGGTCGGTGCAGGCGTTGAGATCGCCGCCGACATCCTCGATCGCCTCGCTGATCTCCCGCGCCGAACGGCCGCCCGCGCCCTTGAACACCATATGTTCGAACAGATGGGCAAGACCGTTGACCCGCGCCGGCTCGTGGCGCGAGCCCGCATCGGCATAGAGACCGACCGCGACGGTCTCGACCCCCGGCATCGGCCGGCTGGCGACCTTGAGGCCGCTTTCAAGAATGGTGAGCTTCATCATGGAGAGGAGGATTTAGGCGCTCAGGGCTCGGGCGGCAACGTCGGGGCGTTCCGACGCCTGAGCGCCAAAACGAAGATGACAGCCGCCGCCAGCGCGAAGAAGAACCACTGGAAGGCGTAGAAACGGTGGTTATTTGGGATCGATTCGATGCTCGCGGGCGCGCTGGGGGCGAGCGGCGGCGCGGCGGTGGCGGCGGTCAGGACGATCGGGCCGTCCTCGCCCACAGCGCCGAGCCGCCCCGCGACGATTCCCCCGAGCGAGGGCCTGAGCGCCGAATCGGGCCGGGCGGACCAGCCGACATTGACGTGCAAGCGCCCCGCGAGCCCCTCCGCGCCCGGGCGGCAGGGGATGACATAGACCTGGCCGACCGCGCCCGCGGAATTGCGCCCGGCATGGACGTCCGGCTCGGCGTTTCGCGCATCGCAGTTGAGGAGGGCGCGGCGGAAGGAGAGCGGCGGCAAAGCGGGCCGTCCGTCGAGCAAGGGGTCGAGATCGACCGCGGGCATGGAAGCGGCGGCGGCATAGTCGGCGAGCATCCGCTCCTTCCATCGCGCGCGCTGGAGCTGCCAGATTCCGAGTGCCGCCATCGCCGCCACCGCGAGCGCGACGATGAGGGTAGGAAGGACCGGAAGCCGCCTCATTCCTCGATCCGCCCCTCGCGGGCCCGGTGCCTGTATTCAAGCGCGAGCAGCAGTGCCTTGGCGATCCGAAGCAGCCCGATCGTGAGGACGGTTGTGAGCGGCAGCCAGAGAAGGACATGGACCCACCAGGGCGGCGACACGCTCAGCTCGAGCGCGATGGCGAGCCCGACGACGAGGCCGCCGACGATGAAGATCAGGAACGCCGCCGGCCCGTCGCCGACGTTGAAAGCCGCGAAATCGAGTCCGCAGGCTCGGCATTTCGGCGCGAAGCTGGCGAGGCCGGCGAACAAGGTCCTGTTGCCGCAGCGGGGGCAGAGCCCCTGCAAAGCGGCCGCCGCGGGCGCCGGCGCCGTCACGTCATCAATGATATGCGGCGCCCCAGCCGCCCCAGACGTAGACGCACAGGAACAGGAACAGCCACACGACATCGACGAAATGCCAATACCAGGCGGCGGCTTCGAAGCCGAAATGCTGCTGCGGCGTGAAATGGCCCTTGTAGGCGCGCACCAGGCAGACGATCAGGAAGATCGTGCCGACGATGACGTGGAATCCGTGAAAGCCGGTCGCCATGAAAAAGGCCGAGGTGTAGATATTGTCTTTGAAGCCGAACGGCGCGAAATAATATTCGTAGGCCTGGACCGAGGTGAAGATCAGGCCGAGCGCGATCGTCAGCCACAGCCCCTTGATCAGCCCCTCGCGATGGCCGTTGATCAAGGCGTGGTGCGCCCAGGTCACGGTGCAGCCCGAGCAGAGCAGGATCAAGGTGTTGAGCAGCGGCCAGCCGAACGGATCGAGCACGTGCATATGCTCGGGCGGCCAGACCCCGCCGATCGCCTCGGTCGGGAAGAGGGCGGCGTTGAACCAGGCCCAGAACCAGGCGAGGAAGAACATCACCTCCGAGGCGATGAACAAGAGCATCCCGTAGCGCAAATGGAGCTGGACGACCGGCGTATGATCGCCGCCATGGGCTTCGCGCACCACGTCGACCCACCAGCTGAACATGGTGAAGAAGATGCCGATCACGCCCGCGCCGATGACATAGGCGCCATAGGGCTTGTCGTGCATCCACATGACCATGCCGCCGAAGAAGGCGAGCGCCGAGATCGCGCCGACGAGCGGCCAGATGCTCGGATTGACGATATGATATTGGTGGGTCTTCGCTCCGGCCATGCTGCGTTCGTCCTTGGCTTGCTGTGGCGTGCTCTAGCTTCCGCTCGGGCGCGGGTCCACCGGGTAAAAGGTGTAGGAAAGGGTGATCTCGCTGATGTCGCGCGCCGCGGGATCGTTGAGGATCGCGGGGTCGACGTAGAAGACGACCGGCATCTGCACCTCCTGCCCGGGCGATAGCCTCTGCTCGGTGAAGCAGAAGCATTGGACCTTGGTGAAATATTGGCCGGCTTGGGCGGGGGTGACGTTGAAGGTCGCGGTCCCGGTCACCGCCCGGTCGGAGAGGTTGCGGGCGGTGTAAAGGGCAATGTTGCGGGCGCCGATCGCGACGTCGCGGCGGGTGTCGACCGGCTCGAACCGCCAGGGCAGAGCCGCGCTGCGATTGGCGTCGAAGCGGACCGAGATCATGCGTCCCGCATCGCCCGGCGCCTGGTCGCCTTGCGCCAGCCGGGGCGTGCCGGCGAAGCCCGTCACCTGGCAGAAGACGCGGTAGAGGGGCACGCTGGCATAAGCGAGGCCGACCATCCCGAAGACGAGCAGGAAAGCGAGGGCGGCGGTGCGGGTCGTGCGGCTCATGCCGAATAGAGGCCCATCTTGGCGAGCGTGATCGCATAGACCAAAACGACGAACGCTCCGAGCAGCACCGCCAGGATGATGGCGCGGACCCTCTGGCGGCGGCGGATTTCGGCCTCGTCGCTCATGCCGCGAGCCAGCGGTCGGCGACGAGGGCGCCGAAAATCGCGAACAAATAGAGGATCGAATAAGCGAAGAGCTGCTTTTCGGGCTTCATCGAAGCGGGCTCGGTCGCCTCATTGGCGAGCACGCGCAACGCGAGGACGAGAAAGAAGAGGCTCAAGGCGGCGGCGGCGAGGCCGTAAAGCGCTCCGGCGAGGCCGAGCGGCCAGGGCGCGATGGCGGCCACGGCCATCGGCAAAGTGTAGAGCAGGATCTGGATCCGCGTCGCCCGGGCGCCCGCGACCACCGGAAGCATCGGCACGCCGGCGGCGGCATAATCGGAGCGGACGAACAGCGACAGCGCCCAGAAATGGGGCGGCGTCCAAAGGAAGATGAGGGCGAACAGCAAGAGCGGCAGGGTCGCGACGTCTCCGGTCGCCGCCGCCCAGCCGATCAGCGGCGGGAAGGCGCCGGCGGCGCCGCCGATGACGATGTTCTGCGGCGTCCGACGCTTGAGCCAGATCGTGTAGACGAAGACGTAGAACAGGATCGAGAGGGCCAGGATCGAAGCCGCGAACCAGTTGGTCGCCACCCCCATCAATATCACCGAGAAGAAAGCGAGGCCGACGCCGAAATGGAGCGCGCTCTGACGATCCATCCTTCCGGCCGGGATCGGGCGCGACCTCGTGCGCTTCATCAGCGCGTCGATATCCGCTTCCCACCACATGTTGAGCGCGGCGGCCGCGCCCGCGCCCAAAGCGATGCACAGGATCGCGGTGAAGCCGAGCACCGGATGGATCGGCACCGGCGCGACCAGGAGGCCGCAAAGCCCGGTGAAGACGACGAGCGTCATGACGCGTGGCTTGGTCAGCGCGAGGAAATCGCGCCACTCGGCGGGGAGGGCCTGGGCCGAGGTCCTGATCGCAGCGCTGTTCATTCAAAAATCCAACCGTTCCTTCGCGGGAACGCTAGCCGATCTTCGGCAGCGTCTCGAACTGGTGGTAGGGCGGCGGGCTCGACAGGGTCCATTCGAGCGTCGTCGCGCCCTCGCCCCATTGATTGTCCGGCGCGGGCCTGCCCGCGAACAGCGACCAGAAGACGTTGACGAAGAACACGACCATGCCGGCCGCCATGAGGATGTAGCCATAGGTCGCGATGTCGTTCCAGTAGGAGAAGGCCGGCGTGTAATCCGGCACGCGCCGCTGCATCCCGTCCATGCCGAGGAAGTGCATCGGGAAAAACAGCACGTTGACGCCGATGAAGAACAGCCAGAAATGGAGCTGGCCGAGCAGCTCGTAATACTGCTTCCCCCACATTTTCCCGAACCAGTAATACCAGCCGGCGAACAGCGAGAAGACCGCGCCCAGCGACAGCACATAATGGAAGTGCGCGACCACGTAATAGGTGTCGTGCATCACCGTATCGACGCCCGCATTGGCGAGGACGACGCCGGTGACGCCGCCGATCGTGAACATGAAGATGAAGCCGATCGCCCACATCATCGGCGTCTGGAAGGTGAGGCTTCCGCCCCACATGGTCGCGATCCAGGAGAAGATCTTGATCCCGGTCGGCACCGCGATCACCATCGTCGCCGCGGTGAAGTACATCTTGGTGTTCACGTCCATGCCGACCGTGAACATGTGGTGCGCCCACACGACGAAGCCGATCACGCCGATCGCGACCATCGCATAGGCCATGCCGAGATAGCCGAAGATCGGCTTGCGGCTGAACGTCGCGATCACCTGGCTGACCATGCCGAAGCCCGGCAGGATCATGATGTAGACCTCCGGATGGCCGAAGAACCAGAAGAGGTGCTGGTAGAGGACCGGATCGCCGCCGCCCGGCGCGTCGAAGAAGTGGGTGCCGAAATTGCGGTCGGTCAGGAGCATGGTGATCGCCCCCGCCAGCACCGGCAGCGCGAGCAGCAGCAGGAAGGCGGTGACCAGGATCGACCAGACGAACAGCGGCATCTTGTGCAGCGTCATGCCCGGCGCGCGCATGTTGAAGATCGTGGTGATGAAGTTGATCGCGCCGAGGATCGAGCTCGCGCCCGCAAGGTGCAAAGCGAAGATCGCCATGTCGACCGAGGGCCCGACCGAGCCCGAGGTCGACAAGGGCGCGTAGACGGTCCAGCCGACCCCCGCGCCCAATCCGGTCCCGCCCGAGACGAACGAGCTGCCGAGCAGGAGGATGAAGGCCGGCGGAAGCAGCCAGAAGCTGATATTGTTCATCCGCGGGAAGGCCATGTCGGGGGCGCCGATCATGATCGGCACGAACCAGTTGCCGAAGCCACCGATCATCGCCGGCATCACCATGAAGAAAACCATGATCAGGCCGTGGGCGCTGATCAAGACGTTCCACATGTGCAAGCCTTCGTCGAAGGTCGGCGCGGACATGCCGAGCAAAGAGTGCATCCATCCCGCCCAGACGCCCAGATACTGGATTCCCGGCTCGGCCAGCTCGGCACGCATCAGGCCGGAAATGCCGCCGCCGATGATCCCGGCGGTGACCGCGAAGATCAGATAGAGCGTGCCGATGTCCTTGTGGTTGGTCGACATGAACCAGCGGACGAAGAAGCCGGGCTTATGATCGGCGTCATGATGCGCGTGCGCGTCGCGATGGCCTTCGGAATGGACGGCCCCTGCAATGGTGTCGGTCATGTCTCTCGCCGCCTTATCTGGTCGCGCTTTGATTGGTGGTCGCCGGCGTTTCCGTCCCGGCGACGATGTTGCCGGTGGCGGTCGGCGCTGCCGCGACGGTGGCGGGCGGCGGCGCGACCGCGGGCGCCGCGCCCGACATATGGCCGCCTTTGGACGCGACCCACTGGGCGAATTGCGCCGGCGTCACGACTTCGACCGCGACCGGCATATAGCCGTGGCGGACGCCGCAAAGCTCGTAGCAGACGCCGTAATAGACGCCCGGCCGGTCGGCGCGGAACCAGGTTTCGTTGAGGCGGCCGGGAACGGCGTCGATCTTGGTCCAGAAGGCGGGAATGCCCCAGGCGTGGATGACGTCGTTCGAAGTGACGATCAACTTCACCACCGCGCCGACCGGCACCACCAGCCGCTCGTCGACCGCGAGCTGCCTTGGCTCGCCGCGCGCGTCGGCCTGCGCGTCGGGAAGCATGTTCGAGACGAGCTCGATGCCCATATCGGGATATTGATATTCCCAATACCATTGGTTGCCGATCGCCTTGACCGTCAAATCGGCGCGCGGCGGATCATATTGGTGGGCGAGGAGGCGGATCGAAGGCACCGCGATCACCACCAGGATCAGCACCGGCACCAGGGTCCAGACGATCTCCAGCGTGGTATTGTGGGTGTTGCGCGACGGCGTGGGGTGGGCGGCGCGGCGGTAGCGGAACATCACCCAGCCGAGCAGCGCCAGCACGAACAGCGAAATCACCGTGATCAGCGGCATCAGGATGATGTCGTGGAACCACAAGGCTTCCTCGCCGATCGGGCTGAACTGGTCCTGCAGGCCCATGCGGCCGTCGGGCTGGCCGATGCCGGGCGTCGGCGCGGTCGCCGCCGGCGCCGCGATCGCGGTCGCGTTGCTCGCGGCGCTTGCCGCGTTGGCCGTGGCTGGAGCGGGAGCGACGGCCGGGGCCGCGGCGGGCGCCATCCCGAAGGCGGCGGCGATGGCGAACAGCTTCAGAAAGGTCTTCATCTGGGCCCCTGTGGTCCGCCCGGGCCGGGCGGCTGGATTTGGGCGCCGGGGGGCGCTTGCGCCGGCCTTATAGGCAGGGGATTTGCGTCTCTCAAGCATGTTCGCCCCGATCGAGATGGCTTGAAGCCCAGCCGCCGTTTCCCTATCGTTTCGAGCGCCCCCTCCCGTAACGGAAAAGCAATGACGCAAGAGGAAGTCCTGGCCGAATTCCGCGCCGCCGGCGCGCTCCTGGAGGGCCATTTCATCCTCTCCTCGGGCCTGCACAGCCCGAATTATCTGCAATGCGCGCGGGTGCTGATGGATCCCATGCGCGCCTCGCGCCTCGCGAGCGCGCTCGCCGCCACCATCCCGCGCGAACTGCGCTCGCAAATCCAGATCGTCGTCTCGCCGGCGATGGGCGGGGTGATCTTCGGCCATGAGATGGGCCGAGCGCTGGGAGTGGAGGCGCTGTTCGTCGAGCGCCCGCAAGGCATTTTCGAGCTGCGCCGGGGCTTCCGCCTCGAGCCGGGCCAGAAAGTGCTGCTGGTCGAGGACGTCGTCACCACCGGCCTGTCGTCGCGCGAAGCGATCCAGGCGATCGAGGCGGCGGGCGGCGAGGTGATCGCGGCCGCGTCCCTGGTCGACCGTTCCGCCGGCGCCGCGGACTTCGGAATCCCCTTCTTCCCGCTGGTCAGCCTCAACGTGCCGGCCTACGAGCCCACCAACCTCCCGGACGACCTCGCCGCTCTGCCGGCCGAGAAGCCCGGGAGCCGGAAGGCGGCGTGAGCGGGTCTTTGCGCCTGGGGGTCAACATCGATCATGTCGCGACGATCCGCAACGCGCGCGGCGGGGTTCATCCCGATCCGGTCCGCGCCGCCTTCGCCGCGGCTGAGGCCGGCGCCGACGGCATCACCGCGCATTTGCGCGAGGACAGGCGGCACATCACCGACGAGGATATCGATGCTTTGATGGCGAAGCTCGAAATCCCGCTCAACCTGGAGATGGCGGCAACCGGGGAGATGCTCGAAATCGCGCTCGCCCACCGCCCCCACGCCGCCTGCATCGTCCCCGAGAAGCGCGAGGAGCGCACCACCGAGGGCGGCCTCGACACCGCGGGACAGCACAATCACCTGGCTTATTATGTCGACCGGCTCGGGGCCGCGAATATCCGGGTCAGCCTGTTCATCGAGCCCGATCCGGCCCAGGTCGAAGCCGCGATCCAGCTCGGCGCGCCCGTCGTCGAGTTCCACACCGGCCGCTACGCCCACGCCGAGGGTGAAGAACGCGCCGCGGAATTGCGCCGGATCGCCGACGCCGCCGCTTTGGCGGTCAAGAACGGCATCGAGCCCCATGCCGGCCACGGCCTCACCTTCGACAATGTCGCCCCGATCGCCGCCATCCCCCAGCTCGCCGAACTGAACATCGGCCATTTCCTGGTCGGCGAGGCGATCTTCACCGGCTTCGAAGCGAGCGTGGCGCGGATGCGCGCGCTGATGGACGAGGCGCGGGGATGATCATCGGCCTGGGCTCCGACCTGTGCAACATCGAGCGGATCGCCAATTCGCTCGAACGGTTCGGCGATCGCTTCATCGCCCGCGTCTTCACCGAGACCGAGCGCGCCAAGGCCGAGCGCCGGCCGTTCACCCGCGCCGGCACCTATGCCAAGCGCTTCGCCGCCAAGGAGGCCTTTTCCAAGGCGGTCGGCACCGGCTTCAAGCGCGGCGTCTTCATGAAGGATATCGGCGTCGTCAACCTGCCC